>Ga0181553_10003716_pt1 | contig 13130 bp, 10 predicted proteins | sample 011ome_17_FD_133753 | JGI IMG/M metagenome (GOLD analysis project Ga0181553, IMG submission 133753) | Coastal salt marsh microbial communities from the Groves Creek Marsh, Skidaway Island, Georgia - 011502XT metaG (megahit assembly) | ecosystem: Environmental > Aquatic > Marine > Intertidal...
CAATGCTGGAATTGACATGACTTTTAACTTTGGGAAGTTAATTGAGCATGCAGCTAAAACTAGACCTTTATGTGCTGGAACTATAATTGGTTCAGGTACTATTTCAAATAAAGGTAAAGACGGTGGACCAGGTAAGCCAATTGACGAGGGAGGATTAGGATATTCATGCCTAGCAGAGGAGCGTATGGTTGAAACTATTTTAGAAGGAAAACCACGTACGCCATTTATGCAATTCGGTGACAATGTAAAAATCTGGATGGAAGATGAAAACGGAAATTCTATTTTCGGATTGATCAACCAAGATGTAGAGCAATACAATCCGCCAGCTTAGGTTGGATTTACAACAATAGAAAAAAGCCCCGCCTTCTAGTAAATTTAAGGATCGGGGCTTTTTTTAATACCCTATTGTAGTTGATATCGGACGATGATCCGAACAATCCAAATCATGGGTCTGAAAATCGGCTGCCTTCAGTGATTCGCTATAAAAAATATAATCGATACGGTTAGAAGGAATCTTGCCGATATACGTTGTCCCTACCCCATTTCCAGACGTCACGAAAGCATCTGATAAAAGACGATTAAACTGACGGTAGCAATACGAAACGGGAGTATCATTTAGGTCGCCACAAAGGATAACTGGGTGAGGTGAATCCTCTATATATGTGGCTACTTTCTCTGCTTGAGATGTTCGTTTTTCAAACCCCGTTTTTAAACGTTGCAAAATGCGCTGTCCTGCTTCATTATTGCGATACAGATCATCCGGTGCTTCAGGATCAAAAAAGCGATAGTCATCATCTTGAAACCTGATTGAACCTATATGCGCATTAAAAACACGGATGGTATCTTGACCTCTTAATATATCTGAATAGATGCAGAAGTTATTGGGATCATTATCAAAAGATATCTCACCTTTTTCTAGAATAGGGTATTTCGAAAAAGTAGCTACGCCAAAATAGCGTTTATTGGTGAGCTCATGGGTATAGCGTTCTTGATAGTGTGGTGTATTTAGCAATTCGATTAAGGAATCTTTGGTTTCTAAATCTTTACTATCCTGATGATAAAACTCCTGAAAGCAATAGATATCGCCATTTTGTTCTTTCAAAAAGTCAAAAATTTGATTGCGATTCTGAACGCGATTATCCCGATCATATAAATTAAAAATGTGAACGTTATAGGAAACGATCTTTAAAGGACGTTCTAATGATTCCTGATTCCAATTCATCGTATAGAAATGTCTTACATGATTAAAACCAATGAACAGGGTAATAATGGAGATCCAGCTGTATTTCCTTTTAAAGAACAACCAGAAAACGATAAACCCAATAGCGATCACCAGCCATACCGGGAAGGTTAATCCGAAAAAGGCGAAATAGGCAAATTTCGTAGGAGGGAGATGTGTACCCAAGTAAGCCGCAAAAAGCGCCAACGTATTCAATACGTTTATGAACAGCATAAACCGCAACCAACCTTTCATGGGAGTCTTGGATGTCACTTTTTTCCAGCTTTTTTACTTTCATTAAAGAGAATATCTTTCTCCGCTTTGGTTAAACCGTCGTATCCCTTTTTTGAGATTTTATCTAAAATGGCATTAATGCGCTCTTCTTTGACCTTCTTACTCGCATTATACTCTTCGTCAGTCATCTCTTTAACGGGCTTTTTCGATTTATAGGCTGTTTTTAATTTCGAGCGTCGCGGCCATTTAAAACCTCCTCCTTTCACCTTAAAGATCAATCGATCAATCCGGTTCATGATATTTTTGGGTGAATAAGCATTGATAACCGATAAGGCACCGAAAATAGCTCCACCAATATGCGCAAAATGCGCCACTTGATCACCTGAACCTACTCCCATTAAATCACTCAATAAGTAAAGACCGGCAATTCCGATTAAAGGTAATTTAATAATGCCAAATAACATCACGGGCATATTCGGCTTGTGCACTGCTGCTGCAAAAAAGACAGCCATTACCGAAGCTGAAGCACCAAATAATATTGTTGGTCCACCTTGATTCAGCAGCGGAAATGCATAATAAGCACCTACATGAATAAAATAAGCAAAAATACCTCCCAATAAATACGTCATCAATAATCGGCGCTGACTAAAGAAGGTCAAGAAAATACGGCCTGAAAAATAGAAGATAATCATATTAAACAGGAAGTGCAAAAACTCGTAATGCGTGAAGAAATAAGTAATTAATGTCCAAGGCTTACGGATCATTAATGCAGGATCACCGAGCGCTCCCAAATTATTGAGCACGACTGCAAACAGCTCATCATAGACATATAATTTAGAAATCAACTTAATGATGATTATGATCAAAAAAACAGCGGTATTAATCGCGATTAATCGTCCCATCATACCTGATTGACGAATAATCCTTCTGATATATGTCGTAATCGATTCTCGTTCCATGATTAATAAAAGTGTGAAGTATCTTTTTGCCAAATTTTAACCAATAATAACCCTACTAACATTCCTCCAAGATGTGCAAAGTGAGCTACAGAGTCACCTGCGTTGTTTTGGATCCCCATCAATAAAGCAAATCCTCCAAGGATTAATGCTAACCATTTCATTTTGATTGGAATGGCGAAATAGAGGTAAACCGTTGTATTTGGAAAAAGGTAAGCAACAGCTCCAAGTAAACCGTAGATAGCACCTGAGGCACCAACGGTTGGTGTATGCATACTTCGCCAAGCTGACCTAAAGTTTGTTACCGTTTTAGGAAATTCCACCATATCACCTACTATCGTAAATGTGCCATCATATAGCGGAAAGAAAGAACCAGTAGCTTGATAAATTTCAAAGCCTTGAACCAATTGATGCAGAAAAGCAGCACCCAGGGCCGTTACAAAATAGAAAATCAAAAACCGTTTTGGCCCCCACATTTGTTCTAAGACATTACCAAAAATCACTAAACCGAACATATTAAAAAAGATATGTCCTAGTCCCGCATGCATGAAGAAATGTGTCGCTAATTGGTAAGGCTGGAAAGTAGCTGAATCGATATAATACAATCCCAATTCATGAATCAAGGAAATACCTTGCTTTTGAAAAATGAAAGTTGCCAAAAAGAACAGGCCGTTTATGATCAAAAGGTTTTTGACCACAGGTTGCATATTTCTAAAAATGTTTTGTAGCATTAGCTAAAGCGTTTGGTTATTTCTTCTAATGTAAATGTTTCAATAATCTTTTTACCATGGGGCGATAATTGCGGTGATGAGGATGCAAAAAGCGAATCGATCATATGCTCCATTTCACCCGTTGACAACTTATTCCCACCTCTAACAGCCATGGCCGAAGCCATTGCCAACGCCACTGTTTCTTTCGCACTTACCTCTTCATTTTGACGGCTATTCTGATATTGCTCAAAAATATCCATCAATGCCCGTTGCGGATTTTTATCTTCTAACTCAACCGGAACAGCATCAATCCTAATCTCCAATTCATTTCGGTTGAGTTCAAAACCATTTTCTTGCAATACGGCAGACAATTCATCCCAATCTGCTATATCGGGCTTGTCAATAAGAACCGTTTCAGGAAATAATAGTTTTTGTGCTTTTAAACCTTCCTCTTGCTGTTCTATAATTTGATCAAATAAAATACGGCAATGCGCACGGTATTGATCAATTAGAATAAACCCGCTTTTAATAGAAGTTAGAATGTATTTATTATTGATCTGAACCGGCTTTTTTCGCTCCGCTGCTGTCGACTCGTTCATAGAAGAAGATAACGTGCTGGCTTCTCTTATTTCTTCTGCTGGAGACGGGGTTGATTCAAAAGCACTTGCGTGCTTTTCTTTTGCTTTTGTATCCTCATAAAAATTCTCCCAAGCACTTGGGTCAACCGTTTTCTCCGGATGAAAACCAGCACCGGAAAAACCTCCACCTCCACTACTTGACTTTTGGGTCGATTTAAATGGATTATAATTAGGGTCAACGGCAATTTCTGGCATTCTGACAGACTCTCCTTTCTTCAAAGCAGGAACATTAAAACTTGTTTCCTGTTCAAAATCTAAGGTTGGAGCAATATTAAACTGACCTAAAGCCTGTTTTATTGCACTTCGAATAATCGCATAAATTGCCTGATTCTCTTCGAACTTAATCTCCGTTTTTGTAGGGTGCACATTTACGTCAATCGACTTGGTTGGCACCTCAAAATAGAGGAAATATGGCGGATATTTACCCGATGGAATAAGACCATTATAAGCATTCATGACGGCATGATTAAAATAACGATCCTTGAAATAGCGTTGATTGACAAAAAAGTAAGATTGATCGCGCGATGCCTTCGCAAATTCAGGCTTTAAGACAAAACCAGAAATCTTGATTAAATCCGTCTCTTCATTCACCGGTACTAAACGCTGGTTGAATTTATTCCCATACATGCGCACGATACGTTGGCGCATTCCTTCTTTCGGTAAATTATAAATCTCATCGTCATTATGATGAAATGACATTTCGATATCTGAGTGAACCAAAGCCACACGTAAGAATTCTTCAATAATTTTACGGTATTCGGTTGCATTTTTTCCAAGAAAATTTCTTCTAGCCGGAACGTTAAAAAACAGATTTTTAACCGCTATACTGGTTCCATTGGTGCACATCACTGGTTCCTGAGAAACGATTTTAGAACCTTCATTGACAATTTCAAATCCTAGCTCTTGATCATGCAATTTGGTGCGCATACAAACGTGAGCAACCGCCGCAATAGATGCTAAAGCCTCACCTCTAAAACCTTTTGTATGCAATAAGAACAAGTCATCAGCACTAGCTATTTTACTCGTCGCATGTCGTTCAAAAGACATCCGAGCATCCGCTTGACTCATTCCTGAACCATTATCGACAACCTGCACCAATGTCCTTCCGCCATCTTTCGCAATCAGATTGATTTTAGTCGCTCCTGCATCAATGGCATTTTCAATCAACTCTTTCACAACAGAAGCAGGTCGTTGGACGACCTCACCCGCGGCAATTTGATTGGCAATATGATCTGGAAGTAGTTTGATTAATTCTGACATCCTCGTCTATCTCAATTTATCTATGTTTTCGTCAATTCCTTCAGCTCCCACATCTAGTCCCAAAAAGAGGTAATAAAAAGCGATAATAATTACTCCCAAAATTATAATTAATCGAATATTTGAACGGAAGCGTTGCGACTTCACTTCATCCCCATTCCTCCAGCTATCATTCATTTGTTCGCGGAAATTAATCACGCGTTCCATATCGCCCTTATCTAGGTGCTCTTTTTCAATTTGAGCCTGTTTTATTTTCTTTTGTAGTGTCTCTTTACGCTCATCATAATATCGCGGAATGTACTCAAACCGGCGATTCTGATTTGGTAACTTAAACAAACTATACTTATTCCAATTTATTCCCATCTCATTTTAATTTTTCCTCGTTCCTGCACTACTGCGGTGCATCAAATAATAAATACCCCTTGCCATACAAATATAAGGAGATTAAATTCAGAACATAGGACAGATTAAGCCAATGCAAAAAATTATTTACCGGTCTATCGTATGGGCTTCATACACTATAAGATGTGGACAAAATTGATGCCATGGCAAGATTTCTGCATGAACTTATTTATACATTCGTCAAATTGATTTAAAAAGCGCGCACATGAATTGGAGAAAACACATACTATCACTAGGATTAACGATAATCATATCATTTTTTATCCAAGGGGTTTTATGGGCGCAATCATCAACTGACAATATTGCAGATAATAAAAAGGACCCTGCTTTTTTAGATGTCAAAGGCACTTGGGCAGATTCTATATTCAATACCTTAAGTCCGGACGAGCGAATTGCTCAGTTATTTATGGTTGCTGCCTATTCGAGCAAGGGACCAGAACATGTCCAAAAGATTCAAAACCTAGTTGAAAAGCAAAAAATTGGAGGATTAATTTTCTTCAAAGGTAGCCCGATCAAACAAGCGCAATTAACCAATCGTTATCAGGCACTTTCAAAAACACCTTTATTTATTGCCATAGATGGTGAATGGGGATTATCCATGCGACTAGACTCCACCATTCGCTATCCACGCCAAATGCAATTAGGAGCTATTCAAAACGCAGCATTGGTTGAGAAAATGGGAGAGCAAATTGGCTTGCAATGTAAACGGATGGGAATTCATATCAACTTTGCACCCGTTATTGATATCAACAATAATCCCGATAATCCTGTCATTAATAACCGTTCATTCGGTGAGCAAAAAGAAAATGTGGCTAAGCTAGGTTTGGCCTATATGAATGGGATGCAAAAGCAAAATGTATTGGCCTGTGGCAAACACTTTCCAGGACATGGCGATACGGATACGGATTCGCATAAAGCCTTGCCCATTATACCATACGGATATAACCGCTTAGATAGTTTAGAATTGTTTCCCTTCAAAAAATTAATTAATGACGGATTGGCAAGTATGATGGTTGCTCATTTATACATTCCCACGTTGGATAATACCGAAAACCAAGCTTCTACACTTTCTCCAAAAATTGTAAACGGCTTATTAAAAGATGGCTTAGGATTTAAAGGTCTCATTTTCACTGATGCCTTGAATATGAAGGGTGTGAGTAAATATTATGAACCGGGTCAGGTAGATGTAAAGGCCGTTTTAGCCGGAAACGACATTTTATTATTCCCTGAGGATGTCCCATTGGGCATAAAGGCCATTAAAGATGCCATTGCAGCTGGTCATATAACTCAAGCAGAAATTGACGCGCGTTGCTTAAAAATATTACTCGCCAAAGAATGGGCTAAGTTAGATCAATACACACCCATCAATACCCGTTATTTGAATCGTGACTTAAACACCCCCAGTTTTCAAGCGCTAAATCGTCAATTAGCAAAATCAGCGATTACCTTAATTAAAAACGACAATAATGTTTTACCACTAACTAATCTCAACGAAAAACACACCGTTTATCTGAATATTGGTGGAACGTCGAATAATGACTTTGCGCAAACGATGGAATTGTATGCCGACATTGATCAGATTCAAGTCCCACGTTCTTTATCAGCAATGGACGAAACAAAACTCCTGACCGCTTTAGAAGATTACGAACAGGTTATCATTGGCTTTCACCGAACTAATAACAATCCCAAACGAAATTTTGGAATCACCCGACAGTCCATCGCTATCCATCAATTATTGAGTAAGCGACAGGACGTGATTACTGTATTGTTTGGTAACCCCTATGTATTAGATGGATTCGGGAAACTCGATTCTACCCGTGCCCTTTTGGTTACTTATGAAGACTTACCTGAAGCTCAAATTGCAGCAGCTCAAGTTTTATTTGGCGGTATTAATCCAAGCGGGAAATTACCCGTATCAGCTTCTCCAACTTATCCTGCAGGAACTGGACTATCGTATTCTACTCGCATTCGATTAGGCCATGTGATTCCTGAAGAAATTGGTATACGATCGGAGACCATTGATAAAATTGATCGAATAGCGAAAGATGGCATTCGTAAAGGCGCTTTCCCTGGTTGCCAAGTTTTGGCAATTCATAAAGGGGATGTTTTTTATAATAAATCATTTGGACATCATACCTATGATAAAAATCGTCCGGTAAGTTATCGCGATATTTATGATCTAGCTTCGATTACAAAAATTGCTGCAACCACTATCTCTTTAATCAAGTTACAAAAAGAGGGAATCGTTGATATTGATCAACCATTGACCAGCTATCTTCCCGAAATCGTCGACTCCACGCCCTACCAAAACATGGTTATCCGTCAAATGCTAGCGCATCAAGCCGGTTTATTTCCGTGGATACCTTTTTACAAAAAAACCATATTGGAAAACGGGGAAGTAAATCCTGAAATATACAGCAGCACTAAACGTACGGATCGCACAGATCAGGTGGCAGAGAACATGTATATCAATGCTGACTATGACACAACAATTTTAAAACAAATCACAAAAAATGCATTGATTCGAAAGCGCTATAAATACTCAGATTTGGGATATTATTTCTTAAAAGCGATTATTGAAAAACAGACTGGAAAAACACTCGATCAATATGCCGCTGAAGCATTTTATGGACCAATGGGACTCAGAACCATGACCTATCATCCACTTAAGAAATTCAAAAAAGAACGCATTACGCCTACAGAAGATGACAAACTTTATCGAAAACAGCTCGTTTGGGGGCACGTTCATGATCCTGGTGCAGCTATGCAAGGAGGCGTAGGAGGACATGCCGGTTTATTCTCAAATGCGCTAGACTTAGGAACATTAATGTACATGTTGATTAACGATGGACATTATGCCGGTGACACCTTACTAGACCCAGCTACGATTAAAGACTTTACACGATGTCAATTTTGTCCAAGCAATCGACGTGGTGCTGGATTTGATAAACCCGTTCGATCGTTAGATGGAGGCCCAACCTGTGATAAAGTATCTCTCAGTAGCTTTGGTCATTCCGGATTCACAGGCACTTTAACCTGGGCTGATCCTGATAAAGAGATCATTTATGTTTTTCTGAGTAATCGCGTGTACCCTAATGCAGAGAATTGGTTGATCATTAAAGAAGACATACGCACACGTATACAAGATGTGATTTATCGAGCGGCAGATTTAAAAGAATGAATCTAAAACCGTAAATTTGACCTGAATTGTAATCAAACGTCAAACGACACGACCAACCGGATATGAAAATAGGTATTGTATTGTATCCCACCTTTGGTGGAAGTGGAATTGTAGCTACTGAATTAGGTAAAGCCCTTGCAGAAAAAGGGCATGAAATCCACTTTATTTCATACAATCATCCGGTTAAACTAGAACATTTCCTTCCGAATATTCGCTATCATGAAGTTAGACCATTTAACTACCCGTTATTTGATTATCAACCCTACGAATTGGCCCTAACGAGCAAATTGGTTGATGTTGTAAGGTATGAAAATTTAGATTTATTACATTGTCATTATGCAATTCCGCATGCCTCGGCAGCCTATTTTGCCAAGCAAATTTTAAAGACACACAATATTGACATTCCGTTTATCACCACCTTGCATGGAACGGATATCACACTCGTTGGTAAACATCCTTCTTTTGAACCGGTAATTACCTTTAGTATCAATGAATCTGATGCGGTAACGGTTGTATCTGAGAGTTTAAAAAGAGATACATTAAGACATTTTGCCATTACGAATGAGATTAAGGTGATTCCCAATTTTGTTGAACATTCACATTATTGCATGACACCCGGAAAGGATGATATTGCGCGACGTGATGCTATTTCGCCGGAAGGCCAATATATTATTAGCCATGTTTCTAATTTTAGAAAAGTAAAACGTTTAGGTGATGTTGTACGTATTTTTGAAAAAATCCGCAAAAAAGTACCTGCAAAATTAATTTTAGCTGGTGACGGTCCAGAACGCTATAAAGTTGAGCAGCTTTGTTCTGAATTAGGCGTTTGCCAAGATGTTGAGATGCTAGGCAATGTTCAAACTGCAGCTGAAATTTATTGTATCTCAGACTTATTTCTTTTGCCTTCAGAAACGGAAAGTTTTGGATTAGCAGCTCTAGAAGCTTTAGCTTCTGGCGTTCCAGTGATTTCCTCAAATTCTGGTGGTTTACCAGAGGTGAACAAACATGGTTTCTCAGGTTTCTTAAGTGATGTTGGAAACGTTGATGAAATGGCCGAAAATGCGCTTAAAATCTTAAAGGACAAAGAAACGTTGGATCGTTATAAGCAACAAGCACATGAGCATTCATTGAATTTTACCATTGATCGAATCTTGCCAAAATACGAGGCGATATACGAAAGATTGGCGACTGCTCAGGTTATATAGTCGATCCTTAAAAAACAAGTTTTTTATTTCGCTCCAAGATTAAAGATATTAGATAATAGACAAAAGACTTTGCATCTTCATCACACTCGCGCGCATTTGTAATGCGTGCGGACCGTTCTGCAATAATTCAATTTCGTCAAACCTTACAATAAGGCTAAAATAGGGATTTCCATTTTTTCTTACGTGTCAGTGTAAGCTAAAAAACTTGAATGCGCCCAATTCTTTTCTTCATTGACTAATCCGGTATTTAACGGATTGCCATGAATATAATCAACTCTTTGTTTTAATTTCTTATTCGTGTCCAATATAACCGGATGAAAACCATCTTGCCATACCTTATAATTACTTCCTCTCGTATTACGATCGGACGCATAAGAAAACTTATTCAATAACCATTCTCGGCGGCTTTCTGGAGTTTCTTTTATCGTTTTGAGTAATTGCTTTGCTGTATGTTTTTTGCAATCTCTGATGATTTGGTTCAATGGCACTGATGAACTGGTAACGATCAAGTGAATATGACTTGTCATAAAAACATAAGCGTGGACTTTTAGGCCTTTCTCTTTGATACAATAATTGAGTGAATCATATAAAATATCAGTATATGGACGCCGTATGAATAAATCAACCCAGCCAATTAAAGTAATCGTTATGAAAGTTGGGGTTTGGTCGTCAATGACCTTGTAACGTTCGGATATGAAGCAAGTCTAATTATTTTTTTTGAAATGGCAATTGTGTCCTTAAAGATCCGCGTGCATTGCGCTATGTTAAATACGCGGGATTCGGTTGTTTGTTGACGATCCGCACGCATTGCAAATGCGCGCGAGGTTGTGGAAAAGGAGTTTTGTGAAGATACACACGCATTGCAAATGCGCGCGAGAGATTTCGTCACTTGTGTGTTTGAGATGAATGAAAAAGACAAAAGCCTACACTTTCTTAACCCGCTCCAATTCGATATGTTGCGTTAAGAATACCAAATCATCAGATACATGATCTTTTTCGCAGACTATTGGATTTTGAGATTTAAGCGAGATGGTCATAAAACCTAATCCTGCTCCCCCTTTCTTTGAGAGGATTCCATTAGACAATGTTTCCATGTAGAGTGCTTTTGTTTCCTCTGGACTAAGGTTGTTCAGATCATCAATTCGTGCTAAAAGATTTTCTACATTTTCAGCTTTAACAAGATTACCAAAACTTACTTTGTAGTTATCGTCATTTTGCAGCACTAATAAGAAAGAAACTTGATTACCATCCGGATCACGTTCTCCGTGAATACGAATGTTTTGTAGTCCTTCTACCAAAATACTAAACATGCGTTTTACAACACCTTTCTTATCGCCTGAATCCAGCATAAGCTCTTCAATCTTAGTACTTAACGAGTTGACAAGGTCTTGAGATAATTCACCAAAATGAGACACAATAATTCTACCATCCGCTTGGATGTTGTAGTCACCAAAAATCTTTTGGTACTTTGCGTTACATTTTTCAACTAGAGTGTTGTTCTCAAGCATATCCGTTGGAAGGTATCCAAATTTTCCTCCGAAAGATAGAAAAATATTGATGAATTACCATATATATTCGATAAAAATTACTTTCAACAAGACGAGTGCATCAAAAAAAACGAACAAAAATGCATCTCATGTCCGTATGTTGATGAACCGATCAGTATTTAAGTCGTCGGTATTCAAAGATCGATTAGCGTGTTATAGCCTTGTGGATGGTGTAAAAACGCCTTTGCAACGTTTATAATTTCAATCAACTTTCCCGGAAATCTCAGCTATAAAAAAATCCCCTTCATATAAACGAAGAGGATTTTCATCAATATATTCTAATCGTTTAGTACGACTTCTTTTCTTTAATTCTTGCAGATTTACCGCGACGCTCTCTAAAGTAATAGATACGTGCTCTTCTTACAGCTCCTACTTTGTTAATCTCAATCTTCTCAATAAAAGGTGAATTGATGGGAATGATACGCTCAACACCAATGTTTCCAGAAATCTTACGGATTGTAAACGTTTCTGTAGCTCCACTTCCTTTACGCTGGATGACAACGCCTTGGAAAGTTTGAACACGTTCTTTATTACCTTCTTTAATTTTATAATGAACAGTAATTGTACTTCCCGCTTTAAAATCAGGTATATTATTATTTACCGTTACCTCTTCCTGTACTTCTCTTATAATGTTGCTCATGACGATATAACTTTAGTCCCTCTATTTCGGGGGTGCAATATTACGAAGAATAAATTATATATAAAGAAGAAAGAAGTCTTTTTTTTTCGTTTTTTTCATGAAGAATAAACTGTTGAAAACCGAATATAGTTTAACCTACTTCAAAACCAATCACACATCCATCATCCACTTGCTCGCAGTCTCCCATCCAAGCTAGCAACTCTTTCTCCAGTTTCTGTTTCTGATCTTCGAATGGTTCATTTGCCATTTCAACAATCAGATTCTTCATATTTTTGATCTTAAACTTCTTATTCTTTTCTCCCCCAAATTGATCAGCATATCCATCCGAAGTCATGTAAAACTTAAGCCCAGTTTTTAGATCAATCGTATGTTCTTCGTAAGCTTGATCTTCTGATGTAAATCCGGCAACGGCCACTTTTGTTGCCTTAATTTCATTAAACCCGTTTTCATCAACAACCCAGAGCGGTCGATTGGCTCCGGCATAATAAATCTTATTCTTGTCCAAATCAATCGTACAAACAGCCGCATCCATTCCATCTCGTGTTGCATTTTTCTGACCATCTTGTTTTAATGACTTTTTAATGGCTCGATTTAATTCGGATAAAATGGCTCCGGGAGAAGTGATTTTATTTTCACTTACAATATTATTCAATCGGTCAGATCCAATCATACTCATAAAAGCACCTGGAACACCATGACCTGTGCAATCTGCACAAATTATCACCAGTTTCTTATCACGCTCTAAAAACCAGTAAAAATGACCCGAAACAATATCTTTTGGACGAAACAAGACAAAGGATTTTGGAATCCACTTCTTCATTTCATCCTCTAATGGTAAGATGGCTTCTTGGATTCGTTGAGCATAGTTAATACTGTCTTGAATTTCTTTCTTCTGATGCTCAAGGACGGTATTTTTTAATGAAATCTCACGCTTACGTTCTTCAACCACTCCTTCTAACCAAATATTCTTTTGCTTTAATCGCTGGGAACTAATGCGTACACCCAGCAGTAGAATTAAAATAAAGGCTACTATATGCATGATATAAGCCCATGTCGTGCGATACCAAGGAGGTAAAACTACAAATGTATAGGTAGAATGTTCAGAAATTTGACCGTAAATATTTCTGGCTTCAATTTGAAA
>Ga0181553_10003723_pt1 | contig 13121 bp, 7 predicted proteins | sample 011ome_17_FD_133753 | JGI IMG/M metagenome (GOLD analysis project Ga0181553, IMG submission 133753) | Coastal salt marsh microbial communities from the Groves Creek Marsh, Skidaway Island, Georgia - 011502XT metaG (megahit assembly) | ecosystem: Environmental > Aquatic > Marine > Intertidal zone...
AGAACAAGGAGGAGACAGCGATTTGCTCGGCGGAGCCAGTGGATACGATGGCCATGAAGAGCATGATGGTGATCGCGGCAGCACCACCTTTACCCATCAAGTGGGAAGCGATAGCGGGTGGCACGAGACCTCTGCCAGCTTCGTCGGCGGTGACCGGCAAATCGAGGGCGACGGTGGCGAGACCCATGGCGGTGGCGAGGGCGAAGGGGATGGTGAACCAAACGAGACCGCCGAGGAGGTAACCCTTGGTGGAGGAGCTCGGCTTAGCCGCGATGGCGGATTGCCAGTAGGATTGGTCGACGAAAACGGTGCCGAAGTTACCAACAATGTTGATGATACCGAAGATGACACCACCTTCAGAGAGCATGGTCAAGTACGAGCCCTTTTGGTTCTTGGCGACCGGACCGCAGTTTTGGGAGGCTCCCAAGCGCGCGACGCACTCGGCGCTGGTCACATCGCGCGCAGCGACGGCCGTGAGGAGGTCGTACACTTTGCTCGGGGAACCGAGACCGTGAGTAGTGTCGCCAGCGTACACAATGTAGATGAAGGTGATGAGAATACCGAAGATGATGGCGGTGTGGATGTACGATGCCAAGAAGGTCGCCTTCAAGCCACCAGCCATGGTGTACGCGATGACACCAATCGGAATCAAGAAACCAGCGACGGTGGTGTTCATGCCAGTAAGCGCATTCACCGTAGCGGCACCACCGAGCACAAGCATTGAAGACACGATGACGTTGGTCAAGAAGCAGAAGAAAATGAAGACCTTTTGCACGTTGGAGCCCCAGCGCGCGTCGATGATTTCACAAATAGTGTGTGCGTTCGGCGCATATCGCTTCACTTGGATGGCGAGCATACCGAAGAGCAACACTTGAATCGTCGCACCAGACGCGTACCAGAACGGACCGGAGACACCGTATTGGTACGCGACGTTGGACGACTGCAACAGCGTCGCCGCCCACGTCCATTGGGACACAATGACGGACGCCGTCAAACCAGTCTTCACGTTGCGACCAGCGGTGTTGAAATATTCAGAAGAAATGTTCGTCCCACCATAACGCTGATCGAGGCCCATGATGATCGCCGTGGCGAAGGAAAAGAACAAACCGAAACCGATGACGATGCCGTAGCCCGCGCCTTCGGGGAGCACGGCGTTACCGCCAAAGAAGCTCGTGTCGCGGGTGCACACACCGTTCACGAGAGATTCATATTGTGCGCAAGACATTTTATTTGATGTTCAGCGCCAGCGCGCGTCAAAGTCTACGTCAAACGAACGAAACGCGTCGTCGTCAGTCCCCTCTTCACGTCCGAGGCGTCGCCATCTTTTTCGATGCATCTTTCGATGCAGTCAGCCGCTGTTACCCGGTTCCTACGCGCGCTCGGTACCGCACAGCGACAACACCGCGCGATCGATACCGAACAACGACAATACCGCGCTCTCACACGCACCGATTGAGCTCGACGAGAGTCGCGAAGTGTCGACCCGGAGCCATCACGACGTCATTACCTCCGGCGACCTTTCAGAGGATTGCGACTTTTCCGAGTGTCGTTTCGAATGCATGATGCGCTGTCGGGGTGCGAAACGTCGCGCCGCCGGTCGGTCGCCCTTTCCCCTGGTTATGATGGAGCGGTTCCCTTGAGGTGGTGGTGTATCGACGTGGTCGTTTCTGTGTGTATTCTATGACTATTTTCACATATGGTTACGAGTTGAAGAGGCGCGCGCGCGCGCGGTCGTGCGCGCCCTGAACGACGTCGTAAATCGGCGACGATGTCGCGGGCGCGCGACGGAGATGATTCATGATGGTACACGCGTCGTCGTCCTCGACTTCGTCCCTATCGGTTGTCGTCGTCAACGCGCGCGCGGTGGAGGCGTTGAAATCGGCGACGGCGACGGCGCACGCAGCCTCGGCGTCTTCGACGCAACGGCGCAACACCGCCACGGTTTCCAAAGGCCCACTAGCGTTTAATCGCGTCGCCGCCGAGCACACGTCGCGCATGACGCAGTACACGTACGCCCGCGCGCACGCGTCGGCTTCTAAATTCGCGATCGCGCTCACAGCGCCGAAGACGCACGCGTGATGCGCCTCGCCCAAGCCGAGCGGCGGCGGTCGTCGCAGCGTTCTTTTAATCGCCCTCAAGTACCAACTTCGCTCCTCGCCGAACGCCACGATCGACGCTCGTAATAGAGCTGCGCCCGTGCTCGCGCTCGCACGTCGTTGCACGGCGTTCGACGCGCACAGCGCGCCGCACTCGGCGTTCGCCGCACGCCACGCGCGCGTCGTCGCGTCGTCGTCGTCTCCCTCGCGCGCGTGTTTTGCGTTCACTCGCAACGCGAACGCGTGCGCAGCGAGCGCGAACGGGAGTTGAGCGTCGATCGCGCTCTGCGCGCACTCGCGCGCGAACGTTTCGACCGCGCGCGAGGCTTCGCGAGACGTCTCATCCAGTGTAGCGACCGCGCGCGCGATTCGCGCGGGCTCGAGCCCGAGCGAGTGCGCGAACGAGCCCGTGGGTAACAGCGGGTCGATTAAAACGAAGGTTTCCATGCGAACATTGAACGCGCGGCGCGCGAGTGCGGGCGCGAAGACGGAACGAATTACAGCAGGGAATCACTAGCGTGCGTTTCACCTTCTGCGTTATCCGTCCTATGGAACTCAATAGCAAAAGCTCGCGTCGAAGCGCGCATAGCTTTGCAGAAAGCGGGAAAGTTGCATTGAATGATAAAGACGGGGCAGTAGGGTACCGGTAGGAAAAACGTAGCTCCTTTTGCTTTTGTTGTAAAAAAATACATATTACCAGCTATAATGAATCGAGCTCTTCTAGCCATCGAGCCACCGCCTCGTGCCGGCGTAAAATCGATTCCGTGAAAGTCGATTGACTCTGAACTAGCGCGACGATAGCTTCGAGCGCGTCGCCACGCCACATTTCTGCAGACTTGAGTGTCGCACTCAAGCTGTCGACTCGCTGCTCGCACCAAGCAATCGCCGCATGCACATTCGATGGCGAAAGTTTCATGCTCAAAGCCGTTATTACGTCTTCAACACTGGATGATCCTCGTTCGTCACGCTGCACATTCTCTACTTCAAACACTGCGTTTAAATCATCGACTGACAGGCCGACGATATTTGCCACGTCAGTTGTGGTGTTCCGCGAGTGCGTATTTTGCGTAAACGACTCTGATGATGGTGAATGCGTCTCATGCGCTATGGCGGCTGCACTGACTCGTACAAAGAGCACAGATAGCAGGCGCACTGCATCCGCAAGAGCCAAAGCGGGAATGGCGTACGCCGCGACGGATTCTCTAAGTTTTTCTACCTCGTCTTCATGACGAGCGATTTCCCGACGTCTGCGCGCTTTTTCCGCAACCAGTTGAGCCTTGGCGTCTTCTAGTTCACGCAGATTGCCGCCGTGAGATGGTTCTTCGCCTTGAATTTCATGCTTTTCGGAGTGCTCTTGCGGTACAGGCGCAGGTGGTGACACATGTGTCAACCCAAGCCTACTATTCTCGTAAACTTTTGAAAGCTCTGCAATCTTGAATTCCGCTTCCTTGATTCTCATAAGGAGCCGATCGCGCTCGGCGACGTGCTCGTCTTGCATTCTGCGCATTATATCGCGATATCGCTGACACCGCTCGACGTGCGCTTTCTTCTCATCTGCACTAGGTACAGAACTCGAAAGCCACTCTTCTTCACGCTTCCTTTGCTCGGCAATTTCAGCTTCAAGATTCAACAGTCGCGCCGTCACCACATCTGTAAAAGCTTGTGCAGTACACGCGTTGACGTCATACATCTGTGCAATTTCGTCCAACTTCAAAGCATGCGCTGAAAAACTGTTCTCTATGCTCGCACTCAATTTTTCTAGCTCACTTTGAACGAATGGGTGATCTTCTCGGTGCGCGAGTTCTTTTTGCAGTCTCTCAATCTCAAGTTTACTTGCTTCAGCATCTTGACGCGCAGCGGCGGCGACGACGGCTGCGACACGCGCATCCTCGAATGCCGTTTCTTGATGCCTGATTTCCATCGATTCTTCTTCGCCATGAACAACAAGCTTTTCACTCATCATTCGTAATTGCTCGCGTTCAACACCAAGTTGTTCAACGACATCATCGTAGCGTTGCTGTAAATTGAAAACGTTGTCTTCTGCAATTTCGAATCGTGCGTTTGCCTCTGCTTCGCTCACCACGAGTGCGTGGCGTAACGCTTTGACGTCATTACGTTCTATCTCAGATTGTTCTTTCAATCCAATGATTTCCGATTTCAAGAGTGAAATCGTGTCGCCAAGTTCACGCGCGCGATCCTGTTCATCGAGAAATTCCTTTTTAGCCTTGTCGCGAGCGACTGACATCGATTGCATCGCGTTCGCCGCCGCTTCTCGAGCGCCGATGAGTTCACTGGACATGACTTCGAGTTCTTCTATGCGCGCCCGCGCGGCTCGAATTTCCTCATCCCGTTCAAATAATTCGTCGTCAACGTCGCGCGCATCGAGTGCGCCAGAGCTCTGTGACTCGCCCCGCAATAATAGTTCAACCAGTTTGGTATTTCTAGCTCTCGTCGCTGTCAACCTCGCTTCAAGTGATGCTAATGCTATTGACTTGAGTGACGCATGTGAGGTCTGAGACAGTGCCAGAATCGCACACACGTGATCAAACGCAGTTTTCATGGAGCTCGCACGGTGCTCCGTCTTGCTGATGTACCTCATGGCTAAAGAAAATGCAGATTCGTAGCTCAACGCATCACATTCAAGACGAACGATTGTGCGCTGCGCCGCTAACACCGCTTCTATGACTTGTTCATTGGCGCCGTCGCTAGTTTGCAAACACGAGCGAATACTGTGACAGAAACTCGCTGATCTATCAACGTGCGCCGACGAATTGCTTACGCTCTGTATGATAGACTGTTTCAAGACGTCCAGTTTTTGAGACGTAGTGTCATCAAAACGCTTGGCTTGTAAAAGGAGTGACTTTTCGCATGCCGCTAATTTGACTTCGATCGCTGCGCGCGAATGTTCTACTTCTTCCAATCGATAGAGTAACGCTAACTCAGCTTCCATATAAGAGCAGCACTCTTCACTTTTAATATCCAGTTGTGAAGTTAAGATTTCTTCGCGAACTTTTGACGCATTACTAATATTTTCGAACATTTCTGCACGTCCTGTTTCAACGCTCAGGTCATGACGCAATCGCAGAGCTTCACCGGTGAGAATTTCACATTGACTTTGGAGCCGGGTGTTTTCACTTTCGAGCGCATAGCATTTTTCGCGCGTCTTGCCAATCTCACGCTGCCGCCATTCTTCATCCCTTGGCGCTCTGTCGCTTTCGAGGGCGGCGACGGTGTCGCGAAGAATCAGAATGTCGTCTTCGCGATCTCGGAGCAAACTCTGCAAACGTGCCTTTTCTCTAGAAGTCACGTCGGCGGCAATTTCAGAAGCGTCCAGAGTGGCTCGATTCAATGTAAGCTGCTCGCGTAGTGAATTTTCTAACCGCTCAAGATCATTGACCTGCGCACGGTTCGTCGTTCTGAGTTCCTTCACCTCAAGCTGCAGCGACTTCAGCCTCGATTCTATCGTAGTGACGATTCGAATGTCTTCTTGTTGTGCGTTAATTGCTCGAATGACGGCGTCAAAATCACCCGCGCGTGACAGCGCCTTTGCCTCAGTGCCGCCATCAAGTTGTTTTGATGCGCGATCATCTAACGCCTCTTGTAACGCGAGCTGGGTTTCTATGAGTTTAACCCTTAATCGCTTCAATTCATTCTGTACCGAAGAGCTTTCTGCGGTATCATCATCCGCGTCGAGAGCATCGACGTGATGTTTTGTAATTTCTAAAGCCTCCTCTAAAGCAAGCACCTTCGATTTCCAGTGCTCACACTCTTCTTGAAAGCGGTGCGACTGCGCAGTGAGTTTGGAGACTTGCGCAGACAAATTACGTTGGAGAGCAATGGTTGCAGATTCGCGCAGCTCCAAGAAATTTTCTCGCGCGCTTGAGACACGTCTAACGGCGTCGCCCAAGCGCTCGGCGTGATGTTCGTTCTCCAACGCAAACCTTCTCGCTGCTTCATGCGACTCTTGTAATTTACTCGCGTGAAGATTTGCCTCACGTAGCTGTCGACGCAAGTCAATCACTCGTGCTCGTTCCTCTTCCAGACTCTTTTCGAGCGCTTTGTGTTGTCTGCTGCTGCGTTCAGAGTCGACTGCGACGGCGTGATTCTCCTTGTCGCTTGTTGCCTGTGACCACGCTTTGGACGACCATCCGCCACCACGCGGGTCATTCTCACGCTCAGAAGACAGGTGTGACCCATTCTCATACTTTGCTAACGCCGCGCGTAAGTTGACAATCGTAGCATCCTTCTCTTCGAGCGCGCGCAGTGCTCGAGCAGAAGTCAGTTCGAGTTTGAAACGTAACGACTTGGCTCGAGCATCGTCGCCGTCGTCGCCGTCGTCGTCGTCGTCGCCACCGTCGTTGCCGCCGCGCATCATCGGTAAGATGCGCGACAGGTATTTGACGATATGCGCAGCGGTCTACCTCCTCACGCCGCGAGTCTAGGTGTGGCGTCTCTCGCGCGTGCACGATGTGTTCGCCCACGATGCCCCCGCCATTGACATATCTCGCGCGCTGCCCTGTCGCAGTGGTGTTCGAGGGGCGACAATCCAGCCAGAAACGAACGACGGCAGTCCGCGGCGAGGAGGATGGCAACTTCGGTGGAACCTGGCAACGCCGACGTCAAGGTGATAGATGATAGACGTGACGTCGTCATCGACGGCGATAACGCCATTCCCGCGACGGACGTGGGCGACCTAAACCAAGACAAAGGTGTTGGCGAGGAGGCGAGCACGCATGATGGTGCGGACGTTGGTGGCGTGACGCAACAACCATCGCGTGCGTTTCATGTGAAAAGAGACGATGAGGTGAAAGTTGAGGAGGAGTTAGCCATCGCGGCTTGGAAAAGACAAGGTGAAAGCGGTGAGGATGACGAACACGAGGTTGAAGATGACGAGAATGCGACTTCTGGTTTCGCCGCGGCGTTAAATTCATATAAACCGAGATATAAGTTGGATGCGCCAGACGACGTGAAGGCCACGCCATCGTCACGATCTTCATCAACATCATCGTCATCGTCGTCATCTTCCAGAAGTAGTAGTAGTAGTAGTAGTAGTAGTAGTAGATCGACGAGCTCGTCATCGTCAAGTTCAAGCGGCTCGAGCTCGTCTGAGCAAGAAAACGGAAAAGATACCGCGGAGTGGAACGAAGAAGATGAAGAGAAAGGGAAAACGAAGCAACCACCGGGTCTATCACTACGAGGGATGTTGACACGGCAGGACCACATTCGGCACGTTGCAGATGACGACATAGAGTACTTCACCCCAACAGATAGTGACGAAGAGTTTGGCCTTGTGCCAGGAGGTAAACACGGCGATGAGGGTCGAAGTCTGACGCCTCCGATGTCGCCCAAGTCAAAGACTCGATATCGCTGCATCAAAGGCGAACTAGCGGCGCGAAAGTCACGCACTGAGGAACTTAGGGCTAAGCACAACGCCTCGCAAGCACTTTTAGAAGCCGCAGCTAAGAAGTTAGAAGACCAAGTAGACAGAGCGTCGATTGCTTCAGACGCCAGCGACGACGCCGCGGATGCCGCAGACATGCGTCTGAGAACGTCGCTTTTTACGAAAACTAACGGTTTATCGCAGTTTCCTGTGTGCACGTGTAATGGGCTGCCAACGACGACGTTAGGACCTAAAGATCGAGTGCAGTACGCATCGTACTGTCAAGTCCATTTTCCTTTCGCGCCTGCAAAAATGGGACGGTTTGGTACTTCACACAGCGAAGCGCACGTAGAAGAGGCGACGCGGCGCTTGCGTGAAATATTTATTCAGGAGCAAGAGCGAGAGTTACAAGAGTCGGAGAAAAAGAAAAAGTTGGATGTTTTTCGTGGTCAGTTTTCTTCAATGTCCAATCCCGACTCGTACATGCGTTACGGTGGCGACACGGATGATTCAGACTGGGATTTAGCGAATGTATCGCGCACGATTCGTCAACCTGGTGGGCCGCCGTTGGTCATTCCCAATCCTCACATCGAACGATCTAAAAGAAGAATCAAGGAACTGCGCGAGGCGAATGGCTTTCAATTATTTGAAACCAGGACACACTACATGATTGTCACAAACGACGCGAGGAAAACGGCGTATCGCGTTGCAAAGATTGCACGTTTCAGCGATGAATTCAGTATTGATGAAGATCCTTTTCTGTATTCTCAACTGCAAGTACAAAATTTGCTCAAAATGGCGTCGCAAAGTCAACAAGGGTGCAAACTTGTGAGTTCTGGAACTGGTATCGTCGGCTTTATTCAGCTGTTCAGCTTTGAGTCGTGTGCAGAAACTGGACTTGATTTGGATGGCGTAAATGGTGCAGTATTAGGAGATACTATTAGAATCACTGAACAAATTTATCGGAAGCACGTGCGCGCGATGAAGCGTAAAGAGCTCATGTTTGCTTTTCTCGAGCACACTAAAACCGCGCGTGGCGCACCATCGTATTTGGAACAGTTTGGGCACAAGCAAGGTTATACTTTATTCAGCGGCGCAGACAAAGTTCGTCCGGTTGGTGCGTACGGCAGTCGCGCGAGCGCGAGAGAAGTTCCAAAACAATTGCGTGACAAAGATAAAGGACGAAGTTCATCAGTCCACATTGGGGCTTCAGATTTAAATATAAATATGAATGGCGATGACGACGCGAAAAAAGACGCAAACAAGCCAGCGTGGTACGCGCGCATTCTAGAGTCCATTGACTCGAGTATTGACGCACGAGAGCAAGCGAAGCAAAAGGAACTCGCAAAACTGAAGAGTAAAAAAGAGAACACAGAATCTGAAGATGAGCGCGAAGCAAAGAAAAAAGAAGAAGAAGAAGAAGCTGCAGCTTTGGTGGCATCGAGTGCCGATTGGACGAAACTCATTCTCGAAGGTTTTATTGCTCCAGAGATACCCACGGATAACGCTCTTCCAGGAAAAGTTCTGCAAGTTGCATCGAACAAGTATATTTATCGGACAAAGTATTTGACAGTTTTCAATGAGTTGGAGCCATCAGAAGATGAAGACACCGAGAATGACTTTGGCGCCGAAATCGACGAGGAAGGCGACGGCGTCAATTCGACTGATTCAGAAACTGAGCTCATGCCCTCAAAGATGAGCAAAGAATTGGGTAGATCATTCGCAAACGAGGCCGTTGAAACTGGTCAAGAAAAGCCAGCCTTATCAGTTTTAGCTTCTTTGAAAAAACTCGCTTTATTCAGACGCCAAAAGTCGTCAAAAATTCAAGTTGGACAACAGGCGACATTCAAGGGGCGCGACGAACCGCTTGCCGACGCAGAGAAGCCCGACGACTCCAAAAATATTCATAGCGTTCTGGAGAGAGCGAGCACCGTGCCGAAACCAAAAGGGCATACCCCGGAAGTACTCAAGCGCTCACATACTGCTGGTGTTGGTGAGATTGTTGACCTATTGAAACGGGAGCCGACATTGACCAAAGAAACGACAGTGGTGGAGGCAAAACCGAAAAAAGCAACTGCTGTGAATGTGAAAGAGAACGCCGTTCTAATCAGTTCTAACAAGTATGCGGAAGATTTGGACGACATTGATACAGAAGACGATGACGATGAAGACGAAGACGAAGACGAAGAAAGCGAATCTGAGCTTTCCGAGGAGGACGCGCGCGAGTTTGTCGAGTATACGCTGATTGAGCGAATCCTGATATTTTTGGGATTTCTGGAAGACAATCAAGCCAAGGCAAAGGAAGTGGAATCTGATTCCGACGATGCGCCAGGCATGTTTTCACGTGCATACAGCGCAATGCATAGCATGGCGTCAAAGTCAATGGGGTCCAAAAACCCAGTCGCTGAAGCCGCCAAAGAAAAGAAAGCGGTGGTTCCAGAGCCGACGCCCACGCGCTTCAAACGCCCAATGCCGAATAAGGAGAAAGATAAAGAAGGAAATCCGGCTGAGAAAAAGAAAGAAACGACGAGAATGACTGCAGAAGAGCTGGAAGAAGCCATCGAAGAAAAACGATTGAAGCTCGAAGTACGCGCGGCTCGTCGCAAAGAGCGCGCAAGACTACGCGCCGAGCGCGAGAAAGCGAGAGAAAAGGCTCAAAAACGCATTAATCGCTACCGCTTCGATCCTGAACAAGCTATCGTCAAATTGCGATTCAAGAGTTTCGGTTCACACGCTCCTCTACTACTGTGACACTCTTTTGCACTTTTAGACATTTCCACGAGTATGTTGTACCAATGAAAAAGAAAAAGTACCGGTACACTATCACGACAAAACAGAATGCGATATGCGCGCGGATACGAAAGCAAGTCAGACTAAGACGATGACTTACAGTATTTCGCTATGACTATGACTATGGGCATCGCCCAAGGAGTACACCACCTGATTCGCGCCTTCCATGTCGAGATGCGCGACGCGCGCGCGCGTTTTAAGCACCAAGTACTCGACGAGCTGTAACCGTTCCTTGACTAAGTCGCCCTTGGCATCTCTACGATGCGGAAACAGTTCGGGAAATACACAACACGGTACGATGGCAAAAGGTTTGTTGTATTCCATCGCAAAATTCACGATAGCTTCGGTAGCCTCATCAGGGTGCATACCAATCACAACCGAACACTCGGCAAATGCGTTGAAATTTTCTGGTGTAAATTCCTGGCGAACTTGTTCGCACAGCGGGGGAGTCTCCCCCCTCGAAACCTTGAACTTTTTCAAATACTTGTGTTGCGACTTGTTCAGTTTACGCTCTCGCGGCTCTACAAGAGTAGATTTGATATTGCGTTTGGTGTGCAACTCAAACGAAACATCGCCGCGTCCACCCGCCACATCGAGTACACCGTCGCCTCGACGGAGGACGTCTTCACCAAAAGTCAAGCACAGAAATTCAGCGAATATTTGCGCCCGCATGGATTTGCTCGCCACGGTTTCGCCATGAGGATCACCATATGTCGATATCGCGATTTGTCTCCTATTTGCCTTGCGTGTAACAATCCAGTCTGCTCGGGCTTGACGGTCGTGCGCGTACGCGCACGCGTCCCCTTTCGCGCAGACGCCATTATTTATGAAAAATTTACACGGCGATGGCGTTACCATGCTCGGCGCCGCTGCTCCTCCTGCGCGTACGTGCTCGGCTCGGTTGAAACATTTCCCGGGATTCTTTGTGTTCCAGCATTCCACTACTCGCACGGCGTGCGTCATTTGCACGCTCCATTCACCGTGCGCGTTGTCATCCTCTTTCCGACGGCTGAGCGAGCCTAGCACTTCCACGACGTTCCCGAGTTTCAGCATAGTCTTTTGCGCCCGCGCGAGCGCGGCATCGTCGGGGAATGTACCTATGCCTGATTTCGCCACCGCTTCGATCAGGTCTATGGTCGATAGATCCGTCTTCGCCGTCGCTTGTGCAACGCTCGTGCTCGCATCGTCGTCGCAGTTTCGACACGGAAATACGCCGTGAAGTGTCGTCCCGTTCTCATCCTTGGCTAATTCACACGCGATATCGTAAAACGCCAATCGTTTCGACACCCGTCGTCGCCCTACGATCCGACCGACGACGCGCACATCCGTCGTCGTCACCGTCATCGTCGGCGTCGGCGTGCGTCAAGGTGTGTGGAGGCGTCACTCGCGCGCGTGCAAGCAGCCGGCGACAAAAGCAACACGACGCAGATACATGGATGACATACTGAACACCTATGCATCGTCTTCAGAAGATAACGACCACGACGATGAGGCGTTCGTCGGGCCGTCGCGCCCGCCGCCGACGAAAGCTTTCATACACCAAGGAGAGACCGTAACAAAACACGAGATTGATGATGCCGAGGACGTCGCTGGGCCCTCGCGTCCACCGACTGGAGATGAAACACGTGATGCCGAAATTACCGACGACGATGTTCGCATCGCGTGGTTGCGCAGTTTGTGTGAAGATCCGCCACAAGAGGTACAGGAGAAGGATTCGTTGTGTAGCGCACCAGAACGCTACGCGGCGCGCATTGAACTTCCGCCTGTGGCCACAGAGAGCGCAAACGCGAATACGTCGCAAGAGAAGGTGATTGAAATCTTGCTTGATGCGCGTAGGCGAAAAGTCACGCCAGGTGATGTGATTTTCGCCTCTTCAGCGTTTACAAACCCAGATTTCTTGCAGAGGTGCGCCTTGGACATTGGCTCTCCACAGGTGCGCGGTACAGACGTGCGAATGCCTTTGATTAGTGCCAAACACGCGCTCGACTCGAGTGATTATTATCAAGCACTCGCAGCACAGCAACGTAAGGCGACAGAGAAGCACTTGGCTGCGAGAAATGGGATTTCGTTCACATCGGCTGCTACCCAGGCTCCAGTAGAACAACACGTTTTGTCTTCGGCGTCGACTGTTGATGCCGGGCAAAAGGCTGCGGCTGCGGCTGCAATCGCAAAAGCTCGCGTTGAAGCGCGCATAGCTTTGCAGAAAGCGGGAAAGTTGCACTAAATGATAAGGAGAGGGTTTTAGAAAATGGAAAAGAAGTGACTTGTAACATAGAAAAAGAAATGGTTCGTATCGATTACAAATTTTTTTGGTTTTGCCTCGGCGCTGTACGGGAACGGGAAACAAGATTTGTCATACTTTTTGGATGGTGCAGATGTGGAAACGATTGAATGCGAAAAGCATCATGAAACTGGCTATGAATGTGCAAACAATAATTTGTGACTTTGTTTCATACGCGCGCGTCGTGTGGCACCTCCGTCGTCGCCGTTCTCTTCCACCAAAAAAAGCCCTAATTTTTAGGGTATTTCAAGCGTTGTTACCTCTGCGTCATGCGTTGTTACCCCGGCCTTTGATGATTTCTACCCGTAAGTTGTGACAGGGAAGTGGAATTGTGAAAGGGAATCAGAGGCGTCATAAAATCGTAGCACCAATTGTATGGATTAACATCTTTTTTTTGCTTTCCCGACGTCGCGCGACGGATTTCTTTGTTTTGCGTGGTAGAACTTTTGACGTAGATGCGCGATATGTGGTTGCATTTTGCGTTCGGCGTCGGCGTCAAGGAGATATCAGACATTTATGTCCCAAAAGCCGGTCGGTCGGACAGATTCGTGTTTGAGCACCGTGACGGGTTTTG
>Ga0181553_10003724_pt1 | contig 13120 bp, 9 predicted proteins | sample 011ome_17_FD_133753 | JGI IMG/M metagenome (GOLD analysis project Ga0181553, IMG submission 133753) | Coastal salt marsh microbial communities from the Groves Creek Marsh, Skidaway Island, Georgia - 011502XT metaG (megahit assembly) | ecosystem: Environmental > Aquatic > Marine > Intertidal zone...
AATGAAAGAGGTTCCAAATTACCAACCCATTATTGATAATGGAGTTTTGTCAATTATGGTAGCTCATATTGCAGTTAAGAATAACGAAAAATACAATACAGAAGGGTTACCATCAACCTGTTCTCGGGAGATTGTAACAAATTTATTGAAAAACGAATTGGGATTTAGAGGATTGGTTATTACGGATGCAATGAATATGGGAGGGGTTAGGACTGTGCCAAATTCTGGGTTAAACGCAGTAATGGCCGGCTGCGATCAATTGCTTATGCCGGTGGAGGAAGAAAAAGATATAAATGACATCCTTTCTAAAATGAATGAGGATGAAGACTTTCGTTTTCAAGTTTATTCTTCGGTTAAAAAGATTATTCGCTTAAAATACTGTTTGGGACTGATTGATTAATTTACTCTAAAGTATTCCTAATAACTCCATTGGATTTGGGCAATTCTCTTTAAAAAAACTCAATTGCTTTAAGCTGCAAACACCTGGATAATCGCCAAAATTGTTTTGCATGTCCTTAATGATTTGAAAATGCAAATGGGGCGCGTAGTCTCCATTAATACTAGAATCACCCAATTGAGCAATTTCATCACCTTGCTTCACGCTTTGCTCTATTTTGACATCCTTAATAGAGTCAAGACTTAAATGACCGTATAGCGTATAAAAAACAGATTCTTCTAACTGGTGCTTTAGGACAATACAAGGCCCATAGTCTCCATGGTTTGTATTGTTCTTGAAACTGTGTATTTCCCCATCCAATGCAGCCAAAACCTTTGTTCCCTCTTTGGCCCATATATCCACTCCAAGGTGAATGTTTCTCTCATTACTTGGGTTGGCTTGTTCATTAAAATATTTACTTCTCTTGTATAAGTTTCGAACCTCAAGATACCCACCAATTGCAACTTTTGCATTATTCATCTTCGTAAATTCATTAATGAATTCCTCCATTTCTTTCGAATGATTTACGTTAATTTTATTTAGGGATTCATTGCTGACCGAAAGGTCAATATTCGTATAATCAGACTTAGAATACTTTTTATCTATTACAAAAATAGTATTGGAGGCAAAGGACTTAAAAATTGATTTATTCATCACTTAATACCCTACTGCTTCAATCTGATCGGTCGTCATCAACATCATAAATCGGTGCATGTTTTCCTTGGTTCTAGGAAGTAATTTTGATTTTTGCATTTTTCTTTCTTGATGCGCATCAGGCTTAGTATTTTCAAAACTGTGAATCTTATTATAAGCAAAGTCCACCCATGTTAGAATAGTTGAATCCGCATAGCTTTGTATATAGAATGCTACCAATTCATTTTTTGGATAGCCTTCGATAAGGATGGGAGACCAATCATCTTGTTTTTCCATTTCAGCTTTTATTTCTAAGAATTTTTCGGAAGACAAGATAACGTACTTTCCTTCTTTTTGAAGACTCGTTTTAGTTTCTTGAGAGAAAGATTGACATGGAAATACAACAAATGATAATGCTATAAGAGCAATGAATGTGCATAATCTAATCATAATTACAATGTGTTTAAAGCTTCAACTACAGCTTGTCTTTTTCGAGTAGATACCGGGACAGAAGATCCGTCTTTCATCATAAGGTAGCCACCATCCGATTTAATAAACTCCTTGACTAAGCTAGAGTTAATTAGATGAGATTGATGCACTCGGATAAAGCCTAACGGAGATAACATGTCGTCATATTCCTTTAGCGTCTTAGTAACCATTAAGCGAGATTTGTCAGCAAAGTAGAATGTTGTATAGTTCACACTTGATTCACAACGAACAATATCTTTGATTTCTACAATTAGAATTTTCTCTAAGGTATTTAGCGCCAACCGAGTCATGGATTTATGGTCCTTAATGCTTTCAGAAAGTAGGTTGAGGTTTTCTTTTGGCAATACTTTTGTATTTTTTATTTTTTCAATTGCAGCAACTAATTCATCTGGATCAATTGGTTTTAATAGGTAATCAATCGCTGAAAACTTAAATGCTTTAATAGCATATTCATCAGAAGCAGTTGTAAATATAACTTTGAAATTAATGTCGCCTACAATGTCCAGCAAATCAAACCCCGTTCCATCTTGCATTTGAATATCTAAAAAAACCACTTCTGGTTTCAATTCTCGAATAGCTTTAGCCCCTGTAACAACACCTTCAGCCTCTCCTATTATTTCAACATCCGAACAGTATGTCTCTATGTCTAAGCGGATATTATCTCTCGCATCCTTTATATCATCAATTATCAAAGCTTTAATCATGTAGCTAAGATATGGAATAAAGAACATGGACAAAAGGTTTTAAGATTAAAAGACGAGAGACCTTTTAGTCATCGACTATCAGTTTTAGCTTAAGAAAGAGTTACAATATGCGTAATCCATAATATTTAGTAATGAGGGATGATAAATAATTTTCGGCACAGCCTTTGCACAGCACCGAATATATTTAACAGAATTAAAAAATGATACCATTAGAAAAATCCTTCGAAAGTATATTGTCCAATTTGGAATTGGATTTGAAACATGAAATATTGGTGCTTTACAAAAGTGATGTTTATTTTATTTCAATCGAAAGGCTGTTGTTAAGTTTAACTCTTCTTCCAATGAAACAGCAGGAAAAAATTTTAAGAAGTATACAAAGAAATAGTTCAAGTAAGCCATTGTTTATGAACTTACTACATGACTTATCCAAACCTTTACTTTTATTACGAAAATAAGGTGTTTATAATTGTTTTATGGTGGATGAACCTCGATTTCGATTCAGTAGAATTGATTTCGAGGTTTTTTATTGCCATCCTTGCACCTACTTGGTAATTTCTTCTATTGAAAAGAACGTTTCTAGTTCTTCTTATTATTTCCCGTTTTATAGTATCTTTAAGCACAATTTATTTCGAATACAATGAATAAAATACTTGTAGCCAATAGAGGAGAAATTGCCTTACGTATAATGAAAACGTGTAAAGCAATGGGAATTAAGACCGTAGCAATTTATTCTGAAGCAGATAAAAACACACCTTTTGTAAAGTTTGCAGATGAAGCTATATGCATTGGTCCATCTCCTAGTTCTGAGAGCTACTTATTAGGAGATAAAGTACTTCAAATATGTAAAAACTTAAATGTGGATGGAATTCATCCAGGCTATGGGTTTTTGAGTGAAAATGCAGAATTCACCAGAAAGACAACAGATGCTGGGATTACATTTATAGGGCCGTCTCCGCAGTCTATGGAATTAATGGGAAATAAATTATCTGCAAAAGAAACTGTTAAGAAATATGGCATTCCAATGGTTGAAGGTGTGGATGAAGCCATAGTAGATGTCGAAAAATCCTTAGACAAAGCAAAAGAAATTGGTTTCCCTATTTTAGTGAAGGCTGCTGCTGGCGGTGGTGGAAAAGGGATGCGTGTTGTAGAAAAAGCAGAAGAGTTTGTCGAACAAATGAAATTAGCTATTAGTGAAGCTGAAAGTTCTTTCGGAGATGGAGCTGTTTTTATTGAAAGGTACGTCGGATCACCGAGGCATATAGAAATACAAGTTTTAGCAGATACACATGGAAATACGGTTCACTTATTTGAAAGAGAATGTTCCATTCAAAGAAGACATCAAAAAGTGATAGAGGAAGCTCCGTCTAGTATTTTAACTCCTGAGTTAAGAAAAGCAATGGGGCAAGCAGCTTGTGATGTTGCTAAATCGTGTAATTATGTTGGCGCAGGTACAGTAGAGTTTTTATACGAAAACGGAGAATTTTTCTTTTTAGAAATGAATACGCGTCTGCAAGTTGAACATCCCGTTACGGAATTGATAACTGGCTTGGACTTAGTAGAACAACAAATTAAAGTGGCTCGAGGAGAAAAACTTGCATTTACGCAAGATGATTTAAAAATTAATGGACACTCCCTGGAAGTAAGAGTATATGCTGAGGATCCTCAAAATAATTTTTTGCCAGATATCGGAAAATTAGAGATTTACAAAAGACCAACTGGAGAGGGGGTTCGAGTTGATGATGGTTTTGAAGAAGGTATGGAAATCCCCATATATTATGATCCCATGATTGCAAAGTTGATTGTGCATGCTCCCACCAGGAAAGAAGCAATCGAAAAAATGACCAAAGCAATAGGTGATTACGATATTGTTGGAATAAAAACAACTTTAGACTTCTGTAAGTTCACAATTAACCATGCTGCATTTAAGTCTGGTGATTTTGACACGCATTTTGTTCCACAATACTTTACAGACACTTCTGTTATGGACAACACAGATGAAAATATGCAAGAAATTGCGGCTATTATGGCCAACTATTTCTTAGAAGAGGCAGAGGAAAAAGCTAACTATGAAGCTTCCGCTAATTTTAATGGTTGGAGTACTAATAGAAAATAACCACACCAAAAGTATCTACTGATTTTGCAACCAGTTATAAATATAGTCGCATTGCTGATAATCGGCGTCTATTCTGATATAGATATCATTTAATTTTCTATTTACCCAAGCCTCTGTTTCTTCTGCTTTTTTCTTACTTAATGCATAGTTCTGAATCATTTGATAATCATCCGTCAAATTCGCTTTATGTGGTTCTGTACGTTTCATTAACTTGACAATTCTATAAGCATTACCATTCATTGTTTCATAATAAATTGGCACAGAAATCCCACCTTCTTCTAAATCATCTATTCCTTTAAATAATTGAGGATCAATTTCTTTCATGTCCCAGTACATAGAACCTGTAGATTGATTATAGATCACACCTCTACTTCCTTTACTATTATCGTCATCAGAATATTTTAAAACAGCTTGCTCCCATGTTATATCTCCCGCTTTTATATCTGCTACAATTTGATTCAGCGTATTTTTTGATTTACTCATCTGCGTATCACTTACTTTAAATTGCAACAAAATATGCGATCCCGAATATTGTTCGCCTCTTCGTTCCTTAATTACTAATATATGATACCCAAAAGGTGATTCAAAAACTTGAGAAACTTCACCAATAGGTATTCTAAAAGCAACTGCATCGAACTCAGGAACAAAATCACCTCTGGTTACCCAACCAAAATCACCTTGATTTTTCTTCGAACCTGGATCTTCAGATTTGTATTCTGCTGCAATAGCAAAAGTTAATTCTCCATTAATTATTTGATTGCGAATCTCTGTCAACTTCTTCTTTATTGAGAGCTTCTCCGCAGCTGTTACTTCCGGCTCTATTGTAATTTGAGCTACCGATATTTTACTATTGATAAGAGGAATACTATCAGTTGGAAATGAATTGAAAAAAGACCTTACATCCTTTGGGGAAACAGATACAGAGGTAGTTATTTCTTCCTGCATTTGTTGCGATTTCATTCGATCTTCAATTTGTGTAAAAAACTCCTCTTTAATCTCTTCAATACTTTTATCGTAAAACTTTTCCAAATCATCTACTCCACCCGGCATTTGACTTGCAAAATATTGGATACGTTGTTCTAATTCAGCTGTCACCATCTCCTCAGTAACCTCAATACTATCTATTTCAGCTTGATGCAGCAACAAACTTTGAAACATCATTTCTTCCATAATTAAGCAATCCGTATTCGCATCAACCTTTACTCCCTGCTGAGTAGCTTGAACTTTTTGCGACTCTATCTGTGATTTTAATATCGCTTTATCTCCAACAACAGCAACTACTTTATCAATAATTTGCTGCGCTTTAAAACTGGAAACAGTTAAAATAAATAAAGCTATTGCTATAATTTTTCTCATATATTCTTGATTACTACTCAATAACTGTATTTTTATCTTATTAGTACCTCAAGGTATTAATAAGTTTCTACTTGCTGAGCTTTTATTGCATCATTGTATAAATCTTCTCTCAATTTATTTCTTAAATCGATGGTTCTCAAATTCAATAATATTGTTTTTATTTTTTCTTTCTCAAAACTCAAAGGTGAAATTGCATCCTTCAACATAAAATCCGTTATATTAACAAAGTAGATGAAATTATCATCTTCGAACATGATTTTCTTCTTCTTCCTAAGAAACGACTCAGTATTAATCTCTTCCAAAGGAATTACTTTTAAAACATCTTCAAAAAATAGCCACTGGTCAGGATTATAATGAAATTGAACCGCATATAAATCAGCATAATAACGCATTTCGTTTACATCAGCTTCTTGCTCCAACTTAAAATGAAGCTTTGGTTTCTCTATATCAGGAGTCTCTTTAGAAATTTTTAAATAAAGTGCTTTTACAATATAATCTTTTAACATAAAGTCATCTTTATGCGCTGCATAATATTCTTCAATCTCAATTGATGAAACTGCGGTATCTAATCGCTCCTTTATAAATTGCTGTTCGTAAGCATAGATGATTAATGACTTTCGATAATTTTCCAATCTATCCTGTACATCTTTAGCGTCTTGAGGCAAAACTTCTTCTGCCTTTTGTAAAACAATCTGCTCTTCAATCCAATTATTTATTAGTTGATCCCTGAATAGCGCACTATCCTCCTTACCGAAACCGCTTTGAACATCTTTATCTAATACCTCCTCATACAAATAAACACTTCCTACGCGCGCCACTTTTGCTTTTTCCTCCACAACCTCTTCACGATCGCAAGAAACAATGGTTATTATCGTCAATAATATTAAACCTATATAAAAATGTTTATTCATTTATAAGTTATCTGCCAAATTCTATACTGATTACTGTTGACCAGCAATAGAGTACAGTATATCCTTATTAATCTGAATTGGATATTTCTTACGCAAAGAATCCAACCAAGTACTTTCTAAGTAATCTTGATAAGCGGCCGTAATTAATCCTTTAGCCTCTTTTAATTGTTTTACTTGACTTGGTAATTTTTTCTCAATTATAACAAATGAATATTTTCCTTCCAATTCGTCAATTAGCTTTGGCTTATTTAAGCCTGTAGCCCAAGAGAAATCTTTTATTACCTCTTTTTCATTTTCTACAAAACGACCATTTTCGAATTTAATGTTTAATTGAGATTCTTTATTCAAATAATTCACAATTGAATCATGTCCAATTTTACCCTTTTTAACTAATTTGTAGGCCGTGTTTATAGTCTTCTTGTTCGAAGAAGTGAATATTTTCGCATCGACTCTATCCGGCCACATATACTCATTTTTATGCAATTCATAATATTCTTTTAAGCCAACTGTATCCTCAACTCCTTTACTCCATACCTTTTCATCTGTAATCCCAAACAATAAAATTCCATCTCTATACTCTTTCAACAAATCTCTAAATTCTGGATATTTTTTAGACAGTTGTGTTCTTTCATAAGCAATTAACATGTTAGCAACATACTTGGAATACTTATTGTCAATAAACTTAACAATATCCTTGTTTTTAGAAGGTTTTTGAGTAGAAGCAATATAACTTGCAAAATCTTGCTGCGAATAAGTTCTATCGGCGAAAGAAAATAATTCTCCTTTTAATTCATTGGCAGATTCGGGGTTCCATTTCCCTTTAAAAACAGAGTTGTCAATTACTTTATAAAGTTCCGTCTTGTTTTTTGTTACCTCACTAAATGCATATTCTTCTTTCAATTTCACAATAAATTTTCCTTTAGAAATTTGTGCCCGAACATCTCTTTGGATTTTATTTTTTAATTCGTGACGCATACTTTCAAGATCTCCAACAGGTTTATAATCCCCTTTTTTAATAATATGCCAACCTACTTTTGTTAGAAACGGAGTTGAACAATCACCGTTATTTTTTAACGAAAAAGCAACTGAATCAAATTCAAGAAAAGCTTCTCCCGGTTTTAACCAAGCTTCCTGCCCCATTTTTAATTTAGACTGACGATCTTCAGAAAATTCTTTGGCTAATTTAACAAATGATTCTCCCTCGCCCAGCTTTTCATACAGCTCGTAAATTTTCTTTCTTAAGTTCTCTTTATCCAATTCTGACATATCTTTCTTAATACTCAGCATTAAATGAGAAACTTTAACAGAACCTCTACCCGCTCGGCTATCAACAGTTTTTACAATATGGTAACCAAAACGAGATCGAAAAGGTTGAGAAATCTCACCAACTGGTGTATTGAATGCTGCAGATTCAAATGAATAAACCATCCTGAAAGCAGTAAAGTAACCCAAATCTCCATTGTTTTGTTTAGCAGATGGATCTTCCGACATTCTTTTCGCAGCTTCTGCAAAAGTTAAATCACCCCTTAAAATTTTCTCTCTAATATTTTTAATCCTATTATATGCTTTTAGCGTATCCTCAGGTGTTGCCGATCCATCCATTTTAATCAATATGTGGCTTGCTCTAATTTCAGTATTTATTCTATCATAAGCTTCAGTGATCAATTTTTCATTTACCTTTTTATCCACTAAATACGGCTTTTCTAATTGTACTTTATAACCATCCAACTCTTTAATAAATGATGCTACAGTGTCCATTCCTAAATCTTCAGCTTCTGTTACCTTCAACTTGAATTTGGTGAATAACTCCATGTACTCATCTAAATCTTCTTTAGTGGCAACCTTCTCTTTCTTATTCTTCCAATAAATCTGTTCAAATTCTGCCTTATAAACAGGCACATTATTGACTGTCATTAAAACATCGCCTTTTTCTTGACCGTATGTTGGTAATGCAAATCCAATTGCACAAACTATGATTAGTAAATTTCTCATTTTTTGGTTAATTTATTTAATATTATAATTAGGAGCTTCTCTAGTAATAGCAACATCATGTGGATGACTTTCAGCAATTCCCGAACTTGTAATTTTTACAAATTTTGCTTCTTTCAAATCAATTGTATTTGCAGCACCACAATAACCCATTCCAGCTCTAATCCCTCCAATTAATTGATGCATAATTTCTTCTAATTTCCCTTTAAAAGGAACACGTCCAGAAATACCTTCTGGCACTAATTTCTTCACATCCGCTTCATCGGATTGGAAGTATCTATCTTTCGAACCTTTTTGCATTGCTTCTAAAGACCCCATTCCTCGGTAAGCCTTAAACTTCCTTCCTTGGTAAATTATTGTTTCTCCAGGTGATTCTTCTGTTCCAGCAAACATTGAGCCCATCATAATTGTATCCGCTCCACCTGCAATTGCCTTAACCAAATCTCCTGTAAAACGAATACCTCCATCGGCAATAATTGGGACCCCTGTTCCTTTTAAAGCTTCAGCAACATTCATAACTGCTGTCAATTGTGGAACACCTACACCAGCAATAACTCTCGTAGTACAAATAGAACCTGGTCCAATTCCTACTTTAACTGCATCCGCTCCAGCTTCTACTAAAGCCAAAGCTGCCTCACCTGTAGCAATATTTCCAACAACTACTTGTAACTCTGTAAATGAAGCTTTCACTTTCTTTAATACTTCAACCACACCTCTAGAATGACCGTGAGCAGTATCAATAATTATTGCATCTACTCCTGAATTAACCAGAGCTTCAACCCTTTCTAAAACATCTTCTGTAACCCCAACTGCTGCTGCTACTCTTAATCTTCCATGTTCATCTTTACATGAATTAGGATGTTCTTTAACTTTAATAATATCTCTAAAAGTTATAAGGCCAATTAATTTATCTTCTTCGTCAACAACAGGAAGCTTTTCAATTTTATATTCTTGTAATATTTTTTCCGCTACACTTAATTCAACCTTACCCTTTGCAGTAATAATATTTTCGGTTGTCATTACCAGTTCAATTGATTTGGACATTTCTTTTTCAAATCGCAAATCTCTATTTGTAACAATACCTACCAAAACATTGTTGGCGTCTACTACAGGAATCCCGCCAATTTTGTTTTCTGCCATTAATTTTAAAGCATCTTTCACCTTTTTGTCTTTCGAAACAGTTATAGGATCCAGAATCATACCACTCTCTGAACGCTTTACCTTTCGAACTTCATCAGCCTGTGCTTCAATACTCATGTTTTTATGAACTACACCAATACCTCCTTGTTGAGCAATAGATATTGCCAAAGAACTTTCCGTTACTGTATCCATTGCAGCTGAAACGATCGGCACATTTAACTGTATTCCTCGTGTAAATTGAGTAGTTAGTTTAACTTCGTGCGGTAATACTTCAGAATAAGCCGGAACTAACAATACATCATCGTATGTTAATCCTTCTCCGATAAATTTTGTTGTGGTTTGTGGCATTGACTTGAATTTACAAATTAAGATTCCAAAAATAAATTCGTGCAAAGATAAAAATATATCAAAATAAGCACTTATAATTAATGTTAAATATGAACAATGTTTTCTGATTTTTGCATCACTAAAAAAATAATATAAAAACTATTTTATAATTGAACTAATGAAGTTTTGATGTGTATTCCTAACTGATTAAACCGTAATTTTAAAAAAAAATACATTACTATGCTTATAAAAGCCTTTCTAAACCTCACTCTTTTATCATTTACCTTAATATTGTTGACTTCCAACTCCTGCGAAAACAAAATAGAAACCATACCTGAGCCTATTGCACCAGAAATAGAAATGCTTTCCTATGATTTCGAAGGAAACTTTGAAAACATGTGGAGTAAAGTTGATTCGCTGCAAAAAATTGGCTTGTATAAATCTGCATTAGATGTTGTTTCTGTAATTTTTGACTCAGCCAGTGCTGCTAAAAACTCTCCCCAAGTAGTCAAGTCGGTAATACATAAAATGAAATACAACTCTTACATGACTGAAGATGAATACATAGTAGCACTGAATCAGTTGAATAAGGTATCGGAAAAATCGACATTCCCTTTAAAACAAATCATTCATTCAGTTACAGCAGAAACTTATTGGGGATATTATCAAATTAATCGATGGAAATTTATAAACAGAACACAAACTATCAATTTCGATAACGATGATATTCGGACTTGGGACTTAACCACTATAATAGATAAAGTATACAAACAACATCAGTTGGCTATTTCGAATAAAGATAGTTTACAGCATACAGATATCAAAGACTTTGATGAAATGCTTACAAGCTATACCGATGATAATGAACAACGACCTAGTCTTTATGACTTCTTAGCGCATAGAGCTTTAGACTTTTTTCAAAATCCAGAAAGAAACTTAACTCGGCCTTCAGATCAATTTAAATTGAATGGAAAGGAATATTTTGGTTCAGCGGAAGCATTTTCAATGTTGTCAACAGATTCTAATGACACACTGTCCAGCGAATTATACGAAGTTAGAATTCTACAAGAATTAACCAAATTTCATTTAAGTGATGAAAAACCAACTGCATTAATTGATCTGGAATTAAGGCGTTTAAAATTTGCCAGGTCCAACTCCATCGAAACAAATAAAGAAGAGTTATACTTTTTGGCATTAAACAAACTATCTGAAAAGTATAGTACAAACGAAGCTAATGATGAAATTCAATTTTTTATAGCCGAATATCTTAATGAACGAGGAAATAAATACAATTCCGAAACAAAAGAAAACCAATGGGAGAAAAAGAGAGCACATGAAATATGTTCTGCTGTTATTAACAAAAACCCTAATTCCTATGGTGCCAGGCTATGTAAAAGCTTATTGAAGCAAATCCAAAACAAAAAAATCTCTTTTTCTATGGAGCCGGTTTACCAGCCAAATACCCTTGGGAAATTTTCTTTATCCACTAAAAACATTGACTCACTTTATTTTAGAATTATCAAAATTGACTGGAATTACTTTTTAACTGAGAACAAATACGGTAAAGAATTAATGAACTCCTTTCTTCAGAAAGAAACGGTTAAATCATGGAGTAAGCAAATAAAAAACTTCGGAGATTTTCAATTACATTCAACCGAAATAAAACTTGAAGGGCTTCCAAAAGGGCAATATGTTATACTTGCCTCGCCAAACAAAAAGTTTACAATTAAAAATAATGCAATTGCTTACGGTTCTTTTTGGAGTAGTAATTTAAGTTATATCTACCGCAAAAATGACGACGAAACTTTTGACGTTACTGTTTTAGATAGAGAAACCGGAACACCTATCAAAGAAGCTAAAGTTCAATTATACATACGAAAATACAACCGTTCTACTCGTATATATGACATCATAAAAGAAGAGAGTTATACAACAAACGAAAATGGACATTTAAATATTAAAAGTGCTAAACAATATAGGTATTTATATTTGGATGTAACGCATAAGGATGATAGATACAATACAACCAGTCAATTGTATCAATACAAACCCTACGACAGGAGCCCAAGAGCTCATACCACAAGCCATTTCTTTACTGACAGAGCCATTTATAGGCCTGGACAAACTGTTTATTTCAAAGGAATTAAAATTCACCATGACAACGATGAACATACACTAGTAAAAGCGGAATCTTCTACAGTAGAATTTATGGATGTGAATAACCAAAAAATAGGAGATTTAAAATTAACTACAAATGAATATGGAACTTTTAGTGGCTCGTTTACAGCGCCATTAGGTATGTTGAATGGACAGATGCATATTCGAGATGCAAATGGAAGTAAATATTTTAGAGTTGAAGAATACAAACGGCCAAAATTCGAAGTTAACTTTGAACCGATCGAAGGAGTCTACAAGATTGGGCAAGAAATTAAAGTGACTGGAACTGCTAAAGCTTACGCAGGATCTAACATTGATGGCGCTAATGTACAATATAGAGTTACTCGATCGGCTTCATTCCCATCCTGGGGTTGGTACAAATGGGGATACTACCCTAATTCTCAAGCAATAGAAATAACGAATGGAATTGCTAAAACTGATGAAAATGGAGCGTTTATTATTTCTTTTAATGCAGATGAAGACAAATCGATTGAAAAGAAATATTATCCAACATATAGTTATACAGTAAACGCAGATGTAACAGATATTAATGGAGAAACGCACAGTAACTCTCATTACGTAATGGTTGGCTATAATGCAATGAATCTATCGATTGGTATATCGGACCAGTTTGATAGAAAATCACGAAATAAATTCAAGGTCAACACCAAAAACCTTAATGGAGAGAAAATTAAAGCGAAAGGAAAGATTGTCGTTCACAAATTAGAAGAACCATCTAAGATTTTCAGAACATCACTTTGGGGTCGTCCTGACAATCAAGAATTCACAAAGAAAGAATATTACAAATTATTCCCACATGACTTATATGAGAAAGAAAACGATGTAACCACATTCAAAAAAGGAA
>Ga0181553_10003727_pt1 | contig 13115 bp, 15 predicted proteins | sample 011ome_17_FD_133753 | JGI IMG/M metagenome (GOLD analysis project Ga0181553, IMG submission 133753) | Coastal salt marsh microbial communities from the Groves Creek Marsh, Skidaway Island, Georgia - 011502XT metaG (megahit assembly) | ecosystem: Environmental > Aquatic > Marine > Intertidal...
GCACTTCCAGACGCGGACACGGAAGACGGAGCCTACACCCTGCTGGGGGAGACGCCTGTGCCCACCAATGGAACCAATGTGTTGCGCAACGCCGGGGCGAGGTTTGCCTTACCGACCGCTGATGAGTGGTACAAGGCGGCGTATTACGATCCCGTGAATCCCGGCGCGGACGTTAATGGCACAGCAGCGGATTACTGGTACTACCCCACGATGAACGACAACGAACCGCTTGCCGAAGCCCCGTCGGCGGGTACAAATTCAGCAAACTTCAGATTCAATGCTGTTGGTGATGTAACCGATGTGGGCGCCTATGTGAACTCAGCCTCCTATTACGGCACCTTTGACCAGGGCGGGAATGTATGGGAAATCAGCGAGTCGCTATACGGATCTAAAGGGATTGTCGTGGGGGATGGCTGGGCTGGCACCACAGATTTCATGAAATCCCGCGCTTTCAACTACCCAGCTTTCCGCGATGGTGAGTTTAGCGATAGGGGGTTCCGTGTTGCCCGCTATGCCGCCAACAGGTTCACGGTTACCGCTTCAGACACTGCGGACTACACCATCAACACCCTGTTCGATCCAACGCTCGAACTCGTACGCGGCGAAACCTACACCTTCAACATCGATGCGCCGGGCCATCCGTTTTGGATCAAGACCGCAGCAGGGAATGGTACCGGAAATGCTTATCATGATGGTGTGACCGGAAACGGGACATCCAACGGAACCTTGACCTTTACCGTCCCGCTAGATGCGCCCGATAACCTTCATTATAACTGTCAGTTCCATGTGCCAATGACGGGAACGATCAATATATTGGATTAGACGCGGGCTGCATCGACGCCGATAGGGGCAGATGTCAGAAGCATTGGCAGTAGGGAATCGTTTCGGTCCACTTCAGGAAAGACGAGAGCATAACAGCGCGTAGGCTGGAGACGCGATTCGCTCCGTCACTGGGTTAGACAAACAGACCAATATCGTATATCGTCGAACAAGGCGCTGCACCGGATGCCGACAAGCGGCTCCGGTGACCTCGGACGTTCTGAGAAAGAAATGAATCCAAAAGACAGAGTTAAACTTCTATCGATTCCAACTGGCGTGATCGAAACAAAAGAGAAATTCCCCGACACCTATCAGATCTTTTCCGTAGCTGTCGGCAATCAATTCACAGTTCAGGATATAAATGAATTTGGGATGGCAGAACTCTATATAAAACAGAACGGAGGCAATAGCGACTCACCTTGCGATGACTCTGTTTGGGTTGAGTGAGAATTCTTAGAAATACTGAAACCTCAGAACCAGCCGGAGCAGGACAACCCGATAACCCGCCCGTAAAACTCTAAAAACCACTAGGACTTCTAACTCGGTAGGCGGGTTGCCTGTCCTCATCGATCTGAGAAGTAAATGAAGCTGAAAGAGAAAATTGAATACTTCGAGTCAGACATGTCTGAGCGAGGCGAAGACGTTTCAGACTTCATTACCCCATTGCATCGAATTTTATGGAAATTTGACATCGACCTAGCTCCACCCGTTTTCTGCGGGAAAGGAGTTAATTTCCTGATTACATCTGGAATCGTGTTTTTCATGCTAATCATCATACAGATCATATTTAACTCTGACGATCCAATGAAAGGTCTATTAATCGCCCTATCTGGTGGATGTATCGGAGGAATCTACGACATAATTCTGAACACAAAAAGAAGCAATAGGTTGAAACTTGGGCGCTGGGACGAATATCCAACCCCATCCAGCCATCGGTCAGATCCAGTCGTGGTGAGACAATAGATTTCGCTGGCGCTCATCTATACTCACACTCTACGTTCTGCAAGAGACCATGCGAATTGAAGAACAAATTGAATACGATATAGAACCCCAATTGCATGCTGCAATTACGAAGCTCCGCGAGGAAAGCTTTCCGGAGGATCACAAGCCGCGTTCGTACTACCAACAGTTACCTCATTTCAGGTTTCTGGCGTACGAGGATGAAACCTTGGTAGGGCATATGGGCGTTGACCATCGAGTCGTCTCGGTGGGCGAATCGGTGTTCTCGACCTTTGGGGTGATTGATCTGTGCGTGCGTGAGAAGTATCAGGGGAGAGGCGTTGGCTCTGCCTTGTTAGGGAGGATTTTGCAGTTAGCCAAAGACAAGGGAATTGATTTTGTCATTCTAGTCTCTGATATCGATCGATTCTATGAAAAGCATGGGTTCATCGTGATTACTCCCGAGTTCCGCTGGCTGAGAATCTATGACCATAAGACCGTAGGTATCGGGAACATGCGACTCGACGTGCCGATGATGGTGAAACAAATAGGTAAGAACCCGTGGCCTGACAAGCCGGTTGACTTGCTGGGTTACCTTTTCTAAAAGAAGGCAGAACAAGCGGATGCAGACTAAGCCCCGAACGCTCATTCTTCGCTTGCTTCGCATCGGGGCTAGCTGATCCTGGACGTTGGTCCAGAGAAGAGAAATGACATGAGAACAAGACCCTTAACCATCTTGGCAGCACTTATCCTCGCAGGTCTCGCAAGCAGTTGCACAAAAGGCTGGCAGTTAGACTATGGGAAGCCTGCCGCTCAGTTTCATGCGCATAAGGTTGCGAGTAAAGGTAAGCCATTTATCGGGAAGATGATCACAGTTAAAGGGAAGGTGCTTCGCGTCCAAGATCGCGATGACGGTAACCATATTTACTTAGAGCACAACATTCACTGCGTCTTCCCAACTTGGCATTGGGGCGAAGATAATCTAAATCCGGGCGACGAAATATATGTAGAAGGATTTCTGGAGAAATGCACCGAAGGTGATGTTCAACTTAACCCAGCCATAAAAAGAGATTCTACCGCCTCATTCACGCCAACAGAATAAACGCCGAACAATTCAGTGGTGGCAACGGCCAGGGCCGTGCTACACTTCTGACTTCGGCTAGAGATGAGAAAGGAACGTGTATGCTCCACTTGAAACAAGACCACCACCTGAAGTCCCTATGCTTGCTGTCCATCCTGACCACTTTCCTTCTATTAGCCATGCTCGCAGTTCCGGCCGCGGCAGAGACGAAGACACCTGCCGCCAACGCGCCATTGGAGGAAGCCCGTGTGTACCCGATGGCCTGTGCGAAGGCGGTAAACGTCGAATCCGTACTGAGAGGGCTTCTCACACCCATTACGGCGCATAGCGATTCAACGAAGGAAATCAGCCCAGCCAGAGAAGGATTTTTCGTTGGACGCTGGCAAGGCGAACGAGGGTTGGTCCGAATATGGCCAACTACGCCCTTGAGCGTATGCGAGACAAGCTCGCGTCCGCTCAAGACTGACATTGGATCTTGAGAAATGAAATGGATACGAATAACTCTGTGTGGCGCTGTGATGCTGTTAGGGATGCTGATCTGGCTGCAAGCGCAGTTTGCTGGCGCCCACTCGAAGATAACACTTGAACGTCACACTGAAGTCGTCGACAAGATTGAAGCTCAACTGGCAGACGGAATTTCAGAGACGGACCGTATCCACCTGCAAGGTCCCAGCGACTTCGTCTCCGAGGTACTGGCAAGAACGAACGCCATTGCCTTGGCGGGTTGGGCTGTCAGCTTCCTTGGGCTGCTCCTGCTGATTGCCGAAGTCACACGAAAGAAGAAGGGATCCAAAACCTTGGAGTTTACGTCGCAATAACGCCGAAACTCAAGGTGGACGTTCGACGAAAGAAATGAAACATTACAAAACACTGACCACATCAGCTATTTATCGAGATGGCGGCTCGTTAGAAGCTCGATTCCAGTGTGCCGACAGGAGCTTTGAACGTTTTCCTGAATTATCAGTTCAGCAGCTAAAAATCGGAAACTTCAGCAATTCTTTGCTTCGATCCAACGGCTCATAAACTCAGTGCTGCGATGGTGATGATGGCGCAGCATCCGGCCGGTGAAACATTGCTTTCGATCCTCGGTGAGCGACAAAATCGCGGCCTCAAACAATTGCGGCAGTCGTGGCAACCATTCTGCCGCGTCGAAACGTTCCTTCGCGATCTGTTGGCCTTGCGCCTGCACCTGCGACCATCGTGCCGCATCTGTATAAAGCGTAATCGCGGCGTCGGCAAACTGTTGCGGATCTGCTGAGATCGCGCAGCCCCAATCCATCGCCCCGGTTACGCCTTCCGCACCGATCGGCGTCGTGACCGAAGGCGTGCCAGTCTCAAAGCCATCAAACAACTTCCCCTTGAGCCCGGCACCGTAGCGGAGCGGCGCACAATTGACTCGATAGTTTGCCATCGTCGCGAGTGCCTCTTGGGCGCGGCCCTTAAACCAGAATCCCGCCTTCGGCGTATGTAGTTCGACTTGATACTTTTCACCATACGAGCCGTAGCAATGCAGCTCCGCCTCTGGCAATGCCTGGCGAATCAGCGGCCAAATAGCCTGCTTGCACCAGCGCGCGGCATCGACATTGGGGGCGTGCATGAAGCTGCCGATCATGATAAAATGTTGCCGCGTTTCGAAGCTAGGGAATTTCGATTCGGCTAAATTCAGCCCAAATGGCCAATACGCAATTTGCGCCTCTGGGATGTTAAACTGAGTGCGCAACACTTCCATCTCATACTCCGAAATAATCAGCGTCAGATCTGTGCGATGAATCGCTGCAATCTCGCGCAGTGCGATGTCGTTATACAAATCTAGCTCACCGCCGTGTTTGAGCTGCGCTTGCCGCGCCTCGCGTAGACAGTGCAGGTCACTGGTATCCAGCACCCGTAATGCCTGAGGACAGGCTTTTTCGACCCGCCAGCCGAATTGTTCTTCGATCATGAAACGATCGAAGATGACGACATCTGGTGCGAGTTCCGCGAGCCAATTATCAAATGCGGAATCATTCGGCTGCACCGCGTGTGTTCCCACGCTCAGCGTCTCTAGATCAAGACTGTGCTCAGATGGACGCGCGGCTGAAGTAAAGCTGACTCGATAGCCGGCCGCCTGCAGCGAACGAATAATATCTACAGTCCGCCGCCCCGCAGCAGTCGAGCTGGGCTCAGGCCAAACCTTACCAATTATGAGGCAATGCACCGCGCGTGGCACTTAATTAATGATTCCACCACTACTGAGGAAAATCCCTTTCAAATTCATCTCCAACTGGCGCGGGTTCGGTGAATTATCGATCGCATCGGCTTTCGAGATTAATCCCCCCTTCACAAGGCGGAACAGATCCTGATTAAAAGTCTTCGAGCCATTGTCCTCCGAAGCTTCAATGACGGCTTCGATTTTTTCAAATTTCCCATCCTGAATCGTCTTACGTCCAAGCGCGTCCAGCACGAAGACCTCTGACACCGGAATACGGCCTCCACCCTCCATCGCCGTCAGCAACTTCTGTGTAATGATTGCACGAAGCGCACCAGCGAGTTGACGCTGCAAGGATTGCTTACGCTCTTCTGGGAAGAACTCAAAGAGGCGCTGCACTGCCTGTTGTGCATTTGAGGCGTGTAATGTGCCAAACACTAGGTGCCCAGTTTCTGAGGCTTGCAGTGCGGTTTCGAACGTATCGCGATCACGCATCTCGCCAACTAGAATCACATCCGGGTCCTGACGCAGCACCGAGCGCATGCCTTGAGCAAAGCTGGGGCAATCGATGCCAATCTCACGCTGATTGATAATCGATTTCACATCTGCATAAGTATACTCGATCGGGTCCTCCAAGGTTACAATATGTCGATCATAGCTATGGTTGATGTGATTAACCATAGCAGCTAAAGTAGAACTTTTACCGGAACCAGTGGCACCACAAAGGAGCACAATCCCATTTTTCTCTGTGCATAACTTCGCGAGAGTCTCGCCATCAATGTTCAAGTCTGAGAACGTGGGTGGGTGATCGCTCACATGGCGCATCACAATACTGGGCAAGCCTCGCTGCAAGAAACCGTTCACCCGAAAACGGCCGACACCTGGGGCATTGTACGAATAGTCTACCTGCCGATTTTTCACCCAAATATCGTGAAACTCGGCGGGCACAGACTGTTCAATAAACTCTCTCACCTCTTCCGGCGCGATCGGGTCCATCTCGACTGACTCCAAGCGCCCGCTTAGCCGAAGAAATGCTGGTTTATTGGATTTAATGTGCACATCGCTGGCCCCATTTTCGACAGCGAGGGAGAGAAGGCCGTGAATTGTTTCAAGAACTGACATAATGGACTATAGTTAGTTTGAGAGGAATACGAAAATTTCTATTGAATAAGCGGCATGATATCGACGTGCTAATACAGAACTGCGGTCATGTGACCTAAGCCAATCCTTTTCAAACAGAACATGAACACAAATCAATTTTCAGGCGTTTTCACTGCTTTGGCCACGCCGATGCGCGAGGGTACCGTCTCCTTTGAAGATCTCGATGCGCTCGTCGCGCATCAGCTTGATGGCAATATCGGCGGACTCGTCTCGGTCGGCACCACTGGCGAATCCCCCACACTGACCCACAAGGAGCATATCGAGGTAGTGCGTGCCACAGTGGCAGCCGCAGGCGGCAAGGTGCCGGTGATCGCTGGGACTGGCTCGAACTCGACTGACGAAGCAATCGACTTGACCCGCCAAGCCGAAGCAGCTGGTGCGGACGGCTTTCTAATCGTAGCGCCTTACTACAACAAGCCCAGCCAAGAGGGTCTATTCCAGCATTTCAGCAAGATTGCCGAGTCAACCGAGAAGCCTATCGTACTTTACTCAATCCCATCACGCTGCGGGATTGAAATTTCAGTCGACGTCACCGCACGCCTTTACGAGGCGCATCCACACGTCTGCTGCATGAAGGCCGCCGAAGGCTCGTGCGAGAAGGTCGTCGATTACGTCCGTGCGCTCGGCCCCGACTACGCAGTGATGAGTGGTGACGACGGTTTGATCCTACCCTTTATGTCCGCAGGCGCAACTGGTGTGATCAGCGTGGCGTCAAACCTAGTGGTCTCCCCGCTTGTGCAGATGGTACAGGCTGCAAAAAATAACGACTACGCGACCGCTCGGGAGACCTACTTGAAGTATTATCCTTTTTTTAAGGCCATCTTCCTCGAGCCAAACCCAGTACCAATCAAGTACGCACTCAAGCAAGCTGGGATCATTCAATCCGATGAAGTTCGCCTCCCTCTGAGCAGCCTGAGCGATGGCACGCGCCAAGCGCTTGATACGCTCTTTACAGACTTCTCGCTCGTCTAATCATTTAAGAAACACCCACCTGCTATGCTGCTCAAAATTTTACTCAACGGCTCACGCGGACGCATGGGCCTCGCCATTTCCGAAATTGCCGAAGCGCACGACGCGGTGATCGCTTCCGCTTGTGACGCAGGTGACGATGCCAGCGCAAACGTCGCCAACTGCGATGCGATCATCGACTTCAGCTTTCATGAGATTACTCTTGGCATTGCCAAACTTGCAGTCGCCAACAACATCCCACTCGTGATTGGTACCACTGGTCACACCGCCGAAGAGAAAGCTGCCATTCTCAACGCAGTGGCAGGCAAGATTCCAGTGGTCTGGGCAGGTAACTATTCTGTAGGCGTCAACACGCTCAACTATTTGACCCGCAAGGCCGCCAATATCCTTGGCGATCAATACGAACCTGAAGTGCTCGAAATGCACCACCATCATAAAAAAGATGCGCCCAGCGGCACTGCGGAGCGACTGATACAAATCCTCCAGGATTCCTATGCGCTCAACGACGAGCAGGTTGTGCATGGCCGTGAAGGCCTCGTCGGCGCACGCCCCCGCAAAGAGATCGGTGTACACGCTATCCGCGGTGGCGACATCGTCGGCGAGCACACCGTCTATTTCTGCGGCGCAGGTGAGCGCATCGAACTCACGCACCGTGCGACGGATCGCAAAATCTTCGCCCAAGGATCAGTGCGCGCAGCACACTGGGCAGTCGGTAAAGCCCCTGGCGTCTATAACATGGAAGACGTCCTTGGCCTAGTCGATTAACCTGAACTCACACCGAATTTGATCGCCCGCATAAAAGGCATTGTCCTCGAAACCACTGCCCTGCTCGTCGTCATCGAAGCCGGCGGCGTCGGCTACGATGTCCAAATACCGATCACTACGGCAGAGAAAGTACCTGGGGTCGGCAAAGAGTGCAGCCTGTTCATCCATGCGGTCTATCGCGAAGACAGCGCCGCGCTGTATGGCTTCGCCACGCGCGAAGATCGCGACTTCTTTCGTCTACTGGTTGAGAAGGTTTCTGGCATCGGCCCCAAGATCGGCATCGCTATTCTCAGCCGTATGTCGGTCGAACTGCTGCGTGGCGCGATTGCCAGTGCCGACATCGCCCTACTTTCAAAATGCCCCGGGATTGGCAAAAAAACAGCCGAACGGCTAGTCATTGAGCTCAAAGACAAAGTCAGTCTCAGCGCGGCAGTCACTGCCACTGATGCAAATGGTGCGACTACAAGTGCCTATCAAGATGCAGTCAGCAGTCTGATTATTCTAGGCTACAAGCCCGCCGATGCCGATAAATTTGTGCGCAAGGCCTCCAGCCAACTGCCGGCGAATGCGAGTGTCGAAGCGCTCGTCAAACAAGCACTGTCGTAAAGCATGTCGCCAATCTAGAGGGAAACGCTCTGTAGTTTCCATGCACCTGCCCCGCACAATGGAAACGACGGAGCGTTTCCCTGCCAAAAGAAGAATAAAGCGCGCTGACTAAAAGCTAGCCAAAGAGCTTTGAAACCCAGCAGACCATCGCTGCTGTGACTGCCGTTCTCGAGTGGGTGACGGCAATGGTTCAAACAACCGCTGCTCCAATATCGCCGAGTAAGCCTGATACTGATTGATGCGATCAATCTCACGCTGCCGGCGTGCTTCGCGTTGGAGTAGCGCCTCGACGTCGACACTACTGAGCTGTGGCTCTAATGGTGCCAGTTCAGGGGTGAGGCCCATTAAACGCAACTGCGAGGCGAGACTTCCACGGCGAGATCCGACTGTGCCTTGAGTCGCAGCAAAGCGGTTCATATCAGACTGCAGCACCTCGGTGAGCTCTGCTGCCGAGGTCATACTCGATGCTTCTCGAATCACAGGTCTCAATAAAACGAAGGCCGCACTCACACAGGTAGCGACGCCGAAGCCAAAAAGCCACGCCGTTAAACGACTGGCTTGAGAAGTTTTCTTCGCCGCCAGAACACGAAATTCAGCCATTTCCAAAGCTTCCGAAGCCGCGGCGATACGCATCGCTTGATGCAACCGATAACGCGACTCAAGCTCAGCCTTTCGAGCAGGACAAACCGCAAGTTCCTCGCGCAGCAATTCGATCTCGACCGACGAGATCTCTTGGTCGAAATACAAATTTACCAGCTCTGTAAATTTTGATTCCTTCATGAGAAATCGCTGCCCATCAAATCACGTAAGCTCTCCCGAGCACGAGCAATACGACTTTTTACCGTGCCGACACTAATTTCAAGCGTCTGCGCAATCTCCGCGTAGGTTAAATTCTGCACATTACGTAAAGTCAGTACTTCGCGATGCTTCTCATCGAGGCCAGACATACACTCAGACACGCGCTGCACAAATTCTTGAGTGACTGCAGCCTCTGAAGGCGTCTCGCCTTCGCTAGGCATTACACTTTCCAGGGTGAGATCGTCATTTGCACTGAGCGGTTGATCCAGCGAGACGGAGTAGTCCCGCTTGCGACGAAACCAATACCAGTAGCGATTGTGGGCTAAATTCGTGGCAATTTGATAGAGCCAAGTCGAAAAAGAGGCATCACCGCGAAATTTGTCTAATCCGCGGTGAGCACGAATAAACGCGTCTTGTGTGACTTCTTCCGCATCTTGCTGATTCTTCAACAAATGGTGTACACGTGCAAAAATACGATCCCAATAACGCGCGACCATATCGTCATACGCGGCAAGATCGCCATTTTTAATTCGCTCGATCAAAAGATCGTCTTGATATGCAGCTTCGCTTTTTATTCTCATAGGCGGGTTCATTTACAATAGATCGTTAAGAGCTTAGATTTGTTCCCATTAAATTCGTTCAATTAAAAAAATTCCTGCACTTGACAAGCCGCCCTCAAATCAGTTCGATCCTGCGCTTTTAAAGTGGATCGTTAGCTCAATCGGTAGAGCAGTTGACTTTTAATCAATTGGTTCCGAGTTCAAGTCTCGGACGGTCTACCACTTTCATAAAAGCCTGTGAATACCAATTATTTGCAGGCTTTTTTGCGTTTTAGGCAGGGAAGCTGGTAAATACTAGTACACCTTCAAAAACAAGCGCTCTAAAAGCGTACAACAGCATATAAAGCGCCGACCTAGCAGAATGCCCGGGGCGGGAGTCGAACCCGCACGCCATTACTGGCAAGGGATTTTAAGTCCCCAGTGTCTACCATTCCACCACCCGGGCATCGGTTGTGTCGTTAAACAAGCGCCGAAAAAAGCAACCTGCTCGGGCCTTGGCAAGTCTTGATCACGACGATTCAATTATTTCGAGAGGTCGTAGATCGCGTAGCCGGCTAATGCGTTGGGAAGCACTGTGCATTCACTGGTCCAATTACCGGAAAGATAGACGCGGTTCTCGATCTTAATTTGCCGTGCTTGGCAAAATGCATCAAACTCGCTGACTGAAAATGGATTCGACGGCAGGGTCTCATACCATGCACGCGGATACACTTCATTGATAGTGCGTTGCCCTTTAAAGAGGAAATTCAGGCGATTCACCCAGAAGCCATGGTTGACGAAACCAACCGTCACGCGCTTGCCGACACGTAAGCCTTCTGCCAAGATCGCATCCGGATCGTCAACTAATTCAACCGAACGGCTGAAAATCACGCGATCAAACGCATTGTCATCAAATGTCGCCAAGAGTGCACCCACATCACCATGATACGCGGGCACGCCTCGCTTTACACAGCTGAGGATGCGCTCAAAGCTAATATCCACACCGACACCATAGACTGACTTCTTTTGCTTCAAATACTCGAGTAGCACGCCTCTGCCACAGCCCAAATCGAGTACACGATCGCCCTCACCGACCCAGCGGGCGATGATTTGAAAATCAACTTGTCGTCTTTTTTTGTTGTGAGTCATATCGTCAATTACCGATCAAGAAAGATGCGGATCAAATCGTACAGTTCGGGCGAACGCACAAGGAACGAATCGTGGCCAAAGTCCATCGACAGTTCTGCATACGTTGCATCTTTACCTAGACGTAACAGCGCTTCCGCAACTTCACGATTTCCTTGTGGTGGGTAAAGCCAATCGGAGGTAAATCCAACGATAAGCCCAGGCGCCGTGACAGCTGAAAGCGTGTCATCCAAGGAAACTGGACCGTGTAAATCGAAGCGGTCCAGTGCCTTGGTCAAATACAGATAGGTATTGGCATCAAAGCGGCCAACAAAACTCTGGCCTTGATAGCGCAAGTAGCTCTCCACCTCAAATTCGACGTCAAAATGCTCCTTGCCAGCATCCTCAGTACGCCGCTTACGGCCAAACTTTGCTTCCATTCCAGCATCAGAGAGATAGGTGATGTGCGCCATCATCCGAGCCACCGCAAGGCCATGCCCTGGCGGTTGATCTGGATCGTAATTACCATTGTCCCAAATCGGGTCACGCATGATAGCCTGACGACCGGTATCATTAAAGGCAATGGCCTGCGCGTTGTGGCGTGCACAACAAGCCATAGCGATATAGCGCCCTACCCGCTGCGGGAAATCAATCGCCCATTGCAGTGTTTGCATCCCACCCATACTGCCACCAACGACCGCATGTAAGCGATCCACACCCAACGAATCGAGTAACAGGCCCTGCGCTTTGACCATATCATGCACGGTCAACTTTGGAAAATCTAATCGATATCGCTCGCCAGTTTCTGGGTTGATCGAATACGGCCCAGAGGAGCCAGAACAGCCTCCCAGTGAATTCGAACAAATGACAAAATAGCGCGACGTATCAATCGGCTTACCTGGGCCAACGGCGAAATTCCACCAGCCCGACTTACGCTCATCAATACTGCGCACACCTGCACAATGATGATTTCCACTGAGCGCATGGCAGATGAGAATCGCATTATCCTTAGCCGCATTGAGATGCCCATAAGTCTCATAACGCAAAGTCAGCCCCGGGATAATTCCCCCCGATTCGAAGTGAAACGGCTCGTGAGAAATAAAATCCTGATACTCGACAAAGCCAACGTCTCCCCCTTCGTCTGAAACTTGCGGCGCTGCTTCGGAATCATTCATAGCTCAATAGTCAAAGTGGATGCTCTAAACAGAGCCAGTATAAATGCAGCCCCTGATATGCGAGTGTTGACACTCAGAGGAACTAAAATCCTTTAATTTCAAAGAGACTGGTCACACTCGCATTACCGTGAATACGCTTAATCCCTTCTCCTAACAATTCCGCAACACTGAGCACGGTGATCGGCACGCCGTCACGCTGTTCAACCGGAGTGGTATCCGTGGTGATTAAGCGATCCAACAATCCACTGGAAAGTCGCTCGTAACCCATATCGTTGAGTACCCCATGGCTAACTGCAGCCATGACGCTCTTCGCCCCATTTTTTTTCAATAATTCGGCCGCGGCGCACAAAGTACCTGCGGTCTCAGTCATGTCATCAACCAGAAGTATATCACGCCCCTCAACATCGCCCACCAGCGAGGTCGCCTCCACGGTCTCTGCCGAAGTACGTCGTTTCGCAATAAAGCCGAGCGGTACATTCAGCATCCCTGCATAAGCTGACGCCATCTTCATACCACCAACATCGGGCGAAAAGAGCGTTAAATTGCTAGTGTCGATATTCTTCAAATACTCAAACAGAACAGGTGAAGCGTAAAGATGATCGACTGGGATATCAAAGAACCCCTGAATCTGCTGCGCGTGAAGATCCACAGTTAACACTCGGGTTGCGCCTGCGGAAACCAACAAGTTGGCTACGAGCTTGGATGTAATTGGCACACGCGGCTGATCTTTCCGGTCTTGTCGCGCATAGCCGTAAAAAGGAATCACCGCAGTGATGCTTCGAGCCGAAGCGCGACGGGCCGCATCAATCATAATGAACAACTCCATCAAATGCTGATTGGCTGGATTGCAAGTGGACTGAATTATGAAAATATCCGCCCCGCGAATGTTCTCATTGATACGAACAAAACTCTCACCATCTGGAAAGCTGATTACCGTCGCATCGCCAAGAGGC
>Ga0181553_10003731_pt1 | contig 13111 bp, 9 predicted proteins | sample 011ome_17_FD_133753 | JGI IMG/M metagenome (GOLD analysis project Ga0181553, IMG submission 133753) | Coastal salt marsh microbial communities from the Groves Creek Marsh, Skidaway Island, Georgia - 011502XT metaG (megahit assembly) | ecosystem: Environmental > Aquatic > Marine > Intertidal zone...
GCTTGAAGAGCTGATCCCCGATGCGGCGGTTGAAAATCCCGAAGGCTGGGCGGGCGGCCAGACCGTTGCCGATACGGGCGAAAGCACCGTCCCCGTGCCCGATGCTGCGCTGGATGAAGGCACGGACATTGCGTTGCCCTGGCCGGACGAGGTGGATTTGCCACCCGTCGAAACGCTGGAACCCGATCCCGGCTTCCGCTTTGCTGAAGAAGGCTTCGATCTGCCGTCGGTGCAGGATGCCGGCAAGGAAGTCAGGCTGTCATCCGAACTCACGCTGGTATTTCCCCCGTCGGACGAGGAATTTCCGGTCCGCAAGGAATTCACCAGCCGGTTCGAGGCGCTGTCCGTGGTCGAAGGGCTGGAAGGGGTGCGTGACAATATCGCGCTGCTGTCCACCCGCGCGCGGCAGGATGAAGCGCTGCTAGACCGGCTGTTGCGCAATTACGGCTATTATGACGGACAGATCCTGCGCAGCCTTGGCGGTTTGCAGCCGGGCGAGGATCAAGCCGCCGCAAAGGCCAGTGTGCGCTTCGATATCGCACCTGGCCCGCTCTATCGTTTCGGCACCATCGAGCTTGGCGCGCTGGACACCGCGCCCGATTACGAAGCATTGCGGCGCAGTTTCGAGATCCAGCCCGGTGACCCCCTGCTCGCTGACCGAATCGTGCAGGAAAGCTTCGATCTCGACAGCGCGCTGGGTGAAAGTGGATATCCCTTTGCGGCAATTGGCGATCTGTCGCTGCTGATCGATCATGACCGGCAGGAAGGCGATTTGACGCTGCCGGTGACACCTGGCGGAAAATATCGCTTCGGCCATGTCATCAGCAGCAGAACGAAGTTTCTCTCCAGCCATCACCTGGAATCGATCGCGCGGTTCGAGCCCGGCGATATCTACATGCGCAGTGACGAGATGGACCTGCGCCGGGCGATCCTGTCGACCGGCCTGGTGTCCAGCGTCACCATCACCCCGCGCGAAACACAGGCACCGCAGGGCGATACGCCCGGGACGGTTGATCTTGATGTCGCGCTGGAAAAAGCGAAGTTGCGGACCATCGCGGGCGGGCTGGGTTACAGCACGGGTGAAGGCATCACTGCGCCGGCAAGCTGGGAACATCGCAATTTCTTCCCGCCCGAGGGCGCGCTGCGCCTGCGTGCGGTGGCGGGTACGCGCGAACAGCTGGCTGGCGTGACCTTCCGCCGCAACAATGTGAACGGGCGCGATCGCATCCTGACGCTGGATGCCTATGCCTCGACGACTGATCGCGCGGCATATCAGGCGCGGACCGCGGCGATGCTGGCGACTTATGAACGGATCAGCACACTGTTGTTCCAGAAGCCGTTTACCTGGAGCATCGGTGCGGAAATCATCGCAACCGATGAACGCGTGCCGAAGGTGAAGGGCGGCAAGAACCCGCGCACGACCTACCTCATTGCCGCGCTGCCTTTGCAGGCGCAGATTGACACGTCGGATTCACTGCTGGACCCGACCGGTGGCTTCCGGGTGGGAGGGCGGCTTTCGCCCGAAATATCGACCGAGCACGGCCACCAGCTGACCTATATTCGCAGCCAGTTCGATCTCAGCGCATATCAGCAACTGGGCGATACGGTGGTGCTGGCCGGCCGCGCGCGGGTGGGCACCATCATTGGCGCGCCGATTGCCGATATTGCGCTCTCGCGCCGGCTCTATTCCGGCGGTGGCGGTTCGGTGCGCGGTTTTGGCGATCAGCAGATCGGGCCACGCAATGGCGTGGGCGATCCCAATGGCGGGCGTTCGCTGGTGGAATTTTCGCTGGAAGCCAGGGTTCGCACCGGCATGTTTGATGGCGCGCTGTCCGTCGTGCCCTTCCTTGATGCGGGCGCGGTCAGCCGCAGTTCGACGCCGGGCTTTTCGGACATGCGTTATGGCGCGGGGCTGGGGGTAAGGTACCAGACGGGATTCGGCCCCATCCGCGTGGATGTGGCGACACCGATCAACCCGGAACCCGGCGATGGCCCGGTCGCGGTCTATGTCGCGCTGGGGCAGGCGTTCTGATGCCGGATGCGGAGGAACTCCCCGCCGCGCCGCGCTTTCGCAAGCGCAAGCTGGCCACGAAACTCCTGCTTGCGTTTGGCGGCCTCATCCTCCTGGCACTGGTGGTGCTGAACAGCCCGATCGGCCATCGTTTCGTGGCGGATCGCATCGCCTGCCTCGCGCCCGCATCGGGCCTCAGGATCGAGATCGGGCGGATCGAGGGATCGCTTTACGGACAGGCCCGGTTGCGCGACGTTACCCTGTCCGATCCGAAGGGGCCGTTTCTGACCGTGCCGGAGGCGGAGCTAGACTGGCGACCGTTCAACTGGTTCCTTTACGGTCTGGATGTGCGCCAGCTGGTGGCGCGGCGCGGTACATTGCTGCGCCTGCCCGAGCTGGAACCTGCCGATCCCGATGCGCCGCTGCTGCCCGATTTCGACATCCGCGTGGATCGCTTCGAACTGCTCGACTTCACGATTGCCGAGCCGGTGCTGGGCGAAAAACGCAGCGCGCAGTTGCTGGCCCGCGCCAATTTGCGCGATGATCGCGCTTATCTGCGCTTACGCGGCAGGTTTGGCGGCGGGGACCGGGTGGAAGCCTTGCTGGATTCGCGGCCAGAGCGCAATCGCTTCAAACTTGCGCTGGATTACCGGGCGCCAGCGGGCGGGTTACTGGTGGCGCTGGCAGGAAGTGACAAGGGTTTGCGGGCGCGTATCGGCGGCAAGGGCAACTGGGAAGAGTGGCGGGGCGGCCTGCTGGTCGAGCAGGAAAAGCAGCGTCTGGCCGCGCTGCGGCTGACCAATCGCCAGGGCCGCTATGGCCTTCTGGGCAAGGTCCGGCCCGAACTTATGCTTGAGGGCCTGTCGGCGCGCCTGCTGGCCGGGGATATGAGTCTGGGCGCCGATGGCAGCCTGGATGATGGCGAGCTGGACGGCGGCGTGCGCTTGCAGGGGCCCGGGCTGGACCTCGCCGCTGATGGGGCGATCGACCTGGCGGGAAACGAGCTGGATCAGGTTACCCTGCGCGCGCGCCTGCTCGATCCTTCCTTGCTGGGTAAGGGCACCCGGATCGAAGGAGCGCGCCTTTCCGCGCGGCTGGACGGACCGTTTCGCGATCTTTCGCTGGTGCATGATCTGCGGATCGACCTGCTTGATGCAGGAATGCGGTTGAGCGGGCTGCGCCAGCAAGGAACCCTTCATTATGATGGCGCGGGCGGAAACCTGCCGCTGGCGCTGACGGTGGACCGGGTCGAAACCGGGTTGTCCGCGCTTGATCCCCAGCTGTTAAAAGGCACGGCCCGGGGCCGGATAGATTTTCGCGACGGGCGCATTTCCTCCCGCGATCTGAGACTGGCCTTTCCCGCCCTCAGCGCGAAGCTTGCGCTTGCGGGCGACATGCGCGCGGGCCGCTATGCCCTGACCGGCCCGGTGGAGGCGCGCGGGCTCGCGCTCGAAAATCTTGGCGCGGTCAATGCCGTGGCCCGGATCGAGTTTGCTCTTGCCCCCAAGGCGCCATGGCAGCTGCGGGCTGATCTGCGAGGGACGATACCGCGCGTAACCAATGCTACATTGGAGAGCCTGGCGGGGCGCGATATTCGCTTTGCGGGCGGGGTCCGCCTTGGCGGTGGGCAGCCGCTCCTGCTCAACGGGGCCAGCCTTTCGGCGAGCAAGCTGGAGCTGTCTGTGGACGGGCAGGTCGCGGGCGGGCAGACTACGCTGGCCGGACGTGGGCGCCACGTGGCCTACGGGCCGTTTTCCATCGCAGCGGCGATTGCCGGGGACGGCCCGCGCGCCCAGCTGGTGTTTGCCAGCCCGATGCCAGCTGCGGGCCTGCGCGATGTGCATGTCGCGCTGGCACCGATTGCGGACGGATTCCGCTTCGACACGCATGGTGATTCCCACCTCGGCCTGTTTGACGGGCAGATCGATCTGTATTCCGCACCTGCGGGCCGATCGCGTCTGGAGGTGCGGCGCCTGGCCGTCTCCGACATGCAGGTCGCGGGCGGGCTGGTGCTGGGCGATACGGGGGCGAACGGCACGCTCGCTGTGTCGGGTGGAGGGATGAACGGCAGGCTGACGCTTGCACCGCGCAGCGGCGGCCAGGGGGTTGGGATCGAGCTTGCAGGAAAGGATGCGCGGTTTCGGGGTGCGACTCCGCTGTCGATCCGAAAGCTTCAATTCAGTGGCAGCGCGGTGCTGGGCAGTGAGCGGGCCGAGGCGCAAGGTTCGCTGTTTGCGCAGGGGCTGAACCGCGGGCGGCTGTTCATCGGACGGCTGGCTGCGCGCGCGGATGTTGCAGATGGCAAAGGCAGCGTGACCGCGTCGATGGCGGGTCGGCGGGGCAGCCGCTTCAACCTGCAGCTGGAAGCGGGCTTTGCGCCGCAACGCATCGCGGTGGCGCTGCGCGGGGATTTTGCGGACAAGCGGATTTCGATGCCACGCCGTGCGATTTTGACGGGCGAAGCGGGCGGCTGGCGGCTGGCACCCTCGCAAATCAGTTTCGGCAAGGGAACGGCCATCGCCCAGGGATTTTTCGGCGGCGCGGGCGCTCAGCGCTGGAAACTGCAACTGGATTCCATGCCTCTGTCGCTGATCGATCTCGTCTATACCGATATCGGCCTTGGCGGGGCCGCCTCTGGCGTGGTCGAGTTCGAGGGGCGAAGCGACAATCCACCGCTTGCCGATGTCCGCCTGAAGTTTGACGCACTCAGCCGTTCCGGTCTGGTGCTCACCTCGCGTCCGGTCGATCTCTATCTGGTCAGCCGGCTCTATGCAGATGAATTGGAGGCCCGCGCGGTAATCCGTGAAGATGGCGCATCGCGCGGTCGGATGCAGCTACGCATTTCGGCGCTGCCGCGGATGGGCGGCTTGCTGGAACGTATGAACGCGGGCCTGCTGAATGCGCAGCTGCGCTATGGCGGGCCGGCGGATTCCTTGTGGCGGCTGGCCGCGATCGAGGCGTTCGATCTGACCGGCCCGGTTGAACTGGCCGGTAATTTTTCCGGCAGCCTCGCCAACCCTGCGATCAACGGTTCCGTGTCCAGCGATTCGCTGCGCATGCGCAGCGGGCTGACCGGCACGGACATTCGCAACATTGCCCTGCGCGGGCGCTTTTCCGGTTCGCAGTTGCGGCTGACCAGGATAGCGGGGACAGCGCGCAATGGCGGAGCGGTGTCGGGCAGCGGCACGGTCGATCTCGACGGGTTGAGCGAACATGGCCCCGCCTTCGACCTGCGGATCGCCGCGCGCGATGCGCTGATCCTTGATCGCAAGGATATGGCCGCCCGGCTGACCGGGCCACTGCGCATTCTGTCGGATGGGAATGGCGGAACAATCGCCGGTCGGCTGAAACTGGAGGAAGCAAACTGGCGGCTGGGTTCCGCCAACGCCGTCAGGGAACTTCCCGACATCAAAACGCGCGAGATCAACCTGCCGGTGGATATCGCGCCGCAGCAGGCGCGCCGGGGGCCGTGGCGCTATCTGATCGATGCCAGGGGCGGCAGCCGCGTGTTCGTGCGCGGCATGGGGATGGACAGCGAATGGGGCGCTGACCTGAAGATTCGCGGGACTACGTCCGATCCGCGTGTCGGTGGCGAGGTCAGGCTGGTGCGCGGTGCATATGAATTTGCAGGTACGCGCTTCGATCTGACGCGCGGGCGCATTTCCTTCGATGAGACTGCGCCCCCTGATCCAAGGCTGGACCTGCTGGCTGAAACCGATGTTACTGACCTTTCGGTCCGGGTCACGGTGAAAGGCACGGCGAGCCAGCCGGACATCGCCTTCAATTCGACTCCCGCCCTGCCAGAGGAGGAACTGCTGGCGCGGCTGCTGTTCGGCGGTTCCATTGCCGATCTGTCGGCCACTGATGCGTTGCAGCTTGGTTCCGCGCTCGCATCCCTGCGCGGGGGCGGGGGGCTGGATCCGATTAACCGGCTGCGCAGCGCGATCGGGCTGGATCGTCTGCGGATCATCGCTGCCGACCCGGCTCAGGGATATGGCACGGGTGTGGCGGCGGGCAAGAATTTCGGCCGCCGCGTCTATGCGGAAATCATCACAGACGGGCGGGGCTACAGCGCGACCAAGCTGGAGTTCAAGGTCACGAGCTGGCTGTCGCTGCTGGGCGCGGTCTCCACGCTTGGGCGCGAGAGCGTGGTGGCGGAAATCAGCAAGGATTACTGAGCAGCGCTCCGATACAGTCGGGCTTCGGCTTCCCTGCGCCGCACCAGCCCCCTCAGGACACGCCCGCCTGCCCGGGTCCAGCGGGCGAATTCGGCGGCGGCTTGTGCCTTTTGTCCCGCGCGATGGCGGCGGGTCAGCGTGGCGCTGGCAATCGCCCCGGTGTTGTAATGGAAACTGACCAGGGCATCGAATTCGTGCTGGCTGGTCGGCGCACCTGCCAGGGCCAGTTCCACTTCATGCGCATGGCGGGCGATATCCTGCAACAGACGGTCATCGCATTGTTGCTGCGTCCAGATCGTGCCGGGGCCGATGCCGTGCCCGGTCGCCCCCCAGCCGATGGTCCAGGGCGCGCCGCCGGTGCCCGGGTCTGGATAGGCTTCCACCATCCCGTCCGCGCGGCGCCTGGCGCAACCTTCGAACCGCTTGATAAGTGCGATCCCTTCGCTGCTGATCTGCCGTGGAGAGGCAGGCGCCGCTCCTGTCGGCAGCGCTTCAACGCGGGCTTCGGGGATCTGGCTGGAGATGGTTTCGAACGCGCGGCGCAGTGCCGCGACGAATGCGATGGGGGGCATCGAATTGGCCTCCTGACGAGTCGGGAAGCCGGGCAATTAGGCAGTCTAGCTGCCTGTAGGAAAATGAATATTTGAATCCGGCGGGTTTGTGCGGCGCGCGATGGTGAGCAGCCGGTTTACCATGTCCGACAATATAGAATTAGGGAATTTTGGCGAGAATTTGGTCATTGGGGGCAGGGGGACTGTCTTAGGAGCTTACTATGTCCGAATGTACCCTGGAGCGCGAGGAATCCGCGCAATTGCTCAAGCGTCTGCCGCAATCCTACAAGGCCCGCTGGTCGTCCGAGCGCAAGGCCCTGGTGGTTGAGGCGGTTCAGACCGGCGCAATGAGCTTCGCTGCCGCTCAGGCTCGCTACCGGCTTAGCCGGAACGAATATCTGACCTGGGAGGACGCCTTCGGCAAGGACGGCGTCAAGGGCGCTCATGCCCGCAACCGCCTGGCGCAGGACGGCTAGCATTCCGCGAAAAAGAAAGGGCGCCCGGTTTCCCGGGCGCCCTTGTCTTTCAACCCTGTTGCGATGCAATCAGGAGCTGAAATACATGTCGAATTCGACCGGGCTGGGCGTCGTTTCGAAACGCAGCACTTCCTGCCATTTGAGTTCGAGATAGGCTTCGACCTGATCGGCCGTGAATACGCCGCCTTCTAGCAGGAATTCATGATCGGCCTGCAGCGATTCCAGGGCTTCGCGCAAGCTGCCGCACACGGTCGGCACTTCGGCCAGTTCGGCCGGCGGCAGATCATAGAGGTTCTTGTCCATGGCTTCGCCCGGGTGGATCTTGTTCTTGATCCCGTCGAGACCAGCCATCAGCAGGGCGGCGTAGCACAGATAGGGGTTGGCCATGGCATCGGGGAAGCGGAATTCCACGCGCTTGGCCTTCTCGCCCGAGCCATAGGGAATGCGGCAGGATGCCGACCGGTTGCGGGCTGAATAGGCCAGCAGCACCGGCGCTTCATAGCCCGGAACCAGCCGCTTGTAGCTGTTGGTGGTGGGGTTGGTGAAAGCGTTCAGCGCCTTGGCGTGCTTGATGACGCCGCCGATGAAGTAAAGGCACATGTCTGACAGCCCGGCATAGCCGTTGCCTGCGAACAGCGGCTTTCCGCCGTCCCAGATCGAAATGTGCGTGTGCATGCCCGAACCATTGTCAGTCATGATCGGCTTGGGCATGAAGGTGGCTGTCTTGCCGTAAGCCTGAGCGACCATCATCACCACATATTTGTAGATCTGCATGCGGTCAGCCGTCTGAGTCAGCGTGCCGAATGTCAGGCCCAGTTCGTGCTGCGCGGCGGCCACTTCGTGGTGATGCTTGTCGCAGGGCAGGCCCATTTCGAGCATGGTCGAGACCATTTCGGCGCGGATATCAGTGGCGCTGTCGACCGGTGCGACCGGGAAATAGCCGCCCTTGGCGCGCGGACGGTGGCCGAGGTTGCCGGCTTCATAGTCGCGTTCCGAGTTGGTCGGCAGTTCGATGTCGTCAATCTTGAAGCCATTGCCGGCATAACCGTCATAGAACTTCACATCGTCGAACATAAAGAATTCGGCTTCCGGCCCGACATAAACGGTGTCGCCGATGCCGGTGGTCTTGACGAAGGCTTCAGCGCGCTTGGCGGTGGAACGCGGATCGCGCGAATAGAGTTCGCCCGTCGAAGGTTCGACGATGTCACAGAAAATGATCATCATCGGCGTGGCCGAGAACGGATCGACATAGACCGCGTCCAGATCGGGCTTGAGGATCATGTCGGATTCATTGATCGCCTTCCAGCCTTCGATCGACGAACCGTCGAACATCAGGCCTTCTTCCAGCTCATCCTCACCCAGCACGGTGGAGACCATCGTCAGGTGCTGCCACTTGCCCTTGGGGTCGGTAAAGCGCAGGTCGACCCATTCGATTTCCTCGTCCTTGATTTGCTTGAGGACGTCCTTTGCACTGGCCATTTCGGTATTTCCCTTCTGTGCCGATTGAAACATGGGCCGCCCTCCGGCGCGGGCAGCCCGTCAAGTGATAAACTGGATCAGATCGCGGTGTCGTCGCGTTCCCCGGTGCGGATGCGCAGTGCCGATTCGATCGGGCTGACGAAGATCTTGCCGTCGCCAATGCGCCCGGTCTGTGCGGCGCTGGCGATGGCATCGACCACCTTTTCGGCAAGTTCGTCACTCACCACCACCTCAAGCTTCACCTTGGGCAGGAAATCGACGACATATTCGGCGCCGCGATACAGTTCGGTATGACCCTTCTGGCGTCCGAAACCCTTCGCTTCGGTAACGGTAATTCCTGAAACGCCGACATCGTGCAGCGCTTCCTTCACCTCATCCAGCTTGAACGGCTTGATGATTGCCTCAATCTTTTTCACTTCGTCTTTCCCCCTGCGCATCGTAGCGGCATAGCCTGCCGTGAAACAGGATGCTTCGTGAGATCTTCGAACCGACCCCATATCAAGAATCATGCCAAGCAACCGGAAACCGGATTAGGACATAGTTCGATCCTGCGAAAGGGCGCAATTGCGTTGGCATACGCCACCGCGGTGGCATTTTTCGCCCTGCTGCCAGCGTCCCGCACCATGATTTGCGACCACGTTGATCAATAAATAATCAGAGGTCTGCCCAAAAATCAGGCATCAAAGGCGCAGGCCAGCGGTTTCCGGCAGGCCCGCCATGAGGTTGAGCGACTGCACGGCAGCCCCGCTGGCACCCTTGCCGAGATTGTCGAGCACCGCGACCAGCCGGGCCTGCGTGCCATCTTCGCTGGCGAAGACGAACAGTTCCATCGCATCCGATGCGCCGCCCGATGCACGCAGCAGCAATTCGCCTTCCCGCTCCTTGCCCATCCGCACGATCCGGCTTTCACCATAGAAATTGGCCAGCCATTCGCGCAGCGCATGCGCGGGTCCGGCGCCGGGAATGGCGGAAAGCTGCAGCGGCACTTCCACCACCATGCCCCGGTGCGTGGCGATGACTGCGGGCGAGAAGACGGGGGCATGCGCAAGACCCGCATGGCGCTGCATTTCAGCTAGATGCTTGTGCCCCATGCCCAGTCCATAAGCGCGAAAGGCGATGTCGCCATCGTCCTCGAACCGCTGGATCAGCGCCTTGCCGCCGCCTGAATAGCCCGATACCGCATGAACGGTGTAGGGCCAGTCAGCGGGCAACAGCCCGGCGCGCACCAGCGGCGCGACCAGTCCCAGAAAACCGGTGGGGTAGCAGCCCGGATTGCTGACCCGTTTTGCTTCGGCCACCCGTTCATGGCCGATCAGTTCGGGAAAGCCATAGGTCCAGCCGTCCGCCACCCGATGCGCGGTAGAGGCATCGATGATCCGCACCTTGCTGCCAGCGGCCAGCGCCACCGCTTCGCGCGCCGCATCGTCGGGCAGGCAGAGGATCGCGAAATCCGCCTCGTTCAGGGCCTCGCGCCGGGCGGCGGCGTCCTTGCGCCGTTCTTCGTCCAGGACCAGCAGCGAAAATTCGTGCCGCCCCGCCAGCCGTTCGGCAATTTCGAGGCCGGTGGTGCCGACCGCGCCATCAATGAATACGCTTGCCGTCATCGCGCACCCTCACTCCGCCGCCAGCGCGGCAATTGGCACATAGCCGACCAGCCCGTCATCCCCGACCTGGCCCCAGGCCCATTGGCCGGCGAGGTCCAGCACGTTGAATAAAGTGCCCCCGGGCAATTGATCCAGCACATCGGCCCCTTCCTGCGTCGCGCGGACAAGCGCCGCGCCGCCAGCGGCGATTTTGCGGGGCATGGGCACGGCGTAATGCGGCACAAACACCCGCCCGGCGAGCCTTATATGCGCCAGATCCCCGCGCACCGGCCAGTGCGCGCTGTCGAGCGGCTCGCTCGGCCCGGCAAGGCCAAGCTGGCCAGTGGGGATCGCGTCTGACGTCAAATTTTCGTGCCCTTCGAACAGGAAAACGGGGCGCTTAGACCCCGAAGGCCCGCATATCAAGCTATCCATAGCGTGCGCGGATCATGTGCCACGCCGCACGCAGGCCCAGCGCATCGCCCCCTTTGGGTCGCCCCGGCTTGGCCGCCGGGCGCCAGGCGAAAGTGTCGAAATGGGCCCAATCCAGCCCCTTGGCCACGAAGCGGTCAAGGAACAGTGCGGCCACGCTGGCCCCGGCAAAGCCACCTTCATGCGCGTTGCCGATGTCAGCGATGTCGGACTTGAGATATTCGGCATAGGGTGAGTGCAGCGGCAGGCGCCACACCTCGTCATCGCGCGCGACGCCCGCGTCAAGCAGGGCCTGCGCCGTTTCGTCACGCCGGGTGAACAGGGCTGGCAGATCCGGCCCCAGCGCCACCCGCGCCGCGCCGGTCAGCGTTGCAAAATCGAGGGTGAGGTCTGGCTTGTCCTCGCTCGCCCGTGCCAGCGCGTCAGCCAGGATCAGTCGCCCTTCCGCATCCGTATTGCCGATTTCGACGGACAGGCCCGCGCGTGACTTCAGCACATCGCCGGGGCGGAAGGCATTGCCCGCCACCGCATTTTCCACCGCCGGAACCAGCAGGTGCAGGCGCAGTTTCAGCCCCGCCTGCATGACGAGCGAGGCGAGGGCGATTGCATGCGCCGCGCCGCCCATATCCTTCTTCATCAGCCGCATGCCCGATGCAGGCTTGATATCCAGCCCGCCGGAATCGAAACATACCCCCTTGCCGATGATGGCAAGGCGCGGCGCGCTGGCATCGCCCCATTCCAGTTCCACCATGCGCGGCGCATGTGCCCGGCTTGCGGCGCGCCCCACCGCGTGGACCATCGGATATTCGCGTTCCAGCGCATCGCCGCGCGTCACTTTCATGGCGCCGCCATGCACCTTGGCCAGCACTTCCACTTCATGTTCCAGCTGGGCCGGGCCCATGTCTTCGGCCGGGGTGTTGACGAGATCGCGTACCTTGGTGACCGCTTCTGCCTCGGCAATTGCGGCGTCGATCGCGCCCGCCTCGCGCGTCAGCAGGATACGCGGCCCGGACTTTTCCGCATCCTTGCGATAACGGGTGAAGCCATATTGTGCGCATTGCCAGCCGTGCATGGCCGCACCCGGTTCGCCACTGGCACGGACATAGGTGCCAGCGGGCAGCGCTTCGGCCAGCCGGGCCATGCACCAGCTGGCGAGCTGGTCAGGATCAGCCACGCCGCCGACCGCGAACCAGCCTTCGCCATCGGGCACGATCGCGATTTCATTGGCCGCCCCGGTGAATTTCTGCGCATCCAGCGCGGCCCGCTGGGCATTGGACAGCCCTTTCTTCCAGACGGGGAAACCGTCCTTGTTGACGAGGTGCAACGGGGTGGCATCCTGCCCGCGATGGGCTGCAATCAAAGCGTGTCTGGAACTCATGCCCCGCATTCTTGCCGCAGCGTGTGCGCTTAGGCGAGCAAATTCAGCGCAGGCTTGTGCACTCTCGCAATTCGCCGCCCGAATGGCTACATGGCCAGACATGACGCAATATCAGACGATCACTGGCGAAGAGACGGTGCTGCGCGACGGCACGATCAAGCTGCATGGCCCCGAAGCGTTCGAAGGGATGCGCTGCGCCGGACGGCTGGCCGCGGAAATCCTCGATGCGCTGGCGCCCTTCGTGCAGCCGGGGGTGACCACCGGAGCGATTGACGATCTGGTGCGCGAAATGACGCTGGCTGGCGGCGCGGTGCCCGCGACCATGGGCTATCGCGGCTTTGCGCACAGCTGCTGCACCTCGATCAATCATGTGATCTGCCACGGCATTCCGGGCGACAAGGCCCTGAAGGACGGGGATATCGTCAATATCGATGTGACCCCGCTGCTGGATGGATGGCATGGCGATTCCAGCCGCATGTATCTGGTGGGCGATGTGTCGCTCAAGGCGCGGCGGCTGGTCGATGTGACCTATGAATGCCTGATGATCGGGATTGAGCAGGCCCGGCCCGGCGCGCGGCTGGGCGATATCGGCGCGGCGATCCAGGCGCATGCGGAACAGCACCGCTATGGCGTGGTGCGTGAATTCTGCGGCCACGGCCTTGGCCGCCTGTTTCACGATGCGCCCGAAGTGGTGCATGTGGGCAGGAAGGGCACAGGGCCGGAGCTGAAACCGGGCATGTTCTTCACGATCGAGCCGATGATCAACCTGGGCAAGCCGTGGGTGAAGATGCTGGCCGATGGCTGGACAGCCGTGAGCCGGGACAAGTCGCTCTCCGCCCAGTTCGAACATTCGATCGGCATTACCGAGGATGGGTGCGAGATTTTCACGCTCAGCCCCGGGGGACTGCACAAACCGCCTTATTGAGGGGTCACCCCTCCCGTGCCGCCCTTACCGCCGCGCCGCCCGCAAAGGGCGCAATCGCCACCAGCACCAGGCTGATCGCGCCGCACAGGGCAATGCCA
>Ga0181553_10003733_pt1 | contig 13108 bp, 15 predicted proteins | sample 011ome_17_FD_133753 | JGI IMG/M metagenome (GOLD analysis project Ga0181553, IMG submission 133753) | Coastal salt marsh microbial communities from the Groves Creek Marsh, Skidaway Island, Georgia - 011502XT metaG (megahit assembly) | ecosystem: Environmental > Aquatic > Marine > Intertidal...
AACATTCGTTTGAAGTTTATTGGTCACCTTGGTAAATTCGATAATCTGGATACTTTTGATACTCCTTTTGAATTTCAATCCAAAATCAATTCGGACTCCGACAATCCTTTTGAATCTGGAAATTCGCTGCCCAAAACCAATCCCAACCAAGCCTTTGGTTCTGAATCAGACGAAGACGATATTCCATTTTAATGCAAAAAAAAACCTGCTTTAAGCAGGTTTTTTTTATACAAACGAGAGAATTTATTTATTTGATTTTGTCCACAATAGCCTTAAAAGCTTCTGGGTGGTTCATGGCTAAGTCAGCTAAAACTTTACGATTAAGCGCAATGTTAGCGGCTTTAACTTTTCCCATGAATTCTGAATAAGACATGCCGTGCAAACGAGCACCTGCGTTGATACGAATGATCCACAATGCTCGAAATGTACGTTTTTTGTTTCTACGATCGCGGTAAGCATAAAGCATTGCTTTATCAACCGCATTTTTAGCAATGGTCCAAACGTTTTTACGACGTCCAAAATATCCTTTTGCTTGTTTTAGCACTTTTTTTCTCCGTGCTCGGGAGGCTACTGAATTTACTGATCTTGGCATAATTTACTTTTTTTGTAGGAGGCGGTAACTTTCATACACTTGATGAGCCTCACTCCAGGGTTAATAATTGATTGAACCGTCAAAGAATTACTTGAGTCTAAGTTGTTCTTTGATGCTGTTGGCATCATGGTCATGAACTAATGTTCCATGTGTCAACTTTAGCTTTCGCTTTTTAGACTTTTTCGTCAAAATATGACTCTTAAAAGCGTGCTTTCTTTTGATTTTACCAGTTCCTGTAAGCTTGAATCGCTTTTTGGCACTGGATTTTGTTTTCATTTTAGGCATTGTTTCCTATTTTAATTCTCGCTTGTTATTTTTTCGGATTGATAAACATAATCATCCGTTTTCCTTCTAATTTTGGCAATTGCTCTACCTTACCATAGTCTTCAAGTTCTTGAGCCAACCTTAATAATAAAATTTGCCCTTGCTCTTTAAAAATAATTGATCGGCCTTTGAAAAACACAAAAGCTTTCAGTTTGGCTCCTTCAGACAAAAATTTGATTGCGTGTTTCTTTTTAAACTCATAATCGTGCTCGTCAGTTTGTGGACCAAAACGTATTTCTTTAATTGTAACTTTCGTAGACTTTGATTTCAAGGCCTTTTCTCTTTTTTTCTGCTCGTACAAGAACTTTTTATAGTCCATGATTTTACAAACAGGAGGAACAGCGTTTGGAGAAATTTCTACCAAATCCGATTCCAACTCCTGAGCCATAGTAAGTGCTTTTCGAGTAGGATAAACACCTACTTCGACATTTTCTCCTACCAAACGAACTTCTTCTGCACGAATTTTTTCATTAATTCTGTGCTTGTCTTCTTTAATTATTCGGGCGGGACCTCGACTCCTTTTTCTACGTATTGCTATAACTAAGTAATTTAATTAAATGTTTTTAATGTCTTGTTTACTTCTTTTTCAATGAACTTAACAAATTCAATTTCGGTAAACATTCCCATATCTTTGCCTCCATGTTTTCTCAGAGAAAGTGTTTCTTCAGAGGCTTCTTTTTCCCCAATAATAATCATATAGGGTGTTTTATTCATTTCAGCTTCTCGAATTTTCTTTCCAACGGTCTCATTTCGACAATCGATAAGGGCGCGAATTTCGTGATTTTCTAGTGATTTTAAAACTTTTTGAGCGTATTTTTCATATTTCTCTCCAACAGGCAGTATTATTACTTGCGAAGGGGTTAGCCACAACGGGAAATTTCCTCCGGTGTGCTCTAGCAAAATGGCAACAAAACGTTCCATACTTCCAAAGGGTGCTCGATGAATCATCACCGGTCGATGGAGACCGTTATCACTGCCTTTGTAGGTCAAATCAAAGCGCTCAGGCAGATTGTAATCGACCTGTATGGTTCCCAATTGCCAATTCCTTCCAAGTGCATCTTTTACCATAAAGTCTAGCTTAGGACCGTAAAAAGCAGCCTCTCCATATTCTACAACATAATTTAATTCTTTGGATTTGGCAGCATTCAATATGGCTTGTTCTGCTTTTTCCCAATTTTCATCAGATCCGATATATTTTTCGGGTTTTTTGGGGTCTCGTAAAGAAACTTGAGCTGTAAAATTTTCAAATCCTAAAGATCCAAATACATAAAGCACAAGATCAATTACATTTTTAAATTCCTGATCCAATTGATCGGGCATACAAAAAATATGCGCATCGTCTTGTGTAAATCCACGCACCCGAGTCAATCCGTGAAGCTCACCGCTTTGTTCATATCTGTAAACGGTTCCAAACTCGGCAAATCGTTTGGGAAGCTCTTTATAACTCCAGGGTTTTGAGTTGTATATTTCACAATGATGTGGGCAATTCATGGGCTTTAACAAAAATTCCTCTCCCTCGGCTGGGGTTTGGATGGCTTGAAAGCTATCGGCTCCATATTTTTCGTAATGGCCCGACGTAACGTACAAATCTTTATTTCCAATATGGGGAGTGACTACTTGTTCGTAGCCCGCTTTTTGTTGTGCTTTTTTAAGAAAATTCTCTAAACGTTCCCGCAAGGCAGCTCCTTTTGGAAGCCAAAGTGGAAGTCCTTGTCCTACTTTTTGGGAAAAAGTAAACAATTCCAGTTCTTTTCCTAATTTTCTGTGATCTCTTTTTTTAGCCTCTTCTAACAAGGCTAAATATTCAGTCAATTCTTTTTGTTTTGGAAACGAAATTCCATACACACGAGTTAATTGTGTTTTGGTTTCATCGCCTCTCCAATAGGCTCCAGCTACGCTGAGTAATTTCACGGATTTGATTATTCCAGTGTGAGGAACATGACCTCCTCTACATAGGTCAGTAAAAGAATCGTGATCGCAAAAAGTAATGGTTCCATCCTCTAAATTATCGATCAGTTCAACTTTGTATTCATTGTTTTGACTCTTGTAATACGAAAGAGCCTCGTCTTTGGAAGCCGAACGCATAGAAAATGTGTGCTTTCCGCGAGCAATTTCAAGCATTTTTTTCTCAATTTCTCCCAAATCACGATCCGAAAGCGTGTATTCCCCAAAATCTACATCGTAATAAAAACCATTTTCGATAGCAGGTCCAATAGTGAGTTTGATGCCTGGGTATAGCAATTCAAGAGCTTGCGCTAGAACATGAGCAGATGAATGCCAAAAAGCTTTTTTTCCTTCCGGTTGTTGCCAGGTGTAAAGCACCAATGCCCCGTCCTCTTCCAAAGGAGTTTGCGTCTCTACAGTCCTAGAATTGAATGAAGCCGAAATAATATTTCGAGCGAGTCCCTCACTAATTTCTCTGGCTATATCGAAAGGAGTGGTTCCTTTAGCTACTGATTTTATGGCCCCGTCGGGTAATGTAATCTGAATCATGTATTCATTTCAATTGATGCACAAATATACTAGGATTGCATGAGTATGCAATCATGTCTCTTACTTTTTACCAAGAATGGCGTCTACAATTTTTTTAATTCCCAAAAACCCTTGAATAATTGCAAATAGACACATTATTAGCCCTATGGAAAGTATAAAATAATACCAAGGATGGCCCTCATTTTTAAAAGCTTGATATATAAATGTTGGTCCAGTAAACATTAAGATCAATGTAATTGCCATTTTTCGAACTCCTTGAGCTAAAAGTTGTTTATCCATTTTCTTGAAAATTAGTAATTACAGACCGAACATTTCCGTGTTTTTTTAAAAGTATTTCAGCTTGATTTTTGGAAATTCCCAATTCATCAATAATCATTGCAATGCCACGATGCTTTAGTTTTGAGTTGGATAGCTGCATATCGACCATTTTATTTCCCTTAATATGCCCCAATTGCGTCATTGTGATTGTTGAAATCATGTTCAAAATCATTTTTTGCGCTGTCCCAGCCTTCATTCTCGAACTTCCTGTCACCACTTCGGGACCAACCAAAACTTCTATAGGATATTGAGCTACTTGGGATAGGGGACTTCCTGGGTTGCATGTAATACATCCTGTAGAAATACCATTTTTATGACAGGCCTCTAACGCACCAATCACATAGGGCGTAGATCCAGATGCAGCAATTCCAACAACAATATCGTTGGAGGTCACATTATGTTTTTTCAAATCAATCCATCCCTGATGGGTGTCATCTTCTGCAAATTCTACGGATTTTCGAATTGCTAAGTCGCCACCCGCAATGATTCCAACAACCAGGTCTGGAGATACTCCAAAAGTAGGAGGGCACTCAGACGCATCTAAAATTCCTAATCGTCCACTTGTTCCAGCGCCTATATAAAAGAGGCGTCCGCCTTTTTTCAACTGCCTTATTACCTGCTCAGTGAGTTTTTGTATGGAAGGCAAAATAGATTTAACAGCCAGTGCCACTTTTTGATCTTCCGTATTAATAACCAATAGCAGTTGCTCAACCGATTGTTGTTCCAGGTTTTGGTAAAGGGATTCGGATTCTGTAATTTTTTCAAATGGCATTCTCAAAGATAACTTATTCTGCTGTAAACGGAACTTGATCTTTTTCGGAAATTCTAAAATATCCTAGTGGAAAATTTTCGGGATGGGTACTGTTTTCAATATTGCCTCTAAGGATTGAAGAAGGAGTAGAGAATGGACCGCCTCCGTCTTGACCACTTTGCGCAAGCAAAATTCGAAAGTAGTTGTATGCCGCTTCGTCTATTCCAAGCATACTGATATAAATTTCTTGATTTTTAGGAAAATCTTCGTCGTAAAAAAAGGAAAACGAAAAATCACTTCCGTCATAAAACTTATCCGTACCTATAAAGTAATTGTTGTATCCAAAATCAATAAAATAAAAATCTTCACGGTCTTTGACATCTTGATACGATATAATGATTTCGGTTTCATCTCCTGTGAATAATGTTTGGTTGCCTTGAACAACACTTTTGATGGGTACTGAGCGAACCAACTGAGAAATAGCTTCATAAATTTCCCCATCAACATTGATGGTTAATTGATATTGCGAAAGGGTATCAAGCAATACATTTTCTTTGGTATAAGTTCCAGCTTCACTGCTTTCACTGATATTCCAAATTTCGTTTGATGATAAATTCGTAATCGTTACATCGGCTGCAGAAACGGGCGGAATTTGTGCATCAAAATAATTTGAGGTAGTCATTAATTTGACTTCAACATTTGCCTTTTGAGTATCAAATACTGATTTTGTAATCAAAGCATCGATTACCAGTTTTTGCGGAGCGGAAGGAACCTCTAACTCAATAACTTCTTCGCAACTGTAAAGCAATACGAGAACTAATAAAAGGAATGATTTCTTCATTTTAAAACTTAAAATTATAGGTGATTGCGGGAACAATTCCAAAAATAGAAAAACGCACTGCTTCGTTTGTCATTGTTTTCGTGTTTTGTCTAAAAGCAATGGATGCGGCATTTTTACGGTTGTACAAGTTGTAGATACCAAAAACCCATTCATTCTTCCAGCGTTTTTGTTTTTTAGGAGTGTAAGTTGCTGAAATGTCCATGCGATGATAGGCAGGGAGACGGTTTTCGTTTCGAAGCCCATAATTTGGAGCCACGATACCGGCAATCTCATATTGACCGTTGGGATAGGTGACAGGCTGTCCCGTTTGAAGAATAAAATTTCCATTCAAACGCCATTTTTCACTTAAAAGATAGCTTCCAGTTAGGCTTAAATCGTGGGTTTTGTCATGCGGAGTATTGTACCATTCTCCTTGATTGATTCCAGGATCACCCTGCCCAATTCCTAACGTTTTTTGTTCAGATTTTGATAGGGTATAGGCAAGCCACCCCTGAAAAGCACCTCGTGTTTTTTTAAATAAAATCTCCAACCCATAAGCCCTCGATTTTCCGTTCAACAAAACACGCTCAATGGCTTCGTTGGCAACCAAATCCGCGCCATCAATATAATCCAATCTGTTGTCAATGTCTTTATAGAATACTTCGGTTTGAAGCGAATAGCTGGGGTTGTATTTTTTAAAATACCCAAACGCCCATTGATCCAGCTGTTGTGGCTCGATATAGGGCCCACTTGGCGCCCAAACATCAAGAGGAGTTGGGGAATTGGTATTTGAAATCAGATGTAAATACTGATTGATTCGGTTGTAACTTAATTTCAAAGAGTAATCCTGTACTCCGTATGAAAGCGTAAGTCGTGGTTCAAAATGAGTGTAATTTTTAATGGATTTTGTAGTGCTTGTTTCTGAATTCTGACCAACAACAGAGGCACTTTGATAAATTCCTAATTGTGAATTATAAACAACGGGCAAACCATTTGCATACAGGTTCATGCCTTTTTGACCGAAACGAATAAAATGATTGATTCGAAGACCGTATTGAATAGCAAAACGCTCGCTAACTTGCTGCGTTGCATCGGCATAAAGAGACCCCTCAAATGCTGTTTTTTTATCCAATTGACTTGGGTTGATACCTGAGGTTGCACGATTGGGTTCAATACTTCCTGGGTTAAAAGTATAATGAATGGCATTAACGCCAAAATTCAATAAGGTTTTGTCGGTGATATAGTTTTTAAAATCATATTTAAGATTGAAATTTTGTATACCAGAACCCCAATTGAAACCTACGAAATCAAGCGTAAGCCCATAATAGTAATCACTATAAATAAGAGATAAGTTAGAAAACAATTTGGGAGAAAATATATGATTCCAACGAAGGTTAAATACGCTATTTCCATATACTGCTAAAAAGCTTTGATTGACATTAAAAACATCTCTTCCAAAATAACCCGAAAGAAAAACACGATTTTTTTTATCAAATTGATAACTCAATTTGGTATTAAGGTCATAAAAGTAAGCACTGTTGGGGTTGTCGGAGAGTTTTAAAAACAAATGTGCATAGGTTCCCCTAGCTCCCAGTAAAAAAGATCCTTTGTCTTTTTGTAAAGGACCTTCAGCAATCAATCGGCTGGAAATAAGGCCTATTCCACCATTCATTTTAAATTGCTTACTGTTTCCTTCTTTTTGATAAATATCCAAAACTGACGATACTCTTCCGCCATATTTTGCAGGAATTCCTCCTTTGTAAAGTTTTAAATCTTTTATAGCATCTGGATTGAACACAGAAAAGAACCCAAACAAATGTGAAGAATTGAAAATCGTTGCTTCGTCAAGGGTGATGAGGTTTTGATCGGCAGCACCTCCTCGAACATTAAATCCTGAAGCCCCTTCTCCAGCGCTGCTTATTCCTGGTAACAATTGAATGGCTTTGAGAACATCTGCCTCTCCTAAAACAGTAGGGGTTTGTTGAATGGTTTCAGCAGTTAGACTGTTCAAGCTCATTTGAGGCTTTCGAATTACAATATCTTCAATAGAAGAAGAAACTATAACTTCTTCAAGCTGCTCAGATACTGCGTTCAAAGCAAAGTTGAGCTCAATATTTTTAGATAAATCGACTTGAGTTTTTAGTTCTTTAAAGCCTAAAAACCGAACATAAACTTCATAGACACCGCTAGGTACAGAAATTGAATAAAACCCATAGGAATTTGTAACCGTTCCGGTATTCAGTTCCGGAATAAGAACAGTAACACCAATAAGGCTTTCATTGCTTTCTGATGCAGAAATGAGTCCGCTAAGTGTTGCTTTTTTTTGAGCACTTATAAAGAAAGTGCAAAAAAACAAAGCTGTGGTAATAAAGTATTTTTTCATCAAAAAAGCGTTTTCTAATCCTCAAACAATCAATCTGCATTTGCTCTTAAGAAGAAAAATAAATTATGCAATTCTTGCGTCTAAATTTTCTTTAAGGGCTGCTAGAAATTCTTGTGTAGTCAAATAATGTTCTCTGCTGAGGTTCGTCTCGTGAATCAACAAAGCCAAATCTTTTGTCATTTTTCCGCTTTCCACAGTAGCAATACAAACTTCTTCCAAGATAGTACAAAAATCAATAAGCTCATGATTGTTGTCTAATTTGCCTCGATGAGCCAGTCCACGAGTCCAAGCAAAAATGGAAGCAATGGGATTGGTAGAAGTTTCTTTACCTTGTTGGTGTTGACGGTAGTGTCGGGTCACAGTTCCGTGTGCAGCTTCGGCTTCCATGGTTTTTCCGTCAGGAGTTACCAAGGTTGAAGTCATCAGTCCTAGTGAACCGAATCCTTGAGCAACCGTATCAGACTGAACATCGCCGTCATAGTTTTTACATGCCCAAACAAATCCTCCGTTCCATTTCATTGCAGCAGCAACCATGTCGTCAATCAAACGATGCTCATAGGTAATGCCTGCTTCCTCAAAACGTGATTTGAATTCGTTATCAAACACTTCTTGAAAAATATCTTTGAAACGTCCGTCGTAGGCTTTTAGAATGGTATTTTTTGTAGATAAGTACAAAGGCCATCCTTTGGTTAGTGCCTGATTCATACACGATCGAGCAAAGCCGTAAATGGAAGAATCGATATTGTACATACTCATTGCAATACCGTTTTCTTCAAAATTATACACTTCCCAAGACTGAATCTCACTACCATCTTCTGGCGTAAAAGTCATGGTGAGTTTTCCTTTACCGCGTGTGACAACATCCGTTGCTTTGTACTGATCCCCAAAAGCATGACGCCCAATACAGATAGGTTTTGTCCACCCTTGTACATAGCGAGGAACATTTTTCATGATGATTGGTTCACGAAAAACAGTACCTCCAACAATGTTTCGAATAGTCCCGTTTGGAGATCTCCACATATTTGTTAAGTCAAACTCCTTTACACGATCTTCGTCAGGTGTTATGGTAGCACATTTGATTCCTACATGATATTTTTTAATTGCGTTGGCAGCATCAACAGTAATTTGATCTTTCGTTTTGTCGCGTGAGGTAACCGACAAATCGTAGTATTTTATATCCAAATCGACATAGGGGAGAATTAACTGATCTTTAATGAATTTCCAGATGATGCGAGTCATTTCGTCACCGTCTATTTCGACTACAGGTTGGGCTACTTTGATTTTTGACATTTTTCTAATATTTGTGCGCGCAAATATACAACAACAACTTCTTTTTTTTAAGCAGTTAGGAAGATATATTTGTTATTTTTCAGACACGATTTACTTTATAAACAATGGGGTTTAACTCTCAATTTCTCAAAAAAAAAACTCCAGAAGAAATGCTGGAGTTTTTTTTAAAAATATTTTAGTGTTGTCGATCTTTGATTCGAGCTTTTTTACCCGTAAGCTCTCTGAAGTAATAGATTCTAGATCTCCTTACTTTTCCGCGTTTGTTGACCTCAATTTTTTGAATTGCAGGCAAATTGATTGGGAAAATTCGTTCAACGCCAACAGTTCCAGACATTTTACGAATGGTAAAGGTTTTGGAAAGTCCAGTTCCTTTAATTTGAATGACAACTCCTTTAAAGAATTGCGTTCTGACTTTTTCTCCTTCTCGAATTTCGTAGTAAACAGTGATGGTGTCTCCAGCATCGAACGCGGGCAGTTCTTTTTTTGAAACAAATTCGTCTTGTACGTACTTTACTAATGTTTCCATTTATGGAATAATTAAATATTTATCCAGTACAACATTCACGTCTTTCGTCAGCGGTTGAACCAAAATGGGTGCAAAAATACTTTTTTTTTTAAACATTTCAAAACAAATAAATACACCTTATTTAAAATAAATTATTATATTTGTTTTTCAGTAGAAGTAATCCCTGATCTTGAATTGAAAATATCTATTTCAATATATGCCTGCTTAAATAACACTTTCTTCGTGTTATTTGTTGTTAAATAGGATACTTTTCTACCGTTTTTTTGTACAAATGTGTAAAAGTACGTTTCACTTTATTAAGGTGTTCGTTGCTTTTACTAATTATTGAACTGTTCTATTGTATAAACAAGTAATAGTGGGTAAAAGAAAAACAAGTAAAAAAGTCACCTCGTATGTGAGTGACGTCAATCAAGAATTTGATTCAAAAAACTCAATTCAAGAAAATAAACAAATTTCATTGCCCTTAAATAAAAGTAAGGCAACTAAATTTAGGATTTTTTCTATTCTTTTTTGGATAATAGCTATTGGCTTTGAAGTACTGGCCATTCTTGAACTTCGAAAAGAGAGCCTAAGCATTAATTGGATTATTGCTTTTATAGTCCTCGATTTGTTATTTGTAGTTATAGGATCTATTTTATGGAAAAAAGCAAATCGATTTGATCCAGCATCAGAAAAACAAAAAATAAAGTTTTTTCTTCAAAACCAGCTTGGTCTGATTGTAAGCATCATTGCTTTTTTGCCTCTTGTAATTTTAGTTTTTAAGAATGATAAGCTAAGTAAAAAACAAAAAGGTATTGTTGGAACGATTGCAATTATTGCACTTCTTATTGCTGGAATTACAGGAGTTGATTTTGACCCTCCATCTAAAGAAAAACACCTTGAAGAAACTGAAAAAGTTAAGTCCTTAACTAATGGTAGGGATTACGTTTATTGGACCAAATCAGGTACAAGTTATCATCTGTTTGAAGAATGCTCGTATATTAATACAAGCAGAACGGATGAGATATTTGAAGGAACGGTGGCTCAATCCAAGGCCATAAAAAATATTACTGATCTCTGTGATCGATGTGAAGCAAATGCAAACAGAAAATAACTTTTTAATATTAATTTTTAATAAAACCCCTAAATATGAGTAAACTAGAAGAAAAAGTAGCCCTTTATGTGTCAGAGTTTAAAAACAAGTTACAAATAAAGGTTGATGAAACCCTTTTAACCAAAGTTGCAAAAGGGCTTGGGCCTGCTATCTACAATGCAGATGCCTGTAAAGTATCTGGTTTTGACCCAAAAGAACTCGATACGGTGAAAAATAATTTTTTAATAAAAAAATTAGGACTTTCTGACGGCCCCAATTTGGATCAAGCTATTGATAGCGTTATGAATCAAATGGGATCTTCCAATCGAAACAAATATAGAGCAATGGTGTATTATTTATTGACCGTTAAGTTTAATAAACAATCTGTGTATAATTCTTAAAAGAAATAGAGCATGGATATTAATACGCTATTAAAGGAAAATGAAGGAGATTTTCTTACTTTATTTAAAGACCGATTAAATCTTAATTCCTTAGAAATTGACAAATCAATGGAAGGTGTAAAGGAAGGAGTTAGTGAAGCTATTGTTGAGGAATCTACCAATAGTGGTGTTGGAATGCTTTTGAATTTATTTTCAGATAATAAAAATTCAGATGATTCTAATTCATTCGTCACTACATTATCCAAAAAGGTTGTTTCGAGTCTTTTAAAGAAAGGGTTGGGTACATCTAAAGCAAAAGCAATTTCTGCAAAAGCCGTCCCTTTTATAGTCAATTTAATCTCTTCTAAAGTGGGAGGTGATAAAGGCGTGCTTGGTAACTTATTAGGAGAAAACACTTCAAAAGTTGATCTAGCAAAAGGATTATTAAATAAATTTCTCAAATAATAATTAAAAACAAAAATCAATGGCAATTTTAAAAGTAATTGAAATACTTGCCAATTCAAACAAGAGTTGGGAAGATGCAGCACAAAATGCTGTGAAAGAAGCAAGTAAAACATTAAAACACATTACTTCTGTAAATGTTAACAATCAAAGCTTGACTGTTAAAAATGGTAAGGTAGACGAGTATCGTCTTAACGTAAAGATTACATTTTCAGTTGGTAAATAATTAATGTTATATTTTAAAAAAACCGACAAAATATTTTTTTGTCGGTTTTTTTTTGGAATATTAATAAGATGTAGTTTAATTCGAGTTTGTCAAGTTTTTTATTTTAGCAAATCGGGTCGTAGTTTTTGAGTTCGCTGTTCGGCTTGTTGTTCTCGCCAAGATTCAATTTTTGGTGTATTTCCAGAAGTCAATATTTCAGGAACCTTCCATCCTTTGTAATCCGCAGGTCTTGTATATACAGGTGGTGCAAGCAATCCATCTTGATGGGAATCTGTTAGTGCTGAGGTTTCATCGCCTAACACACCGGGAATAAGCCTAATAATACTATCACACAAAACGGCTGCTGCCAATTCACCTCCAGACAATACGTAATCGCCTATTGATATTTCTTTTGTGATAAAATGATCTCGAACTCTTTGGTCAACTCCTTTGTAATGTCCACATAAAATAACGATGTTTTTCTTTAAAGAGAGTTGGTTTGATATGTTTTGGTTGAGTGTTTCTCCATCGGGAGTCATATATATAATTTCGTCGTACTCGCGTTGATTTTTTAGTTTTGTGATGCATTGATCAATCGGTTCAATCATCATGACCATTCCGGCTCCTCCGCCAAATTGATAATCGTCAATTTGATTGTACTTATTGAGCCCATAATCTCTTAAATTGTGAACATGAATTTCCACCAATTGAGCATCAATGGCCCGTTGAAGGATAGAATGCTCAAAAGGACTATCAAGCAAATTAGGTACTACAGAAATGATATCAATACGCATTTCACAAAGATGCAAACAATTATTGAATCAAAAAAGACAAGGTGCTCAATGAATTGCCTCACCTTGTCTTTTGAATTGAAAATTAACCAGTATTTGTATCAATTAAAAATAATCCGTTCCCGTTCTCCGTCGGGAGCGATAAATAAAATATCGTTAATAGCTTCTCGTTGAATTTCTGTCAATTCACTTGCATCATTAATAGGATTTCCATTGATGTGAGTGATTATATATCCATTTCGAATACCCAATCGGTATAGGTTGGGGTTGTTTTGATCAATAATTTTCATTCCTTGATTCAGGTCGTATTTTTTCAATTCTTTTTTAGAAAGGTTTTTTAAACGCATGCTTAAAAATTCTACCATGGCATTTTTGGTGAGAGTAACAAGCGCAGTTTTTTTAACACCGTCTCTTAAAAAATGAACGGTTACCTTATCACCGGGTCGTTTGCTTCCTAAGTATCCAGAAAGTTCTGAGAACTTCGATATTTTAACTCCATCCAAATTTTGAATTACATCGCCCTCTTGAAGTCCTGCTTTTTTTGCACCCATGTCTTCATCTACTGAAGCGATGTAGAACCCTTCGGTAGTTTCAATGTCTAGCTCTTTTGAAATGGTGCTGTTAAGACTTTGACCTCTTATTCCGAGCAATCCCTTTTGAACGTCTCCAAACTCAATGATGTCTTCAAAAACTTTTTTGGC
>Ga0181553_10003769_pt1 | contig 13064 bp, 5 predicted proteins | sample 011ome_17_FD_133753 | JGI IMG/M metagenome (GOLD analysis project Ga0181553, IMG submission 133753) | Coastal salt marsh microbial communities from the Groves Creek Marsh, Skidaway Island, Georgia - 011502XT metaG (megahit assembly) | ecosystem: Environmental > Aquatic > Marine > Intertidal zone...
AGGAGGAGGAGGAGGAGGAGGAAAAGAGACGACGATAAAGACGAAGACAAAGACGATGGAAAAAAAGAACGACAACATTTCTCAAGACATTCAAATCAAAGCCAAAGACTCTTTGTGGGCGAAATCGTTCGAACAATCGGTCCACCAATCGCGACAGTCGATGAAAAGACAGATGTTTTTCAGCGGGTGGAATTTAGCGATCGTTCTCGGATGGATTCTTTTCTTCCTGCTCTTATTTTGGGCGAAATCCATGCAAACCGAGGAGAAGAGGTTTGATCCGTACGATATTTTAGAGCTCTCGATCGGGGCGACGCCGTCGGATATCAAAAGAGCGTACAGGAAGATGAGTTTGAAGTACCACCCTGACAAAAACTCAGATCCAGAGGCGATTAAGTTTTTTACGGAATCGGTGGCGCCGGCGTATAAGACGTTGACGAACGATATCGCGAGAGAAAACTTTGAGAAGTACGGACATCCAGACGGGAGACAGTCGACGAAATTGGGCGTGGCGTTACCGGAGGAATTGTTCGGGAGAGGGCGATTCGAAGGATTGGCGCCGTTTGTGTTACTCGGGATGGTTTTGGTGACGATTTTGTTGCCGTTGATTGTTATTGTGAGGATCTTGATGAAGGGCGATAAGTACGCGCACACCGGCGTGGACGGGAAGAAAGTTTTGAGGCAAACGCAGAGTAATTTTGGGCAGATGTTGAAACCAATGATGAAATTGACGGGAGTGCCTGAGTTGGTTTCAGTCGCGCAAGAGTTCGTGGAGATGGAGTATAAAGGAGAGAAGTTGAACGAGAGTTTGAGCGAGGTTTTGAAACAGTGCAGGAACGAAATTGGAGGTGGAGAGCTGGCACAAAAGTTTGTGAGAAGGAACCCGAGCGTGGTGAGGACGCACGCGCTGCAGTTGATGCACTTGTTGCGACGAGGCGAGGAGGTTCCGAAGGAGTTGATGAAGGATTTCGATTTCGTGGTTAGAAATGTGCCGAGATTCATCGATCAAATTTTGCAAATGTTGTTGCAAACGAGCGGGAACCCAAGAGCAGGATTCACCGCGGTGAAACCGACGCAGATGGTGTTGGAGTATTCGCAGTTGTTCACGCAAGCGGTGCCGATTACGTTGAAGAAGTCTACGAGCAGCGGTTCCACCGCGTCCTCGGGGAGGGTAGGATCGATCGCAAACAGCGAGGACGGCGGCGCGGCAGGTTTGTTGCAGCTGCCGCATTTTACCGAGAAGGAGTGCGCGAAGATTCGTAAGAAAGCGAAATCGTTGGCAGAACTGAGGGAGATGCCGAAAGAGGAACGATCGGCGGCTTTGGAAAAGTTTGCAGAATTTGACGAAAACAAAAGAGCGGACGTGGAGACGATCATGAACATTATCCCAAAAGTGGTCAAGTTTGAGTGCGAGATTTTCGTGGAAGGCGAGTCTCCTTCGTCGTCGTCGACCGCGGTTGACCAAGCTGGAAACGACGGAGTGATTGCCGGTGGAATGAAACAACAACAACAAAAACAGCAACAACAAAAACAACCGCTCATTTTGGAAGACGATATCGTCACTGCGCGAGCTTCGGTACAAATTTCGCGCGGAGGGGGACCTTTAGGCGAAGCTGATTTGCCGCCCGTTCCGTTCGGTCGAGGCACAAAGAAACCAGAGTCGTGGTATTTACTCGTCTGTGATCCGTTAGCAAACTTAACTTTGGCGATGAAGAAATTAACAAAGGCTGAGAAATTGGCGGCGGAAACGGGAGACGAGCCGGCAAAAATTGCCGTCAAATTTATGGCTCCACCGGCAGCGCTGTATTCCGTCACGTTTGCGTTAGTTTCAGACTACTGGATAGGTGTCGATAAGAAACAAAACGCGAAGTTTAAAGTGAGTAAACGAACTCCCGAGTCGGAAAAGGAGAGAGATTCGACGTCGAGCAACAAGAAGAGGAAGGGAGCCGCTGCGAGCAAGAGTAAAGGGGCGGCGTTACCTCCGGCAGAGGCAGCAGCTACAGCTTCGGAAGCGGCGAAAACGGCAGCAGCGGCATCAGATTCGACGACCGCTGGTAAAGGAGATTCCCCGAAGAAGGAGCGAGGCGCTAAAAAAGAAGAAGGAATCGTCGCAAGCGAGGACGAGATAGATTCGGAAGGCGACGAAGAAAGCGACGACGACGACGACAACGACGGACATCACGACCCGAACTATCCTTCCGATGAAACAGGAACGGAGGAAAGTGATAACGAGAAGTTAGAAGCGTACGTTCCAAAGCAACAGCAGAAAGAGGAGCGCCCGAAGCAAGAGCGTCCGACGATGGCGGCGTCAGCTGCGTCGCCGGAGAAAAAGGAAAAGGCGAAGGATTTAGGAAAAGAAGGAGAAGAAGCGAAGAAAGAGGAAGTCGTCGCGGAAAACTAGAAGAGGAGAAGGAAGGAGAAGAAGAAGAAGAAGAAGAAGAAGAAGAAGAAAAGAAGAAGAGTTAATTAAGCAGTCACGACCAAAAGATTTTAATAAAAAGAAGTTGTTGTTCATTTAAGTGTATTTGTTCATTCACAAATCTCAACAGCTAAGGCAAAATTCTATTATTATTGATGCATTTCTAAATGTTTAATCTATTTCTCTCTAATCATCAAAGACAGAAAAGTATATAGTTCAAACGACATAGATATAGACGCGTCTAATAATAAGGAACATTTTAGGGTGGACTCTCTTTCGTACAGAAGTAGCCTCCAGAGAATTTAGCCGACCTTATCGAAAAAACTTTCACGTTCATAGCTGTCGTTTTTCTTACTTTTCCGGAATGACAATGTCTCCATCATCGATGGATTGTTGCACATCTTGCGGATCTTCACCCTCAACCGTGCAACCAACGCTCTTCGCCGTACCTAAAATCTCTTTCACCGTGCCAGACAAAGTCTTTGCTCTCGATTTCGGTCGCATCTGTCTCGCAATTTCAATGATTTCATCCAACGCCACGTTACCGTCGTGCGGCACATCCTTCTCCTTCTTACGATCACGGAACGGTTCCTTCAACGCTCTGATGACTAACGCAGACGCGGTCGGAACTACGGATACTTTCGCTTGTCTGTTTGCGACGGAGAGTTTCACCGTAACGCGCAAACCTTTCCAGTCTTTGCCAGTTTCCTTGGCGATATCTTCCCCGACTTTCTTCGGGGAGAGACCCAAAGGACCGATTTTCGGCGCCAACGAAGAGGCTGCACCGACTTCACCACCGGTGGCACGAAGAAAGACTTCGATGACGGCGTTTGGATCGAATTTTGGCGGCATAATTTATGTGTATGTATGTGTTTGTTTTCGCTCTGCTTGTTGTTTTGTATAAGAATGAAAGAGAAGAGAGAAAAGGAGGAGCGTCGTCAGAGAGAGGTCTTTGTCACACGCACGCGATGAGAAAAAATCACGCGCGAGCATCATCACCGCCAACCGCGAAGAAGAACAGTTTAAACCTTCTTTCGCAGGTAAACGAACTCGTCGAACGCATTTAAAGTTCAAAATCTGCATCCACGCGTTCGCGTCTGCCACCAAAACACCAACCACGTTTTTTACGCGCACCCAAAGTCCTAATAAAAAAAATCGCAAGCCCCCTTTTTCCTCTCGCAAAAGTCCTCCTCCAATGATGTGTCGCGCGCGAGAAAATGCAACAGAAATAAGAACGCGACGACAAAAGAAGCCCACACAACAACACTTTAACGACGAAGAAAGAATGCGAAAAGCGAGTAAATAAAAACTTTCGAGTAGTGAATGCGACGAGAATTTCGCGTCGTCGTCTGTTTTTACGTCGTCGTCGGATTGATTTTAAGCGTACCTTTTTTTTCTTCTCTTCTGAAGCTTTTTCAGCTGTGAAAAGAGAGAGAGAGAAGAAAAGGAGAGAAAATTTTTTCTGAGGAGGAAAGAAGGAAAGAAGAGAAAAAGCACCCACCATCCACCTTATAAATAACGCAGAACAACATTGAGTAGAGAAGTAGAGAGCACGTACGAATAAAACCAATATGGTGGGTTTTCGAACGACGAGGAAGAAAAAGAACGACGAGAAAAATGACAACAACAAGAACAAGAATAAAGGAGGAGGATTTCTAAAAAAAGGAGTTCTAAAAGATGATCTCTCTCAAAATGATGTAACGAATGGCGTCCGCATCAGCGGTGCGTCAGAGACGGAGAGAGTCTTTCACAGGAACGATTTTGACGCATCGAAGACAAATTTTGGTGTTACGAGAACAGAAGAAGAAGCTTTTACACACGATTCTTACGTAAACAACAACAACAACAACAACAACAACAACAACGACGACAACGCGTTGACGATTCAGACGACAGAGACAGAGACAGAAGAGGACAAAACTCTCGGTGATAATAAAACAACAAAAGAGAGAAGAAGAAAGACAGAAATTATAGAACGGGAAGCGCAATTGGAGATTAAAGAGGAACTCATCGAGGAAATCGCGACGCTGCGACTGTTTAAAGAACGCGCGAACGACGACAACAACAACATTAAAAACAAGAACATGCAAGAACAAAAAAACTTAGAAGAGAAACTTTCAAAAGCGCACGAGAAACGAATCGAAGAGATGATGTCAGAGCGTGAAAATTTATTGAACGAACTTAACGACGCGCGGAGGAAGCGGGAGGAAATCGAGCGCGCGTCTTTATCGATGAAGGCGAAAGAGGAGGAGGAGAAGAAAAGTTTACGAAACCGCACCGAGGCATTAGAGAGGGAGAACGAGAGGTGCAAGAAAGAGATTGAAGATTGGAAAGAAGAGGCGAAGACGTTGAAGGAGAAAAAGGAGAAGAGAGATCGCGATGATGATAACGGGAAGAGCGGTAGCAACAGCAACGGAAACGCGACGACGACGACGAAAGAAGAGAAAGGCAAAGGAGGAGGAGGAGGAGGAGGAGGAAAAGAAGAAGCAGAAGAAGAGAAAACAAAAGCCGCCACAAATGACGACAATAACGACGACAACGACGACGTCCGAAACAATCCGTTTCACAAAGAGATGATGGTTAAGAAAGCGAAAGAGGTTGAAAATCTCACGAAAATGTTGAAAGAAGCCGACGAGGCGATTCAATCCGTGGAGTCGTTCGCGAAAGATATGGAGCGCAAGTTTACGTATTCTGAAAACGAAAAGAAATATTTTCAGGAAGATTTAACGCAAATGAAAAAAGAGTACGATGTTCTAGAGAAGTTCACTCGCGAGCGCGGCGCGAGCGCGATGGTGGCGTTTGCAAACGCGCAACGCGAGCGCGAGAAACTCGAGCGGCGTTTGGAGGAAGCGCAAAGGCTTTTAGTGGAACAAGAGGAATATTTTGTAGAAAGCGCGGCAGCAACGGTAGCAGCAGCAGGAGGAGGAGTCGAAGATGGAAAGGAGCTCGAAGAACGGCAGCAGCAACATGTTCGTCTCCTCAAAGAGTACCAAAAAAGGGCAATAGACGCGGAAGAGCAACTTTTATCCGCCACCGCGCAAGCGGAAAACGAAGCCGCTCAACATCTCGAAAATCTCAAAAGTTCCGAACGCGAGAAGCAAGTCTTGGAAGACCGCTTACGCACCGAGGAACGGAAAGTCGAATCTGTGCGCCACGAGCTGAACGAGTGCACCTCGAAACTTCTCCTCCTCGAAACGTCCTCGCGAGAATTAAAAGACGAACTCGAGGACAAGCGAAAAGTCATCGAAGGTTTAAAAAAAGATATCGACGTGCAAGACGAAATCTTGATCCAAAAAGAACTCACCATCGAAAAGAACGAGGAATTATTCAACGAGAAATTGATGAAAGAAGCTCTCGTGGCGAAAGAAATCGTCGACGATGCCGTTTTGAGGTGCACCGAGGCGGAAGAGAAGATGGACTTGGCCGAGACGAAAGCGAAAGCGCTCGAGAAACAACTCCTTTTTCCAGAAGAAGAAGAAGAAGAAGAAGAAGAAGAAGAAGAACAGTAGTGATGGAGAAAGAGAGAGAGAGAGAGAGTTTGTGTGTGTGTTAGGTAGGTAGATAGATAGATGCGTAGATAGTTTAGATAGAATACCTCTAGGACTTTGTTTTAGAACATCCCCCTAAAAGTTTGAGTATATATACTACAGTACGTCGTAAATATCTTTTTTTCTTCAAACGAATTCTTCTCATTTGACCCCCCCTTTTCTGAGAAAAAACCATCTCTCATTCATGTCCGCCCCCTTAGCGGGGGCAACGCGCCTTCCTTCTCTCACTCTCTCCTCTGAAAAGTCGACGATTAATAAAAAGACTCCTAAGAGGGGTTTTAGGAACGGAAGACTTTTGGTGGGTTTTCGATCTTCTCTTTCTTCTTCTTCTCTTTCTTCTTCTTCTTCTTCTTCTTCTTCTTCTTCTTCTTCTTCTTCTGTTCCGCGAGGGGAAAGCGCCGCCCCCCTGAAGAATAACGGTAAGATTTCATCACCGTCGTCGTCGTCTAAAACCACGGAAGAAGAGAAGGACCAAAGGTTCTTTTTACCACGACGAAAAGAAGAAGAAGAAGTGAGAAAAGTAATCATTCTTTGGGATCTGGACAACGTGAACCCGGGGACGACGTGCGAACGATTCGCCATAAACGCAAAGAGAATAAAAAAAGCGGGGGAGAAATTTGGTCGAGTCGTCGCTTTTCGAGCGTTCGCTGGAATGCAAACGAGTCGAGACTTGAGCGAATGTTGTAACAATTCAGACGATTCAGACGATAACGATAACGAAGATGATACTAAAAATAAGGAAAACGAAAACGAGGACGATACTTCGACGAAAGTAATAAAAGGATTTAAAAGAACGTTCGAGAGGTTAAATTTGAAAACGGAGTTTTACCTGGACGGGCCGGACGCCGCGGATTTGAGGTTGGGGAGACGTTTGATGGAATTCGCGAACGAGAGTCAAGGGAAGAAGATTCAAGACGTGCCGGCGTTTATTACCAGGCGGGCAGAAGAGGCATGCTTTCTTACCTCCGACGACGTAAACGACGACATCAATGAAGATAACGATGAAGATGATGAATACGATACAACTTTTCCGTCGTGCGACCCGGAACTTAAACACGTTTCCTTTTGCGAGCAAACCAGAAGAGAATATAGAAACTTGGCCATGGCGAAGCAGGAATTGCTCAAACTGGAAGGAGAAAAGATTCACGCCACGTGCTTGGAGGAAAAGTGCTCGCCAGACGAAACGAAATTACGTCAGATTGTAAAGAATAGAAAACACGTGGCTATCGTCGTTACGAACGATCGCGATTTGAAGTTACCGCTAGATTACGCGATCTCGATGGACGTTTGCGTGGTGTTGATTGGCAACTTTGTGGACAACTCGTCGAAAAAGATGAGAAGTTTAGTCTCGTCGTCTTCTAGAAAGAAGAAGACCTCTTTCAGACGTTTAGGAGGAGGAGGAGGAGGAGGAGGAGAAAAAAGACGAAAAGATTCGCTTAATCAAATAAGTTGGAGTGCGTATTTAGACACCGTTCGATTAGCGGCGCAGAAGCGGCCGATTGCGAGACTGAAGTTATTAGAAAACGCAGACGCGGCTTTAATTTGGGATTCCGCGCGAAGGTTCACGGTGAGCGAGGACGAAAGAGACGTCTTGGCTAATGCGAAATCGAACAGTAAGGAGTATGAAGTGAGTTGCCCGGGGGACGTGGTTGGAATGTGGCGACGGCATAAATCCGGCGTCGGTGCCTGGTTTTCATCGTTCGACGAAGATCGGTAAATGGAATGAGAGAGAGAGGTATTATTTATCGCGCGCGTGCGCTGATGTGTATTATTACTTGTAAACTATTTATTTACTCGAGTTAGCTCGAGAGTTAGACTTCAAAGACTTGGCCGCTTCCGATTTGATTCGCTTCCTCGAAGCTCGTCGCTCGGCGACTTGTTTTCTCAAAACGTCCTGCGTAATCACCTCGCCATTCTTTAAAATGCGCGGATTTCTCACCTTCCCGACACCCTTGACCTTCTTTTCGTCTTTGGACATGGGGGCAAACATCTTTTTGAAGTTTGCCTTCACTTGCTGCTTCGACGGAACAACCTTTTCTAAAGCCGCGTAAATCACCATCGGCGACAAAATTATTCGGCGAGGAATTGCCACGGCGTTTGAGACAATCAACTTCGGCAAATATAGTAAGAATATGGCACCTTTCGACGCCGTTGATTTTATCTTGATGTCCGCTAACTTCACAAAGTCCGGCTTCTCCATGAACTCTTCTTCCATTCCACCCTCTTTCGTCTTCATCGCCGCCGCAGCCAGAGCATTTGGATTCTTGACGAACAACTTTTCAAGCCTCGATCGGTGCAACTCTTGCTTCGCCGTGAGCGAACGACCCATCAAAATACCAAAAAATGACGCTGGATTCGAGGAAAATCCTTTAAGAGCGGCAGTCGATTTCATCCTTCTCTTCTTGAGTTCCGCCGCTTTCGCCGCCAAGTATTTTTTCTTCCTGTTTTGGAAAAGGTCGTCTCGAGCTTTCTCGCGTTCTTCAGCGGTCCCTTCGAATAATTTCGCGACTCTGCCCTTTGTCAACTTATCAACCTCTTGAATTGAACGCAAACACACCGCCGGGACATGAATACCACTCGCGGAGATGTTGTACTGAATTGAATGTTCGTACAAGACGACGATTGGGAACAAACACGCTTTAGAGACTTGCGGGATTAAAAAGACAACGCCGAGAAACCAGACGAAGAACCACAATCGCACTGGTGAGTATAAATCCATGTAGTATCGGATCTCAAGCGCGATTTTCAACGCAATGCCGCAAATAATCGCAATCGATATCATCAATATTGCCGAATAATGCGACAAATTATCATCTCTCCAATCGAAAACGCCAATAATTCTCTCCAAAGGCTGCGAAATTAAATCCAAAGGCACGATAACCGCCAAACACGGACCGGATAAAATTTTCGGCGCCTGAACTTGATCGAGCGACATTGCCGTTTTAGTGATTGTCTTCACCACGTTTATGCAAAACGCCAACAATTTTTTGACGATTTTCAAAACGGCGTCCATTGGATTCGATTTCGACGAAAGCGATTTTATCACGTTTCGTAATTTCTGGACCGGATTGTTACCGGAGAGCTCGGCGTTTTCACGGTCAGCCTTGATTCTTTTTGCGGCTTTATTCCCGACGACTCTCGACGCTTCTTTGTGTGATTTCCCCATGTGTACTAATCTCGAATATTCGTACAAATCCTCAATCTCTTCGTCGATTTCTTTTTCAATCGCTTTCGTCTTCGCAAACTCGTCGATGACCTGCGCTCGTAAGATTTCCTTCTCTGAACCGTCCTCATTAATTCCAAAGCACGATACTGGCGCGTCGTCTTTATCCTCCACAATTCGCGACGTGTAACCGACGAATAAAAGACCCACAACGCACAAGAGGGGTAAAAATGCACCTAAAATATCTCCTCTAAGATAAAAGCACAACACGGTGTAAAAAAATGCAAAATACAACCTCAACGCGAAGGTTTCTCTCAACGGCCAAAGAGATAACCACGCGAACGATTGCATGACAATGTGTGGAAAGCCGAGAATGGCAATAGTTAATCGAGATAAAGCATTTATGATGCCAATTACTGTATCCTCTGGTTTTTCTTTCGGTCTTTCCAACGGCATTTGACGCAAATACCAAGAACTCTTCTTTATCATCGGAGTAAATTTCAACACGATGCGGCAATATCCTTGCCATTTCTTCGTCGCTGTTTTCTTGTTCCTCTCGCGCATGAACATTTCACGTTCCACATCGACTAAATCTTGTGCAGAGAGACCATCTTCGTCCGTTGGGATGACGTTAGCCCACACGTCGAGTTCGTGATTTTCACTCGCCAAAATATTTGAGAGCGGGACGCACGCGACGCCAACCGGCTTGGTAAATGCAGTCGTCACGGGATCTCTCGCGAACAAAACGACGCGAATTTCACCCATGATTTCGGTGACAGGAAAGGTGGCAGACTCGAAGGCCGTCCGGAAGTTTTCTTCGAAGCTCTCCAAAATGACTGCGCACGAGATGTGCGTTCCAAGTAAGCCTTCATCTTTTTCATTCGCATTCTTGAGTACATTCTGTTTGTAGTGCATATCCTTGACTGGGTTCCCCGAATTTAAGACACCGCCGATAACAGATTTGATTTGAATGCTTAAATTCCCAATTCTCGGACGAGCCGCTCCAAAAGTGTTCTCTAAATCTGCGGGTGGAAGCGATCGACGGCCGATGGAGTACGCGACTTCAGCGTGACCGAGTTGTTTTCCAGCTTTATTCAAAAAGCCGTACACTGTGGTATTTTTCAACGGTACCAATTTTGCCCACGTCTTTCTCATTTCACCAATAGCTAAACCGGAGGTGTTGACCGTAAATTCACCGATTTTGGTGCCGCCGACGTAAAATTTCTTCAACGCAAAGAAATCTTCCGCTTTTATCGTGAGCGCTTCATCTGGATCGTCGAGTTCTCCGTCCCCGTCTTCATCGATAAAACTCATACCACCATCATCAGCTCCATCTTTCCCGTAGAGATATTTTTGAAACTGCTTCCAAGCTTTTACGAGCGCGACGCCAAAGTATACGCTCTTTAGTTCAGCGACTACGCGAACGCGAAAACTCGTGGTCATTGGATTCATCGGTAACGAGAAAACTTCCGTATCAAATTCAGCAGTAGACTTGATATCTTCCTGCACTCTACCCTTGACTGGTAGTAAGTTTGTGTTTGTCGTCAAGTTGACGTACACGTCCGTAGATTTACGGTACGCTGGAAGTGCTATGTTACGAATCCGTAAAATTTGAACGTAGAGATACAACGAAGGATCGTGAACGTTGAGCATCTTTTTATCCGCGTCGATGACGGGTGGTTCCATAATTTCCGCAAACGGAGGACGCGAGAAAGATATCTGAACAGAAACTAAACCTGATGGAATCATCATTTCTCGATCTTTCGGATCTGGTCGATATATTGCAACTTCCGAGCTCGTCCAATCTCCATTCGCCTCGACGTTTAATAAATTGACGTGTCCTCTTCCCATTTCAACTTGTCCGGAAAAGTTTCTGTCGACGCAACACAAAATCAATTCTTTCGCCCCAGGTCTAACGAGAAGTGTAAACGTTTCTCCTAAACCTTCGTTCCAAACAGGTGTGGATGTATCGTATACCACGGATGTTGCAAAGCGCTCAAACTTTGGCGCGTTATCGACTTGGAGGGTAACGCTGGGATCACACAAATCTTTACTCGTATTTCCAACCGGTAACAAATATCTCCCTGCCAACACTCTGACGTGACATCTCCGCGCGTACTTTGTCAAATTTCCTGAATCCTCCAATGTTATAGAACCGAATCCTCCACACGCGTCTAAAATTTTATTTTGCGTTTCCAAAGGTTCCATCATTCTCGCCACGGAAACTTTTAAAAATCCAACGTCCAGTCGACGTTCATAATCTTCAAAAACAACCTCTTCGCCGGCACTTCGTGCACTGATTCTCGTTCCTAGCGGTAAATTAAACGTTCGGTACGAGCCATCTTGCGGTAAACATTCCAATGGAATACCGCATGCGCCACAGAAGTCATCCGCATTCCCAAAATCGCGATCGAACACGGTAAACACGAGCGCCGAATCATTACTGGTGAGATCAACGAGATACCTCTCGTCCCAACGAGGAAAGCACGTGTCATTTTTAACTTTCGTTTTGTATCTCTCTTTGGCCGGCATAGAATCACCTCCAATTTTAACGTACGCATCAGATCCCGACCATCCATCCATTGGCGTAATGTTCGAAGCTTCCATAACGTGAACGTAGTATCGACCTCGTCTCTCGTTTTGCATCGCACTTCGTTCGGCCGGGGTGAACGATTTAAAACTTTTCTTCAATCGCTCGTCGAGTTTTCTTTCTTTCGCCGATAAGCTGAGATTCTGATCTTGTTTCCTCTCAACGAATGTAGACGATGTCGCGCCGTGTCTTGCCGCCGACCGACCTGCGATCCAAGGCTCCAACGGATCTTCGCTCCCCTCGTTCACTTGCAAAGCGTGCCAGTTTCCATTCACACCGAGCGCTGGCAACAGTTTTGGCGGCCGTCTAAACGCCATCTTCAGAGTACCTTCGCCACCGCCTTCTTTGTTTTTCTCCATCCGTTTTTTGGACATCATTTTTTTCAACTCTTTTTTCTTCGCGTTTTGGGTCAAACCTTCGCGCGATCGTAAAGAGTCGAGCGACCCGGCTGGCTCCACTTCCAAAGTGATTTCTCTCCAATGTCCATCGAGCGGGCACAGCTCGATGGGTACCGCACACGTCCCAATGAGCGATTTCTTAGAATCAATTTCAGACGGGCCTTTCAAATCCCAAATCTTAAAGACAATTTCCTTCGAACACCAAGAACCATCATTATCATCATCGCTCCCACTCTCCACCTTGGGAGCAGCACCGTTTTCCTCGCTTTTACCACCGTCGTCTATATCCTTTCCTTTCGTCTTCTTCAAAATTTTCTTCTTTTTTTTCGGTGAAAACGAGGCAAACATCCCTCTCCTCTCTTCTTCCTCTTCTACTTGTTCGCTGAATATTGGAAATGAGAACGACTCGCCCTCTCCGGCGTTCCACACAGGATCCACCGTATTCAAAATAGGTCTCGTCACTCCAACGTACTCGCTCCCATCCTTCTTCTTCACGTGCACGGATACGACTGGATCCACCGTCCCGCCCCCGGCTTTCTTCGATCTCGATCGCGACAACCGTTTCGCTTCGTATTTTTTATACAGCTTCTCGCACTCGAATATCTTGACCTCTAAATCTCTCGACACCGAGGCTGGGTTGATTGAGGATGCTCTCTTGCTCATCTGCTTGATTAAAACGCCCGGGCCAAAAGATGCGAACGACGAGGACTTCTTAGCGTCTTTGTTTCTGTTCCCTTCTTCTTCTTCTTCTTCTTCTTCTTCTTCTTCTTCTTCTTCTTCTTCTTCAAAGTTATCGTTGACAACAAAATTGAGCTCGTTATAGTCCTCCACTTGGACGCTGTTCAGTTTTTCCTTTAGCGCTCCCACCTTTTTTTTCACGGAGTTCCCACGGACCGTCTTCATCTTCATCTTGTTATTAGCAGGATCGTGGGCATTATCTCTCGTTGGC
>Ga0181553_10003771_pt1 | contig 13054 bp, 11 predicted proteins | sample 011ome_17_FD_133753 | JGI IMG/M metagenome (GOLD analysis project Ga0181553, IMG submission 133753) | Coastal salt marsh microbial communities from the Groves Creek Marsh, Skidaway Island, Georgia - 011502XT metaG (megahit assembly) | ecosystem: Environmental > Aquatic > Marine > Intertidal...
AGACGTCATCGCGTTTCCGAAAACAACCACCGGGCAGTGTCTGTTGACCAGAGCACCGGGAGAGGCGACGACGGAGCAATTAGCGGAATTGAACATCCGACGAATCGACTAAATTTGATACCAATAGCCGCGTTTTTTCTATAATATTACATCTCTAATAATTATTCGATAACTAACCATTCGAGCAGATTTATTACGTTTATCGGACTGAGAAAACGCTTCGCGTATACCTTAAAAGATAACAATACGAATTTGCGTTCCAGTCGTCACCTCGTGATAATAAATCTGCTGCGCTCGCTGCTCGTCTTCTTTTCTACAAGATATTCTTCAATCGCTCGCCGTCCACGTGCATGAAATTTTTCAATCCGCTCCCTTCCTTGTGCATGAAATGCTTCAAGTCACTCGCGCCGCCGCTGGTAGTACCTCCTCCGTTCGCGGCTTGCACCGCCGTCGTCGCGACTGAAAAATCCGGCACCAACAAATACACCACCATAATAACTAAACTAATCAAAGCGCCGTTTTGATTAAACGAATTCACCTTCTCTCGAATCCTCTTCGCTAAATCCTTATCCTCGATTTCCTCCAACTCTCCGGCGACGTCCCAAGCGCCGGCTTGCGCTATGTTTCACATGCCGCTCCGTTCCGAAGCGAGGAATCCGTAGGAAAGATACACCATCGGGAAAAGCGCTACGCGCGCGAATATCGGTTGCGGGAAGACGAACACTTGCAAAACCGCCGCGAGCGCAGTCGCCGATGCAAACACGCGACCAACCGTTCCTTGTTTGTATTACGTAATCGAGATGTAAAAAATGTCAGTTACACGTCCTCCTATAGTACTGCTCTGTGAAACGCGCGCGCGCGTAAAACGCGAAGAAAAGAAGGAGAAACGACTCTTCGAAACGGATTTGAAGAGACAAACACAAACCAAAACCAACCTCTCCTCTTCCTCTCCTCTTTATCGATCACGGTTAACTCCTCCGCGGCTTTCCGTCTCAAATTCATTTTCTCTTCGTCCGTGTACGCGTTCTTCTCCGACGCGCTCATGGTTTCTTGAAACACGCCGTACTTTATTCGTTTCCCGCTGTTCGGTGCGTACAACTTCTTGAACGTTTCTTGAACGGGATCTTTTGTATCGTCCTCGTCCGCTTTCGCTTCTGCGGATCGCACATACGCTCGTTTCGACGACTGCTTCCTTCCTCTGTGTCGTGCTCCTTTGCAGGAGAAGCTGTTCCAGACCGTTTCGTGTGGGGTGGTCGCCAGAGAAAACATCAGACGTGGATAAAGTGACGCAAAACGTCACTTCCAATTCCCCTCTCAGAGAAAGCAAACAACTTTGAATCATTATTCCTCGCTGCTCGACGTCCTCTTTCCATAAAGCGCTCCGAAAAGGACTTCCTCGCTTTATGCCGCGCGGGTGGTGCGTTGGATTCTCCTCCTTTTCCTCTCGTTCTTCTTTGGGGAGAAAGTTCTTTCCTCCTCGCGCGTCGGCGGCGAAATCCAATTCTTTTCTTTCGGCGGCGAAGAAGACTCGATTTGCCGCTTTTAGCGCCGCAAAGAAGAGATCCGCGTCGAGTGGTAGTAAAACGAATACGTCGTCGTCGTCGTTCCACTCGGAAAAAGTCGTCTCGACGGAAGACGAAGAAGAGAAAGAAGAAACGAAAGGAGGAAGAGATTGGACGGAAAAGATGGTGAAAAGCGAGAACTTTGAGAAAGGCAAAGCGAGAGCGTTGGAAGCGTATTCGAGAAACGCTCAATCCGGAGAGTCGATTTTAACTTTGAAAACAGATGATGCGTTAAACTTGGAGGAACACGCGCGGCCGAAATGGTCTCGAGATAGGGAGACGGCGAACGTGCCGTCGACGTCGCGAGCGTTGTTGTCGATAGCGCCGATGATGGAGTACACGCACAACCATTTTCGGTATTTGTGTCGATTGCTCTCGAAACGGGTGTGGTTGTGGACCGAGATGGAAGTGGACATGACGTTGAAACACGTGCCCGTGGAGTTAAGGAACAAGTACGTGGATTTTACGTTGAATCAACACCCGTTGGTGATGCAATTGGGAGGGTCGGACGCGGACGCGCTTGGATTTTCCGCGAGTTTAGCCAAGCCGCACGGGTACGACGAGATTAACTTAAACTGCGGGTGTCCGAGCGAAAAAGTAGCCGGGAAAGGGTGTTTTGGAGCGACGTTAATGCGAGACCCAGATTTGGTCGCGGAATGCTGCGCGGCGATGGCGAAGAACGCGGACGGGATTCCCATTTCCGTGAAGTGTAGGATCGGCGTAGACGGGAACGACTCGTACGACGAGTTGTATAGGTTCGTAGAAACGATCGCGAGTAAATCACCGGTAAGAAGGTTTCACGTGCACTGTAGGAAAGCGTTGTTGAATGGCATCTCTCCGAGTCAAAATCGTTCGATACCGCCGTTGAGGCACGAGTGGGTGTACGCGTTGGCGAGAGATTTTCCGGAGTGCGAGTTCTTCTTAAACGGCGGCGTGAAGACGTTGGAGGAAGTGAAGACGCAACTGAGATGTCAACCGACCGATAAAGCGACAGCGAACACGATTAAAGGCGTCATGATTGGTAGGCAGGCGCACGCGGATCCTTGGGGTTTGTTATCTCGAGCCGACGTGGAGCTGTTTGGCGAGTCGGAAAATCCGTGTAAATCTAGGAGAGACTTGTTAGCGAAATACGCCAAGTACTGCGACGCGACGCAAGGTAAAAATGGAACCATGAAAGACGGAAGCCCGGTCCCGGCGCCGAGACATTTCATGCACTCGATACAGAACATTTTTGCCGGGTGCACGAACGCGAAGATTTGGAAACGGTTAGTGGACGATCAGTTGCAAGGTTCGAGGAAGAAAGAACCAAATTTAACGGTGACTGAAATCATGGAGAGAACTTTAGGGTGCATTCCGGACGAAGTTTTAGACGCGCCACCAGGATATGCGAATTTCGGGAGCGACGCGCCGGCAGGAGAGTACGTACCGATTGGAGAAGGGTTGAGCGAAGAAGAGAAGGAGTGGACGAGCGAAGTGCCGGTGGTTGGAGGCAACTTCCTCGCTCGCAAAGATCTCGACAGGATTTTTTCCTAGCGACGACGAGATAACAAACTTGTATGTATCATTATTATTATTACCGTATGGTAAACGTACAGTACTGATATGCTTTACAGATCATATTTTTACTGTTATTACAACGTGGATAAAGAGAAATCAAACGACTTTTAGTAACTTCGCCAACACTTTCTTACTCGCGCACATGCCATCGACAGCGGCGCTGACGATTCCGCCAGCATACCCCGCGCCTTCGCCAATTGGGAATAAATTTTTCGTGTTTTCGCTCTCTAACGATTCCGAGTTGCGAACTATGCGCACGGGACTACTCGTTCGCGTTTCTGGGGCGTGTATCAAAGCTTCCTTTCCAGCGTATCCGGGCATTTGTTTGTCGAATTTTTTCAACGCAAACTGAATAGCTTCGGTGAGATGTTGCGGGTATAGCGTCGTCAAATCGGCAGATTTAATGCCGAGACGGTACGAGGAGCTCGGCAAGGATTTCTCGTCCGAAACAACGCCGAGCAAGAAATCGTGAGCGGTTTGTACGGGTACGGTTAAATCGCCGCCACCTAAAACAGCCGCTTTCCGTTCGATGTCCTGTTGAAATAGAATGCCGCTCAAATGCGGCTTCGTTTCGTGTTCGTCGTTGAACGGCGCGCAATCTTCCAACTTGACGTTCGTGACTAACCCAGAATTCGCCCAAAGCGACTGACGGCGACTGAATGACATGCCGTTAATGCATAACTCGTGCACATTTGTCGACGTCGGAACGATTTGACCTCCGGGACACATACAAAACGAAAACACGCCTCGATTGTCCTCTTTGTTCGTGTGCGCGACTCTGTAATCGGCGACGGGAATGCGCCCTTTCCCTCGTTCGACTTCTTTTGCAAACCGTTCCCCGTATTGTAACTCGTTTAACAATTCCTGCGGGTGTTCGATACGAAAACCACTCGCGAATGATTGAAATTCGAGTAATACGCCGTCGTTGGAGAGTTGTTCGAACAAAGCTCTCGACGAGTGACCGGTGGCTAAAACCACCGCTTCGGCGTGAATCGTTTTCCCCGACTCTGTCGTCACACCTACTGCCTTGTTATCTTCCACCATAACTGTCCGGCACGTCTCGTCAAACATAATCTCGCACCCCATCTTTTCCAATTCGTACCTCGCGTTTCGTAAAATCTTCACCATTCGGTCCGTTCCTAGATGCGGCTTCCCCATTTGCAAAATCTCCGGCGGCGCGCCAAATTCCACGAACGTTTTAAACACGTCTTTCACTTCCTCGCCGTTTCTACCAATCCTCGTCGTGAGTTTCCCGTCGCTCCACGTCCCGGCACCGCCTTCGCCGTAACACAAATTCGACGTCTCCGATAACCGTCTCCTGTGGAACAAAGCGCCGATGGCTTTTCCTCGTCTCTCGACCGGTTCGCCTCGCTCTAAGATGACTACTTTCGTATCCGCGCTCAGTCTCGCCAACGTCAACGCGCAAAACAACCCCGCGGGACCTAAACCGACGATAACGACCGTTCTTTTTTTATTCTTGTTCTTCTCCTCCTTGAACTCATCATCTCTACTAAACCCGTTTACGTCAACCTTCTCCTCCTCCTTCTCCTCCATCTTCGTCCGTTCCACTTTCTTCCTCTCCGCTCTTACTCTTCTCGCGGACCCGCCGCACATCTCCACGAATTCGTCCGAAACATCAATCACGTACGAAAACTGCACGCGGTGTTTATCATCATCTTCTTCTTCTTCTTCATGGTAGTCGTTAGCGTTCTTCGTCTTCGTTCTGCGCGCGATGCCTCCTCCTCCTCCTCCTCTAGCGTCGCACGATTTCCTCGCCACTCGTATCCGTTGCTTCATCATCTCGTCGTCGTTTCGTTGGAGGATAGTTTCAATGCTCGTTTTCTTCATCTTTCGCTCGATGTCGTCCTCGATGTCCTCGACGTCAAGATGTAAGACTTTACAGACTCGTTCGAGTATTGGTTTAGAAATCGAGAAATCGTCTTTACCGACATCCTCCGAAGCGTCGATGTGGACGTCGAATATTCGCCATCCGTTTGTTTTCGTCTCGTTAATGCTCTTTTCCTCCTTTTCCTCGTCTGAGAAGCGCGTTTCTTTTGTCTTCTTTGTCTTCTTGGATGATGATGAACTCGACTGCATCGGCGGCTTAATCCCCTTTGAAGCGAATTCATTCTTCTTCTTCCTCCCTCCTTCGGTGAAGGTCGCGTTGCGTCTGCTTCTCGAACCGCGTGACGAAAAAGAGCGAGAACAAGAACGACGCGTAGGACGGGGACGCCATCGATGCCACGAGTCGTTCGTCGTCGTCGTCGTCATCCCTTTCGTCTTTTGCGTCAAGTTTTAATGAGGTCGTCGTTAACTGTTTTTTCTTCCAATTGAATTCAATCCTTTTCGTCACACTTTGCGCGCATAAATACACACGCACTCACGCATGAATACAGCGCTTCGACGAGCAGCCAATAACAGCGAGCATTCGTTGTCTTTGTGTCGACGACTTTTACGGTTTTCGTCGTCTTATGAATCGGACAACTTTAGTCACGGGGAAACGTCCAATTCCAATTCCAATTCAGGAGGAGGAGGACAAACGACGATGCACTTCAACAGCACCGGAAGTGGCATGTTCCGAGAAATCGACACCCTCGCGCTCACGAGACAGTTACAAAAGGACGACGTGTTCACCGAAAAGCAAGCCGAAGAAGCCGTGCGGATGTTCGTCTCGTGTTTAAAATCCGCAGACTTTGTCACGCACGCGGAATTGCAAGTGGAATCGCAACGCAATCGACACAAGTTCGAACGGTACCAGATGATCTCGGACGCGAGAATCGAACGCGCGAACGTGAAATCGGAAACCGTGGAGAAGGATTTAAAACAAGAGGCGGAGAAAATCAGGTCGGAGTTAAGGTATAACTTCGAGAAGATGAATCAAACTTCACGGTTGGACTTGAATTTAGAGAAGGGAAGGATGCAAGATAACTTGACCTTGATCGATAACAAACTGTTAAGCACGGAGTTACGGTTAGATAGGGAAATTCAATCCATGCGAACACATCTAGAGATAAAAGTGAACGATATCATTCGGTACGGGTTAGGGACGTTAGTGTCAGTTGGAGCGTTAGGATTGGGGTTTCTGAGGTTTCTCACGTGATTGACGCGTATATCACATGATATATTCTTTCGTTTATCATTGCGCTCATCATCCAGTGCTGCACTACATGTACTACTATTATTATTACTACTACTACTATTACTTCTACCACTATTTTCTAAAATTCTCATTTGTTTCATTCGAACCAAAAAGTTTGCGTGCTCGCTTTCATCGCGCGTTTCTTTCGACCGAGTTCGTGTAAAACGCACTCCATCGCGTCCATCGGGTCCAACTTTTTTGGATTGCTTCCCCAGGCGACGGATTTCCACACTTTCTCGATCGCTTTCTGTTTGTTTCTGATTTCTGATTTCGAAATTTGTTTCAGAATATCAATCGTTTTCTCGGCGTCGACTTCGGCGATTTTCACGCTGAGCTTGGTCCAATCTAAACTGTTTTCGTACGGCAGCTCGATTTCGTCAGCGATGATGACTGGGATGCACCCGACCATCATCGCTTGGTACGCTCTCAACGTCCACGGCGACCATCCTCTCGGACACAAGCAAAACGTGGATTTCCTTAACTCTTTGCGATAACAGTCGCGATCGCACGATGGGATTTCCTCCGTGAAAATGACGTCTTTGTGTTTCTTAAACGCCGCTTCCATCTTTGGTCGAATACCTCGCGAGTACGCCAATATACCGGCTTTGTTTAAAATTGTCCCTCGGAAGAACGCAAATATATCTTTCTTTAACGACGATTGTTTCCTCAACTTACCATCGATGAACTCTGAATCCGGTTCTAATCCTGGAATGACGATATCTTTCCACGTGTTGAACTGTTCTCCGAACGACCGATCGCCTTCCGGCGTGAGAAAGATTGATTTCTTAATCAGCTTTTTCCAATCTCTAAAAATATGCGGCCCTCTGGCGCCGGGAAACGACCACACGTGGTCTCTCCCATCCGTTCTATTCCAATACGGGTACTCCGTTTGAATCGTTTTCAACGCGTCTCGATACCACAAATTCGTCACTTTCATCGCGTTGTTCGTGCCCGAGTTTTGCGTCTCTCGGAACAAGTAACACTCGCCGTATATTGGAACGAAGAAAAACTCCGCCTCCTCTGGATCGTTGGTTAACACCGAATGATGCAACAAGTTCTCGTGGAAACGAATTTCAGTGCCGTATTGATCTGTGCGACATCTCGGTTGGTCTCTGGCTAAATCCGCGTTGAATTCAGGTTTCAAATCGTAGACGAAAATTTTGAAATCGTGTTTGCCTCTTTTCGGTATCAAATCGTCCAAGAACGGGTCGTCTGCCGCTTTACTACTACTACTGCTGCTCTGGTAATCGTCTCCATCTTCACCGGAGGACAACAAATTTCTGCGTCGTCTCCGAGACCCCTCCTCTCCTTCCTCCTCTTCGCACGTCGGCTTCGGCGGACACTTCCGCTTCGGCGGACACCGAATTTCTCCCGCGCTCTCCTTCTTCGCTTCTCGCAAACTCGTCTCTATGAATTCGTTCATGTTCTTTTCAAGCTCTTTCACCGCACCTTCCGCTCTTAAACTTGAAAATCGTTCTTTTTCTGCTTTCTTTTCGAGTTCGAGCCATCGGTAGGAATCGTTCGCATTAGAGCGCAGGAGTACGGATATTAAGAGAAGGAACAGTCCAAAGAAGATTTTGAAGGCAAATTTCACATCCTCCTCCTCCTCCTCATCATCACCATTATCCGCGCCAAATCCAATCTGAACGGCACGTAAAAACCTCCCTCGTCGTTTCCTCGTTTCCCGTTCGTTCGAGTTGGTCTTCTCTCCTCGTAAAAAGAGCCTCCTCGTTAAAGGTTTTTTACTCTTTGAATTCGTCCCGACGTCTCTTCCTGCACGTGTTGTTGCGTTTCTTCTCGTCCCGTTTTCATCGTCCGTGACATCGTTTTCGTCCTCGTTCGAGGTTTTCCGTCGTCGGTGATTCGCACTGCTATTACCAACAGTCGCGCCGCTGTTGAAAAGTTCTCTCGCTCGGAGCTCTCGCTCGAGGACTTCTCGAGGATCCATTTTGTGATGATTTTCCCCGAACTTTGAGTTTTCCCCATTCCTCGACGCGCGCAAAGAGAGAGAGTGAGAAACAATGTCAGACGCCTCTCAACGCACCCAAATGGACCCGAGAATGCAACAATTCCTCGAGGAGGAAAAGCGAAAAGCCGTGTTCAACGAAGTCGTCGCGCAACTCGCCTCGGTGTGCTTCGAGAAGTGCGTCAGCACACCGAGCTCGAAATTGAGTTCGTACGAAGGGACGTGTTTGTCGCACTGCGCGTTGAGGTACATGGAAAGCGGACAGGTGATTTTAGGGAAAATGCAAGGGCAATAGCGAGGAGTAGAGATGATGCGGAATTCGTCGCGCTTTGGTGCAATTTGGTAGAGAAAGAGCGCGTGCGTGTACGCGTAGCAGAGAGAGCGAGAGAGAGAGATGTTAGGGGTTAGGATTTCCCCTGAAAGTGCGAGCGTAGGGAGAAAGACGAGAGGAAGAGAAAGAGACATTCGTTGGTGTTGGAACTGCGGAGTGCGTTTTGTGAATGCCGCGCGCGTTGTCTCTTTCATTCCAAGCTATTATTGTGTTCGTATTGTTGTTATTCGTAGTAGTAGTAGTCTGTCTCTCTCGCTCTCGCTCGATCTGCGTTTTTCCTAAAATACGTACCGGTACTGCTAAAAGTACGCCTCGTGTTCGGTTTCCTCGAGCGAGTCTTCGTCGTTTTCAAACTGGCCGAAATCTTCAGGACCGTCGTCGTCGTCGGTGTCGTCTGTTTCGTTGTTGTTGTTGTTGTTGTTGTTCGCGTCGTCGTCGTCGCTGGCCCCGCGGTGGCGGTCGTTCTTGATGTTATTGTCGTCGCGGCGGCGGCGGTCGTCTTTCTTTTTTAAGCGGCTGCTCGTTTGGTTGGTTTTGATGACGTCGTGACCTCCGCCTGCTCCGTGTCGTCGTCGGCCACTTCTTCGCGCGTTGTTGTTGTTGTTGTTGTTGTTGTTGTTATCGTCGTCGTCGTCTTCGACTTTCACTCCGCCGCGGTCGTCCTCGGGTCTCTCGGTATCCTCGTCCGTGGAGTCGTCTAACGTCGTCGCCGATTTCCCGCCTCGTTTTCTTTTCTCTAACTTCCGTTTGAGTCTTCGTTTCCTTGTTTTCTCCTCGGCGTCTCTGGCCGCTTTCGAGAGTCGAGTCAAATCCTTCCCGGCGGATTTCGCCTTCCCACTCGCGGTGGCCACTTTATCTTCGTCGTCCGAGGACGAGCGATATTCCTCTTCTTCTTCTTCTTCTTCTTCCTCGTCGTCGTCGTCAAACTCGTACCCTTCCATCTCGTCGTCTTCGGAGGAGGATTGATACTCGTCCTCTTCTTCCGCTTCCAACTCTTCCAGTTTGTTCAACCGGTCGCCAAAATTATCCTCCGCGGCTGCGGACTTCTTCTTCTTCTTCTTCTTGTCCTCGCTTTTACTCGCCGCGCCGGCGCCGCTCCCTTTCCTCTTCGCCGGTATTGTCGTCGTCGCTCTCTTACTATTCCCACCGCCGCCAGAGATCTTCTCTCCTTCCTTCTCCTCCAAATCCTCCTCCTCTCGCTCCTTTCTATTCATCCTCCGATTCATCGCCGGCGGTCGCAAACGCGCGAACTCCTCCATGATTTCCGCCGGGAACCCGTACTTCGGGTCGAACATCCAATCTTCCACCGTGTCCTCTAACGTCCATTTTTTCTCTTTTTCTTCCTTTTCCTCCTCTCGATTCGGTTGATTGCTCTTCTTCTTTTTACTTCCCTCTTTGCTCTTCTTCGTCTTCTTTTCCTCCTCCTCCTCCTCCTCCTCCTCCTCCGCAGCAAGAGGAGGATTCAAAGAAGGTTTCGTTTCCTTTTTCTTCTGTGATACATCCTTCCAACTCTTCGTCCACTCGTCGTCTAAATCTCTATTCGTCGTGTCTTTACTTTCGATGTAATACGGAGAGTTTCGGTAAAAGTGTCGGAATTCCGCCGCGAGCGCGGCGAGTTCCAGGTCGTCGTCGGTGACGTTCCGATGGAAGATTTTCGAGTAATCGAGAGGCGGATACAACGGATCACGATCTTCGTCCTCTTCCTCGTTTTGAGCCTTTTCGGGTTCCTCTTCGTTTTCTTCCTCGTCTGCTTGGTCTTCTTGGTCTTGGTCTTCTTTCTTTACCGCCGCCGCCGAGGCGGATGCGTGTTGTTGCCGACGACTCATATTTGTGTGATTTTTTCCCAAAAAGAGAGAGAGAAAAAGTGAGGAAAATTTTCACGTCTTCGCGTGACGACGATGACGATGATGATGACTGTGCGCACAGTAGTGTGTCTCTTTTCTTGTGTTTATCATCTTTAGTATTAAAAGGCTGTGTTTTTTACGTATGTTTTTTAGAAGAAGATGTCGTCGTCCTCTTTCGCCGCTCCGTCCTCCTCGAAACCACTTACGGTTTTGGCGGTATCGAGATCTTTCGCGTGTTTTTCAATGCGCGATATTATGCTCGCTTTATTCCCACTTTTCGGTAAATTGTGCGCGTCCAGGTACGTTTTCAGCACATCGACGGTTAATTCGCTCAGAGAGCCTTTCTTTGCTCTCTTGACGAAAGTTTCAAATCCGGGACGGATTTCTTGGACGACCGCTTTGAGAGCCTTTTCGCCTCCTTTCGACGGACCTCCGCGGGCTTTTCGTTTAAGACCAATGATGCCGTTCCCATCGTCGTCCTCGTCCGCGTCCTCGTCGTTTCCACCAACTCGGTCTTGTTGTTCGATGCCGTACGTCGTTTGACTGAAATTACGAATGTGCGCGATGACGCCGTGCTCTTTCCAAAGCTGTTCAATCGGCGGGGCGGTATCGTCCGAGATTTTCTCCACTTTGCGTTTGTTCAACGCGATCGCTTCTAAAGCTTTATAGTGCGCCTGTAACTCCGGGTTTGAAATTCTCGTCGGGTGGTACTCTTGGAGTTCCAGAGATTCTACCAAAGCTTCCGCGGCTTGGATTTGGTCTTCCGTCGCGCTCGTTTGCGGCGCAGATTTGCCAATTGCCTTTTCCGGTTGGCGCAAATCGTCTCGAAAAGGAACTTTAACCACGTGGAATCCCGCGGGAACGCCTAAATACGCGTCGTTTTCAACTTGTGGGATCAACGCGACGTACTTCACCTGAGACTTCGCGTTGTACACGTCCGCGCACAGCACCGATACGTGCCTTTCCGCGCACGCCGTTAACAACGCGCTAAACGCCTCTTTTCCGCCAAACACGGTTTCGTCCGCTCTCACAAATTTACCTTGTCCTTTCAACAGTCGATCTCGTTGCGTCACTTCACTCGTATCCACGAAACCTAAGCAGTGCATTCCAAGCTTACACGCGTTCGCGTGGAAATTCTTACTCGCCGCGTACGTCGCTTGCTTCTCCGCGTTCTTGACGATGACTTTTTGTTTCTCTGGTCCAATCTCTAAATACGACTTCTTCGGCGCGACGACTTCTCCGGATTCTTTATCTAAATACACCGTTTCCGTTCTTAAATCTTGATGATCCTCCGCGTCCACGTATTTCGGCGCCGGTTTAGTTGTCTTTTGTACCAAGTGTACCACAGTAAACGGCAACGCGAACGTGCCGTCGTTGAACCAAACTTTCGTTTTCCGAGGTCGGCGTCGGGTGACTTTGCGTCTGGAGACCACCTCCAAGTTTTCCACTCTCGTTTTCGACGAGAGCACGATATCTAAACACTCGTCTTCGTCCGACGCTCTTTCATCTTCGTTGTTGTTGTTCAAAGTATCTTTCACGACCGTTTTGTGCTGTTGCAACTCAATGCCCTTGTTCCGAATCTTCCGTCTCTCCATCCACGCCTCTTCTTCTTCTTTCAACATCCTCTGTACCTCCTCGTCGTCTCCGGCGTCTTTCAGCGTTTGCATCACAATCTTCCTTCGGCGAGTCATCTCCTTCTTCTCTCGTTTCTTCCTCGCATAACGGAACTTCCTCAGCGCCTCTCGCCAAAACGACCCTTCGGAGACGTCAAAATTTTGAAACGCGTACTCCTTCTCTCCGTCGCGTTCGACGAGTTTGCCGTCGTCGCCGATTTTCGGTCCCGGAAACAATTCTAACTTCACGCCCGCGTTGGCCATCTCTTCGCACCTCGCGATTGTCGCTTCTTTCGCCGTCTTCCTATTACTTTTGCTCTTCTTCTTCTCCTTCTTCGGCGTGCCCATCGAGGACGTCCCCTCGGCCTCTTTCTTCGACCTAAACACCGCATCGTCGTTCGTGAACACGTACGCGCTCCTCCGCGTCTTCGCGTTCCTACTCAACATGTGCGACGCCGTCCACAACGCGTGGTTCATCGCGTTCTCTTCTTCCTTCTCTTTGTCTTCTTCTTCACCGTAATTGCTGCTTCCAATTTGATCTTCGAATAACATCTCTCCAAACTCTCCGTTATCGATGAAGTTTGCAATCGCGCCGACTCTTTCCGCGGTAATCGGCGCCAACTCGTGGAAGACGAAAATGTTATCAAACTCCAACTCGCCGGAACGGTTTTTCGTGTTGTAAAACACTAATCCGATTTCATCGTCCGGAGTGCACACCACTCGGTCTCTGAGGACGTTTCGGTACGCGTTTAACGCGACTTGGACGTAATTACTCGATTTCTGCGTTTGTTCGCTTTCTTTGGTGTTTTCATCGTCTGCATCGTCGCCGTAATAGAAGTAGTTTTTCGAAATCGGCAGTCGATTCGTTTTCGCGCAATCGACGAGAAAAACGATCGATTCCTTTTCCGAAACCGATGTCTTGTCTTTTTGGGTTCCTCCGAACACGTTATCGTCCGCGGTGGCGTCGATGTCCGCGTATTCCGCGTCCGAGGAGTCCTCCTCTTCTCCTCCGTTGTCTTCAAAATCGTCGAACATTTAGGAG
>Ga0181553_10003772_pt1 | contig 13051 bp, 7 predicted proteins | sample 011ome_17_FD_133753 | JGI IMG/M metagenome (GOLD analysis project Ga0181553, IMG submission 133753) | Coastal salt marsh microbial communities from the Groves Creek Marsh, Skidaway Island, Georgia - 011502XT metaG (megahit assembly) | ecosystem: Environmental > Aquatic > Marine > Intertidal zone...
AAATCTTGCTGAAGAAACTCCTATAGATTCTAAAACTTCACCATCCATGTCGTAACCAAAAGTTAAGTTCTTTAATCTGAAGTAATCACCATCGTATAAGAACTTGCTATTACTTTGCCAAGCAACTGTTGTAGCTTTCATTCTACCAAATCTTTTTCCTGTATCTCCAGGTTTTTGCCATCTATCTAAAATAGCATCTACACCTTGGTAGTATAATGTTGAAAACCAATCTGTACCGTTGGTATATCTATGCCAGTCTTCATATACTTTATGACCACCTGCATAATATCCATTCATATCTAAAAAGAATCCTTTATAATCTAAATGTATATTGATACCACCAGTTAAAGTTGGTATTGCACTACCACCTTGGAATGCTCTTTCAGCAAGGTTAAAGTTGTTTGTTGTAGCACCATCTTTACCATTAAGATAGTATAACTCATCTCCATTATTAGGATCTACTCCAGCCCATTTTTGCATGTGCCAAGCCCATACTGGTTGTCCAACCTCTGTTCTAGATCTTGAACCACCACTAATATTGATAACTTCTCCATTACCATCAACGGCTAATTCTAATACTTCGTTTTTAGTGGTTGCAAAGTTACCTCCAACAGATAAGTTAAAATCTTCAGATCTAATAATATCTCCATTGAATTCAACTTCAAATCCTTTGTTTTCCATTCTACCAATGTTTCTCGTTTGAGAAGTAAAACCAGTAGTTAAAGAAAGAGGCACGTTTAATAATAAGTCTTTAGATTCTCTTCTGTAGTATCCAATAGAAGTACTAATTCTGTTTTGGAATAATCCGATATCAATACCTACATCAAATGTGTGTGAAGTTTCCCAAGATAAATCATTATTTCCAAAACTAGCAGGGTTGATAGCTCCACCACCACCATAAGTTCCACTAAAACCAAATAATGCTTGGTAAGAGTTTAACCCAATGTTTGCGTTACCAGTTACCCCATAAGAAGCTCTTAGTTTTAAATTATTGATATAATCTAAATTTTCCATAAAGCTTTCTTTGTGAATGTTCCAAGCAGAACCTACAGACCAGAAGTCACCCCATCTTTTTGCTGGAGCAAATCTTGAGTTTCCTTCACGTGTATATGTTGCGTCAAAAACATAGCGTCCTTGAAAACCTGAATAGTGTAGTAAACCTAAGTAACGTGCTACTGCCCAGTCAGAGAAAGATGAGCTAGCAGAAGTAGGATTACCTGCAGAAGCTAGGTTTGTCAATCCGTCAGTTGCAAAATTGTCTCCATCTCCATCTAAGTATAAACTTCTATTCTTTTGATATTCTTGTACTAATGTAAAATCTAATTGATGATTTTCATTGATGTTGTAAGTATAATCAATTGTATTTGCAAATACATAAGTTACATTGTTTCTGTGTGCAGCCCAAGCATAACCATTAGAACCTGCTCCATCACCACTAACTCTGTTTCTATATCTTTTATAGTTATATACTTGATAATCGATATTGATTCTAGAACCTAATCGTAAATTTTCGATTGGAGTTTCCCACTCAAATAAGTTATTAGAAATAATTCTTGTAAACTTTGAATCATCAATATCGTTTTGAGCAATCCATAATGGGTTTGGTAATGTAGTGTTTAAATTAATTGTTCCATCTGGATTATATGGTTGATCGATTGCAGGCATAAAGAACTTTACCGAACGAGGTGAAGAAAAATAAGCACTAGCTTCTAATAAACCATCTTGATACGTATGTGAAGCACTATTCTTTGTAGAAAACTTTAATTTATCACTTAAGTTTTTAGAAAAGTTAATAGCTCCAGAAACTCTATCAAAAGTAGAACCAATAACAGTAGCTTCTTGATTGTAATATCCTAAAGAAGCAAAGAAGTTGTGAGTTTGATCACCACCTTGAGCACTTACGTTGTATTCTTGAAATAAAGCATCTTTATTTACAATAACATTTTCCCAATGTGCTTCTGGTCTTCCAGCTGCGTTCCATTTTACATAGTCGTCTCCAAAATATCCAGTAGTCTCATACCAGGTTTTAGCATCAGCAACATTATTTAAACCGTAATATGGTCCATACGTATTGTACAATCCCTCATAAAATAACATTTCTCTTTCAGCACCTGTTAAAGGAGTTGGTCCTGGTGTTGCATCATTAGAAAAACCAACAGAAGAGCTAAAGCTAAACGTTGTTTTTCCAGATTTTCCAGATTTTGTGGTAATTAAAATTACCCCATTTGAACCTCTCGCTCCATATGCTGCAGTTGCAGAAGCATCTTTAAGTACTGTAATACTCGCAATGTTGTTACTGTTGATAGATGCTAATGCAGATAAAGATGAACCTGAAGATGTAGCAGAAACATTGTTATTGTTCATTGGAACTCCATCAATTACATATAGAGGCTCATTACCTGCTGTAATTGAACTCACACCTCTAATTCTAATATCTGTAGTAGATCCTGGTGTACCAGAATCACCATTAAATACTAAACCAGCTACTTTACCTTGTAAAACTTGGTCAACTGTAGATACAGGAACCAATTCAATCTCTTCAGAATTAACTTGAACTGTAGATCCAGTAATTTCTGTCTTCTTTTGAGAACCATATCCTAAAACAACAACTTCATCAAGTACATTAGCGTCTTCTGCTAAAGTAACATTAATTACAGCTGCATTTCCAACAGTTCTCTCTACCGTCTTATAACCAAGATAGCTAAAAACTAACACATTTCCAGATGAAGCTCTCAGGGTATACTTCCCATCAAAATCTGTTTCCGTACCAGTTGTTGTCCCCTTAATTAAAATACTTACTCCAGGTAATGCACCAGATGCATCTTTAACAGTTCCTGAAATAGCTTTGTCTTGTGCAAAACTTATTTGCACAATGAACGCCAATAAAAGCGTCAAAATTCCATTAAACTTTGTTTTCATTGTATAATTATTTGAATTAATCTTTACAAAAATCTTAATTAAATCTTAATTATCCCAATTTTTTAACATTTATTTATTAATTATTTTAACGTTTTAAACACAATTAATTAATTTATCATAATTTTTAACAGTTCATTTTTTGCAAAAAAAAGCTGTAAAGATCTCTCTTTACAGCTTTTAACTAGTTAAATTATAGAAACTATAATTTAGTTTTTATCCCACCATAACTTAGTGTGTAAGGTATCTGGTCCTTGTGATGCAACCACAGCAGCATAATTATCTGGGTTGTTATCACCTACAGATCCATCATAAGCATGTCTTACAGGAATTCTTGGGTCAAGAGCAAAAGTAGAAGGAGTCAATACAGGTACATCTAATCTTCTCCATTCAGCCCACAATTCAGGTCCATTTAAATACAATGCCATATATTTCTCGTAAGCGATATCAGCGATAGTAGCACTAGTGTTTGCAGCAGTATATGTATTCATATCTGCAGTAGAAACACCCCAGTCCATCATAGAAGCCTCAATACCCATTTTAAAATGTGCAGCAGCTGTTCCACCACCAACATTCCAACCTTTCAATGCACCTTCAGCTAATGCGAAGTGTGTTTGAGCAGCTGTATAAATAGCAACTTTGTATGTTTTGTCTCCAATTACAGTATCTGTAATAAACGCAAAATCTTTTGTGTTACCATTTACTTTACCATTAGGAGCTCCAGCATAAATATCTGGAACTGCTAAGTTTTGAGCTGGTTTTGTATACTTGAATTTTCTAGGATCTGCTTTAGCATTTAAGAATCCCATAAAAGTTTCTGACATTACATAATCTTCACGAGAAAAGAATCTATCTTCCCAAGGATTATCACTAGTTTCATCAGAACCGTAGTTCCATCTGATATTTTGAGCATTGGTAGTTACTAATTTACCAGAAGCAACTGCTTGTTCAAATTTAGTCTTCGCAGTACCTGCATCAGCATCAGAAATTCTTAATGCCATGGTCATTTTTAACATGTTACCAAAAGAAGCCCATTTTGCCATGTCTCCACCAAAAAGAAGATCTCCTTGAGGTCCAGCACCCGCATTAATTTTACTTAATGCATCATCTACTTCTGCAAACATATACGTGTATAATGATTGCTGAGAGTCAAACTTAGGTTGAGTTCCTTGAATACCTTTAAAGGCTTCAGTCCAAGGTAATGCTCCCCAAGTGTCTGTCATATACTGTAAGAAATATGCTCTTAATAATTTTGCAACCGCAATTTGATTGTTGTTGTTACCAAAGGCAGCTACAACAGGTGCTGTATCAGCATCTTCGTTTACTTCAATAATTCTGTTTAAATTTTGAATTGGTCCTGTGTACCAACTATTATAACTAAACGTTAAGGTAGCATATCTAGAAGGTCCTGGATACTGTCCTTCTGTAATTTGCTGTACATAATTTATACCAGTTACATCAGTAATAATTGAAGATACAGATACTTGAGCTGCGGGCAACAATTGAGATGTAATGGCAGCTGTAGGTCCATTAGGGTTATCATTTATGTTTCCAAAATCAACAGTATTACATGAACTGATGATACTAGCGGCGAACATAAAGACAGCTATTTTTTTAATTGTTTTTTTCATTTTATTTATCTTTTAAAATGTTAATTTTAAGTTTAATCCGAAAGATCTCGTTTGAGGTAAAGTTCCTGCTTCAGCCCAGTTGATACCAGATCTTTTTTCAATTTCTGAAGGATCAATCCAAGGAAGATCAGAGTAAATTAACCATACGTTGTTTGCAAAAGCTCCGATAGAAGCAGATTTGATGTTAAACTTGCTAACAAAATCTTTATTTAAAGTATAGTTAAATCTAATCGTTCTTAATTTAGCATAGGTTGCATCGTGTAGGTTGTTTTCGTACACATTACCTAAGTTTCCTAAAGAATAGTAAGCTTGAGCGTCAATATATCTATCAACAACAGTTCCATCAGAAGTTGGGTTACCATCTGCATCAGTACCAGTTTGTAATACACCAACAATATGAACTCCACCACCTGAAGCTACAGGGTCTCTTTTAGGATTTCCTTTATCGTTTAATCCTGCTGTATAAACAGATAATCCTGAGTGATCCATATATCTTTCTGTTCTAGAGTAGTATCTACCTCCAACTTGGAAATCAAAACCTAAGCTTAAGCTCATGTTTTTATAATCAAAGTTTGTTGTAATACCTCCTGTTAAATCTGGTAATAAAGACCCTAAGAATTTGTTAGGTTGTAAAGCAAAAGATCCATTAGATCTAAACATAATTTCTCCATTCGCTCCACGTGCATAACCTCTTCCGTAAAAAAGACCCCACTCTTCACCAACTCTTTCTTGTAATCTCATGCTAGAAGTATAAGAACTAATATCTCTTGCAGTTACCCCATCATAAATAAAGTCTACAACTTTAGATAAGGTTGCAAAGTTAGCTGCCAAGTTAAACGTAAAGTCTTCAGTTCTGATAACATCTCCAGACAATCCTAATTCAACCCCAGAAGAAGTTGTTTTACCTGCATTTACAGTAACACTAGAATATCCAGTAGCTCCATCTAAAGGAACTGATACAGGAATACCTTCATCTTTTCTGTTAAAGTAGGTTAAGTCTAAAGAGATCTTGTTGTTAAATAAATACAACTCTGTTCCTATTTCCATTTCTTTTCTCACACCACCTTCTAAAAGAGGGTTTGCTTGAGTTCCAGAAACATATAATCTACCTTCACCATTATATAAGGTACCTACGTTGTAGATGCTAGAAATTTGGTATGGATTTGGGAAGAAAGGAGAAGTAGAATACCCAGCTCTTAATTTCGCAAAGTTTAAAATATCATTTTTAGGTAATATTTTATGCGCTAAGAAACTTGCAGAAAATCCATAAGTTTCAATTCTGTTAGCTGATGGGTTAGCCGTAGATCTCCAGTCTAATCTGTATGATCCGTCTAAATACGCCATGTCTTTGTATCCAACAGAAGCTTTAGAGAAAATACCTCTAGATTCCCATTGCGTAATTCCAGTACTTGTAGAAGCTGGATCTTTAGAACCTGCTAAGTTATAGAATAAAGGAATGGTTAATCCTCCAACAGTGCTAGAGCTTAATGATTTACTGTCAAATTCTGTAATTTCAGTTCCCACAGAAACAGCAACATCAAAAGCGTCATCCATAAACTTTTTGTTGTAGTTAGCGATTGCGAAAAATTCTTTTTGAGAAGTTCTTTGCATAGACTCAGAGTAAAAAGATTGATCTAATTGACTCTTTGTTGTACCTCTATCATCATTTGCATATGAGTTAAACGTTCTTCTAAACTCTGCTTTGAAATTAAGGTTGTCATTAAACGTATAGTTTATTCCAACTTTACCATATACAGCATTCTTATCATTATGTTTTAAGTTTTCATAAGAGTGCAAGTAAGGCATGTCCCAATATAATGGTTTTGTGTTACGTGGACTATTGATGTTCCAAGAAACAAGATTTCCTTGTTGTTCGTAATTTCTTAATCTAGTGAAATCTAATTGTCTTTGCCACCATTGGTTAAAGTTAGATCCTAAGTTTGCATATCCTTGATCAGGATTGTTTAAGAACGATCTTTGTTCATAGTTGAAGTTTGCGTAAAACTCTAACTTTTCAGAAACATTGTACGTAGCGTTCAATGAGATTCTTGTTTGATCTCTTTTAGAATTTGGTATTACACCATTTTGCTCTAAATAAGAAACCGCTGTTCTAATAGAATAGTTTTCATCTGCCTTGTTAAATGATACTGTAGCATTTTGAGTTAAAGAAACATCATAAAACGTATCGATATCATTTTTTGTAGGAGTCCAAGGTCTTAATTCTCCAAAAGTTGAAGCTCCTTGAATCCATGAATCCCAGTGACGAACAGGTGTTCCATCTAATTTAGGACCCCAAGACTCATCTGCATAATACTCAGGAATTTTATGTCCGTTAAAAGCCGCCCAAGATGCAGGGTCTGTTGCTGGATTGTATGTAAATGTACTCCACGTTTGAGAGTAACCTCCACCATACTCATTTTGATATTCAGCTAAGTTGGTTACAGAGTTTACAGTTGTAGCATAATCTACGTCTATACTAGCCGCACCTTTTTCTGCTTGCTTTGTAGTAATTACAATAACTCCGTTTCTACCATCAGGACCATAGATCGCTGTTGCAGCACCACCTTTAAGTACAGAGATATCAGCAACGTTGTCTGTGTTAATGTCAGAAGAAGCATACACTTTAACTCCATCAACAACGTATAAAACGTTTGATTCACCTCTTAATTTAATTTGAGACGATCCAAAAGTAGAACTGTTGTTACCAACAATTTGTACCCCAGAAATCTTACCAGCTAAAGCATTAGAGATGTCTACCTCTTTTGCTTTCACCAAAGCCTCTCCTTTTACAGATTGTTGAGAGAAACCTAAGGCTTTTTTGTCTCTTTTAATACCTAGACCAGTAACTACTACTTCGTCTAGAACATTTGCATCTTCTACCATTGTTACATTAATAGTACTAGAAGAGCCAACAGTTCTTTCAACAGTTTTGTATCCTAAATAACTAAAACTAAGAACATCTCCTGCCTTAGCTTTAATAGAATACTTACCATCAAAGTCTGTTTCAGTACCTGTAGTTGTTCCTTTGATAAGGACACTAACTCCTGGTAAAGCTCCTGAATTGTCAGAAACTGTACCTGATACAGTTTTTTCCTGTGCAAAAGAAATTTGCACCACCAACGCTAGTAATAGCGTTAAAATTCCATTAAACTTTGTTTTCATTGTATAATTATTTGAATTAATTTAGAGCCAAAAATCATAAATAAAAGTTAATTACACAACTAAAATGCAAAAAAATGTTAAAAAAAATATCAAAAAGTACTACCAAAATATCAAAAAATTTTAATTATAATTTAACATTAAGGTGCTGTTAGGCGAACTCTTGTTAAAATAATGTTAAGAATTTAACAGATAAAAAGGATGCTTTTAAAGAAGGGGTAAGCAGGGTTGAGCTACCAATGACATAGGATATATTAATAGAGTTGTTGCCTTTTATATAATTGTAACCAGCACCTATAGAATATAAGATGTTGTTTTTATTATTTAAAGAAAATATTCCTACATCATGAATACTATATAAGTACGACCTATTTTCAGATATAAATCTAAGTTCACTGTTTATATATGAAAATTTTGAGGTAAATATTGACTGTTCATTAAAGCCCCTTATACTGTTTGTTCCTCCTTCTCTAAATAACTCATTTTCTAAATAAGAGTCAGAAAACAAGAGTTCACTGTTACTCCTTATATAAATAGCTGTTTTATTAGAAGTTTTTATCAATCCCGAAGCTGAAAGATGTAATAGATACTGATTGGTTTTTGCCTGAACATTTCTTGTTCCGTAAGAAATTGAAGTATCAAAACTAAATTCACTACTTTTTAATGAGTTGTACTGTACACCAATTCCAAGCATTTTTTTATCATAATTAGAAATATTAGTTGCTACTGAATTCACGGTAGAACTCTCATTCGTTAATAAAAAAGAAAAATCTGTAAACCTATTGAGGGGGTAGCTTAATAAAATGCGTGCATTTGTGTTTGTGTAAGTAGAATCGTTTCTATATAAGTTAAATGAAAAGGTAGTACTTATTTTACTATTGAAAATATAAGGGATTTTAGCTATTAGAGTAACATCTTGTTTGTTGTTGCTATTGTTTCTCCAATTAATTTTAATTTCTTCACCTGAATTAAAAATATTGACCAAATTTAAATCTAGGTATCCTTTAAAGTTCAATTTTTTATTCTCATTCGAAAAATTGATCAATCCATCAAAATTATTTGATGCTTTCTTTTTTATATAGAGATAAAGAATTGTAGAATCTTTACTGAATAATATTTCTGGTTTTTTAATTTCTGTTGCAAAACTTAATTGATTGATTTTTTTTGAAACTTCTTCAATTTTATCTGAATTTAATATCTTATTGTTATTTAAACTTAAATAGTGGTTAATGTATGAAGAAGGAAAATCAGTATACCCTTTAATTATTGTTTTGTTAACTGTTCTTTTTTTAGAAGCGTTAATTTGAAGTTCTGCAAAAAGTGATTGTTTATCAACTCTAAAGTTTGTTAGATTAACTTTAGAAAACAACTGTCCGTTTTCTAATAAGTAATTGCTAATAGATTTTAGGAATAATTTTAAGCTTTTGTCTTTAAGAATTATAAAGCTATTTTCTACATTGAAATCTAAAGCTTGAAAAATTTCTGAATCTTTAGAGTGTACCTTAATATAAGTGTTGCTAATTTTTATACCTAGTTTTAAAAAATAGGTAGTTTCATTTTTTTGCTGATGGATATTGTCAATAAATAAAGTGTAGTACCCTTTTTCTTTTAAGGTATTAATGACACTATCTTTCGTTTTGTAAAGGTTTTCCTTTTTTTGAAAAAGGTTTTTGTAAGGAATACTTTTTAGTACACTATTTTCTGTGCTGTCTATGCTTCTTATTTTTAACCGATAGCTGTTGTTAGTTTGACAATATAGATTATTTAAAAAAAGACTAAAAAAAAGTATATATATATAAGGTGTAATTTTTTTATTCAAAATCAAGAAATCTAAAGTCATTAAAAGTAAGTTGAAATTTATTAAAAGCAATAAAAAATTAATGTTTAAAAAATAACTTGCTGGTATTTGAATAATTAGAAATTAATTGTACATTTGCAAACTCTTAAAAAGAGACAAGTTATAAATAAAAACGTAATTATTAACAATTTAGTATGCCAACGATACAACAATTAGTACGTAAAGGAAGAATCAAAATAACTAAGAAGAGTAAATCGGCTGCTTTGAAATCTTGTCCTCAAAGAAGAGGAGTATGTACACGTGTTTATACTACAACACCAAAAAAACCTAACTCTGCGATGCGTAAAGTAGCCAGAGTAAGATTAACAAATGGTAATGAGATAAACGCATACATCCCTGGAGAAGGACATAATTTGCAAGAGCACTCGATAGTATTAGTTAGAGGAGGAAGGGTAAAAGATTTGCCAGGAGTAAAGTATCACGTAGTACGTGGAGCTTTAGATACAGCGGGAGTTGAGGGAAGAACTCAACGTAGATCAAAGTATGGTGCAAAACGCCCGAAGAAGTAATTTTATTAACTTTTTTAATGTAAAGACATGAGAAAAAGAAGAGCGAAAAAAAGAATTCTTTTACCGGATCCAAAATTTAACGATCAATTAGTTACACGTTTTGTAAACAACTTAATGTGGGATGGTAAAAAATCAGTAGCTTTTAAAGTATTTTATGATGCGTTAGACATCGTAGAGGAAAGAAAAGGTGAAGAAGAAAAATCAGCATTAGAAATTTGGAAAGAAGCATTATCAAATGTAATGCCTCACGTAGAAGTTAGATCTAAACGTGTAGGTGGAGCAACATTCCAAATTCCAATGCAAATTAGACCAGATAGAAAAGTTTCTTTAGCTATCAAATGGTTAATCTTGCACACACGTAAGAGAAACGAAAAAACAATGGCACAACGTTTAGCTGCAGAAATATTAGCTGCATCTAAAGAAGAAGGAGCTGCTGTTAAGAAAAGAGTAGATGTTCACAAAATGGCAGAAGCTAATAAAGCATTCTCACACTTTAGATTCTAAGAAATGGCAAGAGATTTAAAATACACAAGAAATATTGGTATTGCAGCACATATTGATGCTGGAAAAACAACTACAACAGAGCGTGTTTTGTATTATACAGGAGTTTCACATAAAATTGGTGAAGTTCATGATGGTGCAGCAACAATGGATTGGATGGAGCAAGAGCAAGAAAGAGGTATTACAATTACGTCTGCTGCAACAACTTGTACATGGCAATTTCCATTAGAAAACGCACAACCTACTCCAGAGACTAAAGGATATCACTTTAATATTATTGATACTCCGGGTCACGTTGATTTTACAGTAGAAGTAAACCGTTCATTAAGAGTTCTTGATGGGTTGGTTTTCTTGTTTAGTGCTGTTGATGGTGTGGAACCTCAATCAGAAACGAACTGGAGATTAGCTGATAACTATAAAGTACCAAGAATTGGTTTCGTAAATAAAATGGACCGTCAAGGATCTGATTTTATGATGGTTTGTCAGCAAGTAAAAGATATGCTAAAATCAAATGCAGTGCCAATTGTATTAAACATTGGTGATGAAGATGATTTTAGAGGTATTGTTGATTTAGTTAAGAATCGTGCTATTATTTGGCATGATGCAACTCAAGGAGCAACTTTCGATGTTATCGAAATTCCTGAGGATATGAAAGAAGAAGCTCGTAAGTACCGTGCACTTTTAATTGAAGAAGTAGCAAGTTATGATGAGGATCTTTTAGAAAAATTTATGGAAGATGAAGATTCTATTACAGAAGAAGAAGTGCATAATGCATTGAGAGCTGCTGTAATGGATATGGCAATCATTCCAATGATTTGTGGATCAGCATTTAAAAACAAAGGAGTTCAGTTCTTGTTAGATGCAGTTTGTCGTTATTTACCTTCTCCAATTGATAAAGAAGGAATTATTGGAACAGATCCTCAAACAGGAGAAGAGATTCTTCGTAAACCAGATGTTAAAGAGCCTTTTGCTGCTTTAGCATTTAAAATTGCTACAGACCCTTTTGTAGGACGTTTAGCATTCTTTAGAACTTATTCTGGTAGATTAGATGCTGGATCTTACGTCTTAAATAACCGTTCAGGTAAAAAAGAACGTATTTCTCGTATCTACCAAATGCATGCGAATAAACAAAATGCGATCGATTTTATCGAAGCAGGAGATATTGGAGCAGCTGTTGGATTTAAATCTATCAAAACAGGAGATACTTTATCAGATGAAAAACATCCAATTATTTTAGAATCGATGGATTTTCCTGACCCAGTAATTGGTATTGCGGTTGAGCCTAAAACAAAAGCAGATGTAGATAAATTAGGAATGGCTTTAGCTAAATTGGCAGAAGAAGATCCAACTTTTCAAGTAAGAACAGACGAAGCTTCAGGACAGACTATTATTTCTGGAATGGGTGAGTTACACTTAGACATTATTGTAGATCGTTTAAAACGTGAATTTAAAGTTGAAGTGAATGAAGGTCAGCCTCAAGTAGAGTACAAAGAAGCTTTAACTGCGGTTGCTGATCACAGAGAAGTATATAAGAAACAATCTGGAGGACGTGGTAAGTTTGCTGATATTGTGTTTACAATGGGACCAGCTGATGAAGGTGTTCAAGGATTGGTATTTGAATCTATTATTAAAGGTGGAAACGTTCCTAAAGAATTTGTTCCATCTGTAGAGAAAGGATTTAAAGAAGCAATGAAGAATGGTCCTTTAGCAGGATACGAAATGGATTCAATGAAAGTAACTTTAAAGGATGGGTCTTTCCACGCGGTGGATTCTGATCAATTATCTTTTGAGTTAGCTGCAAAATTAGGTTATAAAGCTGCTGCAAAATCTGCAAGAGCTGTAATTATGGAGCCGTTGATGAAATTAGAAGTTCTTACTCCAGAAGAAAACATGGGAGATATCGTAGGAGATTTAAATAGAAGAAGAGGACAAGTAAACGATATGAGTGATCGTGCTGGTTCTAAAGTTGTAAAAGCAATTGTTCCATTATCAGAAATGTTTGGTTATGTAACAGCATTAAGAACAATGTCTTCTGGTAGAGCAACTTCTACAATGGAATTTTCTCATTACGCAGAAACTCCATCGAATGTATCTGAAGATGTAATAGCAAAAGCAAAAGGATAATTTACTAAATAGATAAAAAATGAGTCAAAAAATTAGAATCAAATTAAAGTCTTATGATTACAATTTAGTAGATAAATCTGCTGAGAAAATCGTAAAGACAGTAAAGAGTACTGGTGCATTAGTAAATGGTCCAATTCCTTTACCAACAAATAAAAAGATTTTTACGGTATTACGTTCACCACACGTAAACAAAAAATCGAGAGAGCAATTTCAATTATCTGCTTACAAAAGATTATTAGACATTTATAGTTCTTCTTCGAAAACTATTGATGCTTTAATGAAACTTGAGTTGCCAAGCGGTGTAGAAGTTGAGATCAAAGTATAACAAGTAAAAAAAACTTTAAATTTTGTTC
>Ga0181553_10003773_pt1 | contig 13050 bp, 14 predicted proteins | sample 011ome_17_FD_133753 | JGI IMG/M metagenome (GOLD analysis project Ga0181553, IMG submission 133753) | Coastal salt marsh microbial communities from the Groves Creek Marsh, Skidaway Island, Georgia - 011502XT metaG (megahit assembly) | ecosystem: Environmental > Aquatic > Marine > Intertidal...
CCGCCAGAAACGTATGCTTGTCCTCCAGTTCCATAGCTTGCAAAACCATCCTCACCTGCAGTGAAAAAACCTCCGCCGGCTCCACCGTTTTGACTGTTTGTGCCTCTAAATCCACCGTTTCCCCCGGTTCCACCTGCTCCAGTTCCACCCGAAGCATTTAGCCCAGCCGTTCCGTCTTCGGTTATCACCGCGTCAACTCCGTTGTGGACAACGCCACAACATGCACCAGCGCCACCACCGCCGCCGCCAGCAATGATAAGAGGGTCACCAGTCGCTTGATCTACCACAAAGGTTCCACCTCCGCCACCATTATTGGTGAGGGGTTGCTGACCAACAAGAATGTCTAATACCTGACCTGGAGTAACAGCAAAGTTTCCTTGCATGCGTGCTCCAAAGCCCCCAGTACCTGTTTCGTTTCCTCCCTGCGCTCCTTCAGCATAAATTTCTATTGATGATACACCTAGTGGTACCGTATAGGTTTGAATGGTACCGGTGTAACTAAAAGTAGTTTGTCCCCATAAAGGACTGATTATAGATCCGACTAATAATGCCAAGACCAATGAAAGTTTTCTGTACAATTGTTTCATATAAAGTTGGTTAGTTATGGCATGTAAGATACAGTTTTTTTAAAAAGGCGCAAAATAAGTGATCATATCATCACCTTTCTTGTTATAATACGGTTTCCTATAAAAATGGAAATCAAATGAACTCCTTTTGAACCATTTTCAGCAAAAGAGAATGTTTCATTATGAGAGCCAGCATCCAAATAGCCTAAATCTTTTCTCAGCACTTCTTGCCCGTTTATATTTTGCACATGTACCAATATGTGGTCTCTAGCCGGAAGTTTAAAATCAAGATGGACGATACTTGAAGCCGCGTCATTCCAAATTTTGATATCTTCTGTCGGATCATTTTCTTTAATAGATGAAAAAGCAGATTTTAATTCCATTTGGCCCACAAAAATTTCGCCTTCAAAATCATCAACGGTATAAAGAATGCGATAGCAATAATAATGATCTTTAGAGGTTTCTTTTATAACCTCATCTTTCTTGGAACATGAAAAAATGAACAACGATGTGATCAGACCCAATAGGGTCAATGAACGGATAACTTTCATAAGTTTTAGTTTTAGTTAATGAAATAATTTGTCTTGGGGAGCTGCGACAAGATTAGTGAAAAAGTCAATTAAAAACAAAAGAAAAATCACTCTTTTTATCAGTCTAAGTATTTAATATTAAGAGTGTTTAGGTGTAAAATCGGATAGCTATTCACAACAAAATGAGTATTCGGTTAGAGCTAAGTTTTAACGACTTGAATCATTCAAAAAATCAACATCGGCTTTGGCATTTCCCAATGAATAAAAATCAATCGTAATGAAGTTCGGAATTTTGCCTGTGTGTACTTGGCAGTTTTGAATGCGCTGCAGTAAAAAGTCGTAAGTGTTGACCTTTTTGCTTTTTCTTTTTCTGCCAATCCCCAGGCGTTTACGGGTGATAAAATGTTTGAAAATAAAAAGATCCTTGTCGTTTACATCATCAGCACCGCGATTATAATCACAGCAAAAACTTTTTGCTTTGTGCACTGAAAAATGTGTTTCTGCGGCATGATCCCATACATAGTGGTACCAGTTTTCCTTTTTAACCGTATCCTTATTATCCGTAAAAACGACCAAACGTTGATTGGTTTATATCATGTCACCTAGTGTGCTCCAAGGTTGACCTTTCCTTTTGGTATAGCAATAGGAGGATAGTCCGGCATTTTCAAAAGCTTCCATCATTAAATCGGTTTTGACGTAGCGTTCGAGGATCAAAGTAAGAACCTCGTTTTGGTTTGAATCCAGAAATGATTTGACCGTTTTTAAAATAGAATTGAACGGAACGAGACCTAATTTTTTATACCCATGATAAACGATAAGATCTCCCTCTTATAACCGCCAATATTAAATCCCTTTCAGGATTCGGGATAGCGTATGGATAATCAACTCTTTAGAAGCAAAGAGGGCTGGCAATTGCTTTCTTTAAATGAGATAGACTACCGCTTAATATTCTGTCAGTAATTTCACTTTTTTGCTGTGGTCAATAACCATGCTTGGCGTGCCGTTATAATCTGTGATTTCTCCTGTGAAACAAACCTCTTTGTCCATCAGATAAACTTCCGGCTCATAGTCAAAGTTGACAATATTCGACTCAAAAATAGAAACGGAGAAGATTTGATTTGGGAATTTTTTATCCAAGTTAATAAAGACATGGCCTTTGTCATGTTTTTTGGTGCTTACTACAGTTCCACAAACGGTGTGCTGTTCACCATCCCCATTAAATACATGCACGCCATAGGTGTTGGAAGCTCTTTTTGGTAAACGTTTTTGATGGATCGCTTGTACATCTCCTTTTTGATTTTCAGGCAGCCAGATTTGATAATCACTTTTGGATTCAATAGCATTTTCGAGAACATCATCAAGCTGAGAAAATAGATCATAACCTAATATAGCTTCGGCGCTATCAATACTCACGGCGTAATTTTCCAAAGGCAGTTCAATTTTTTCATGCGGAAGTATAAAGGCAATGCCTTGTTTCCGTTTTAAATCCAAAGCAACCTTGACGAAATGTTTGGGAATAGAAACTTGATCAACACTTCGTTCAATTTTTTCCAGATTATCATTCAGAACAGGTGCAGTTATAATGTAGAGATGACTTTCATTCGCAGTGACGTATTCTCGCATCCAGTTTTCCAATTCGGCCCATTTCAACCGGTTGAAATGGGCTAATTGCGGAGACATATTGGAGTAGAAGTAACTCTCTGACAGCGCTGTTTGACTCCATCGAAAATCCGCTGATGGTGCAAGATGTCCACGGTCGTAACCAAAACCATCATATTTGTAAGTGCTGTCAGACTTCAGTGTTTTGATAAAATAGTCCTTTTCAACAGCAGAACCCGTTTTTATCATTGCATCGATTCGAAAATCATTCGTTCGCGTAACATTGCCCTCGATAATGTCTGGTAAGATGATGTGCATGACCCAATTGGCTTGCTCATGTTCTTCGCTATAGCTTAGATAGTACGCCTTGTGTTTAATGATCGTTTCTACTTTATTCGTGGTTGGAACTCCAACGCGTTCCATTTCCTTTTGAATCCAGCTGAGTTTCTCAATTTCCAGGGCTGCTTGCAATGTTTTTTTGTGCACTTCAATTGAGTCCAATTCGGCCTCAATCTGTCTTATTTTTACACCATCGGCTTGCGAAAAACCAATATGCGCAAGCATGATCATAATTATTGGGAATAATTTCATGGTTAAGCTTTAGGTAAAAATACCGAATTATATCCGGATGATCACTTAAAAGGCATTATGGAATGGTTAAAACCTACTTAATAAGAATTATTTGATGCGAATTCCAGCCACACAAACGTCGTCAATTTGTTCGAGCCCTTCTTTCCACTCATCAAAGGTGACGTGAAGATTAATTTCTTACTCATTCATTGAACGATCGGCCGTTGAAAGTAATAAGCATTTAAGGTTACATACTTCCATCAGCAATCAAAATGAGTTTTATCATAAGTGTTTGATGTTAGCGTCAATACGCTTAAGTAACAAGTGTTACAAGGCAATTCAGACAGACAATTTATTATTGTACGATTGTTTGCTATATCTAGGTGCTATGAAAAACTTGATTTGGATGTTGCTCTTGTTCAGTTCTCAATTTGCGAATGCGAATGGAAGTGATACAACCCAACAACATTTGCGCATGGTGGATTATTTCATCAAAGGTCATTTCTATGGTCAAGTCCGTAACTTTACCATGTCTACGATTAATCAGGGAAGTTTATCAGATTATTACGTGAACGCCATTGGAGCATCCGTCCATTATGAAACTTTTCCGTGGAAAGGATTTAAAGTGGGTTTAAATGGGCTTTTTGTTTACAAAACATTCTCCAATGAATTATTAGATATAGACCCAATTGCCGGGGAAACTGCATCATACGAATTACAATTGTTTGACGTTGAACAACCAGGGAATTATACAGATTTAGATCGATTAGAGGAGCTCTATTTACATTATGATCATCGGGGGTTTTCAGCGACTTTTGGTAAAATGGAGATTCATACTCCGCTCGTTAATTTGCATGATGGTCGGATGAAACCAAAAGTGTTTTATGGAATCAAGTCACAGTACCTGTGGAAGGCGAATCATTTTTTTGCCGGCTGGTTTACGAAAGCATCGCCTCGTTCAATCACGCATTGGTATTCTATTGGTGATGCGATTGGACTCTACAATAACGGGCATTTGGAAGATGGCACGCCTGCACATTATCATCATCATATTGATTCAAAAGGGCTCGGAATAGTTGGAGCGGAGACTAAACGTAAAAAACATTTTCAATTTCGTATTTGGAATTATTTTTTGGAAAACATTTCAAATACAGTCCTCGCCAATGTAGAATTTAACGACTCTACGTATACCCTCGGATTTATGTATATGAATCAAGTAGTGGTCGGCAACGGCGGAAGTGATCAGTTGGAAAACACCTTTTTTTCGAATGATTTATTAACGCATGCGGCAAGTGCCAGAATAGGTTATCAATTGAAAAAGATTAGGTTCTCATTAAATGGAACACATATTTTTGAGGGGGGTAATTTCTTATTTCCAAGAGAGTTTGGTGTCGATCCTTTTTACACGTTCATTTCGAGAAGTCAACTGGAAGGTTTTGGTAATGCAACCGCCATTACGTTCAGTTCCGTTTTTGACATCAAGAAATGGGAGTTGGGTCTACATTTTAACCATGTCAAAGCGGATGAAGCCTATCGGTATAATAAATATGATTTACAGACCTATTCGCAGCTGAATGTAGACCTTTGTCACGAGTTTCAGAATCGTTTAGAGGGCTTGGATTTACGATTTTTATATGTCTGTCGATTGTCAAATCGATCCGATCTAGCCGTCAGTCAGACGTTTAATAAAACAAACTTTCATCACCTCAACCTGATTCTTAATTTTAATTTTTGATGGTTAAAATTTGTAACGTATTGGTAATTTTAGGTTTAAATAAATAGAAACCACGAAACCAATCTATGCGCTACTTCATCCAACTAATCTGTATTCTTTTTCTATCGATTTCAACTTATAGTCAAGACTGTGTTTCACGCTTTAAGTTGCAATTGAATAATATTCGAGGTGGTGTATATGCTGGTCAATTAGTTACTTGCACAGAAAAAGGATCAGGTCAGGTTTATAGTCAAAAAACCAATGGTGAAGGTAATGTGACCTTTGAATTTCCATGTAATAAAACCTATGATGTGACCATAGGCAATTATACGCGTCCGGTAACACTAAAAAGTAGTCCGTATGATGGTACGGAGATGTCGCGGACCATGAGTTATGAGCCGGATATGGCAAAATCCCAAGCCCACTTCACCATGTCCGATGCAGATAAAAAACGAGTCGATGATGCTGTTGTTGCATTACCAGACACGACCATTATCAATAGCAGTCGAATGGTTCGCCCTAAAGATCCAACAAATTATACCGAGCTGACTTTACGATTGCAAGATTTAAAGGGAGGACCACTGCAAAAAGAGACCGTTGTTTTTTCAGGGACTAAAAGAAATAAATCCTTCAAAGGACAAACGAATGCAAAGGGTGAGCTTCTGGTTTTCCTTCCAAAAGGAGACACTTATACCATTCACTTTTTATATACTGCTAATTATGCCGATAAAGAAATTCCTTTTATGAAGGGCACTTCGACTGGTCATTTGCAGCTTATGTACATCGGAACACAAGAGTTATTGCGCCGTAAAAAAGCAGAAGAAGAACGAATTAAGGAAGAAGAGAAGCGTCTCGAACGCGAGCGCAAAGAATTTGAAGAATACTGTAAACGCGAACGGATATCAGAAGAAGAAGCTTTTCGCAGAAGATTAAGAGAAGCCAGTCAGGTTGAGCAGCAAGACTCTGTTGTAAGCGCAACACTTAATCGAAATAATTGGTCAGAAAAATTAATTGTTTGTGATCTGACCGGAAGTATGGATCCGTATGCGACGCAACTGGCGGTTTGGTATGATTTAAATTACCGCAAAGAAAAGAGTTTACGATAGCTTTGATTTTGTCTAACATGTTTTATAGGTTTTTTTAATTATACCGATGCATATAAATGAGGTTTTATAATTCTCAGTAGGATTTGGTATTATAAGAATATACAAAAAGAAAGCATTATGAAGAAGTTGTTAGTCCTATTCGCAATCGCACTAGTATCAAATAACATTCAGGCTCAAAATATTGAAGTAAGATCAGATGAACTCGATCGACTTGTATGGACTAAAATTAACGAACGCCTCATTACCCTCGGTAAGAAACCAATCGAGTATTTTGAGGATAGCCAGCTTCAGGCCTTTGCTTATAGAACTGCAGATAGAATCAATGCAGAAGGAGGAGTATTCCAACATAGTCCAAACGACAGCATCACGTGGTGGACTAATGGAGGGGAATGTTTGAATCTAATCAGAACCACAGCAGGAAGAAGCTATATTCTAGATTTACAAAGTGGTAATCTTGATCGTCTTGCTGATAAAATTGTACAATGTTGGGTTAACTCCCCGTCTCACAATCGGGCAATCTCAGGTGAATTATATGTAGCATCAACAGTTGCCAATTCAATTAGATATAATGAATCAACTGGTGAGTTCCAGGTGACCTCGGTGTGGCTGTCTATGTATAACCCAAACCGCATGATACCTAAATCTGGATACAAGTGGATTTTCTAGATGATATAGAAGATAAAAAAAGAGGACCAATTGTCCTCTTTTTTATTCAGTTGAATGCGATTTAGTTGTTAAATAAGCAATGCATATCCTAACAACGTTGCAATTTCACTGCCATCAGTCTTGCTGCCAGCGTCTGTTTGTTCTCCTGATACCGTTGACAATAATTCACCCGTGAAAGACATTGAATTACTGAAAGATTTTGATCGCCCGGTACGTATAATTCTTTGCGGCGCAATGGACGGCGCAGTATTATTGGATTATTTATTAATCGCTTGGAGAACCAAAGGATCGATTCATACGATCGAGGATGATATATTTAATATTGCAACCTTATCGGAGGGTGAGACCATTACGATAAACGGAAGTGATTATCGTATTTTAGGAGGACAGTTCTACGCGGTGGAGTGATTTGTAAGTCCTCGTTTTTCTGCTAAATGCCGTTGTTATGGAATGATTTAATTAAGGGCTTGTCAATTTCCGCAATTGATAAAGGTCAGTTTTTTATACTATATCCGAATCCCAGCTATACAAACATCATCTACCTGTTCATTTATCCCTTTCCATTCATTAAACGCTGTTTGTAAATGGTCTTTTTGTTTTTCCATTGGTAAATGCCCGATTGAAATGAGCAACGCTTTTAAACGTTTGCTCATAAACTTCTTACCCTTCGGTCCGCCAAATTGATCCGGATAACCATCTGAAAATAAATAGAGGCAATTTCCTTTGTTCAAATCAACTTCATGGGGTGTAAAATTTGTACTCCGATCACTTTTGCCGATTGGTGCCTTATCTCCTTTAATAATGATAATTTCCTTGTTTCTTAGAATCAATAAGGGATTGTATGCCCCAGTAAACGATAGCTTCATGCCTGACAAACGAATGAGAGCAATGTCCATTCCAGGCAAAAAAGTTTTCTTGATTATAAAGTTGAATGATTTGAGGGTCAAAAACAAATCATAATCTGAAACAAGAAGAGGTCGTTAATTGGTAACGTGGATGCGATTTGAGCACAACAGGATTATGCGGAGTACAGGATTAAAGACCTCTATTTTTTTGCCAAACCCGAACGTAGTCGTAGATTGCTGAATCAGGATATGTTCCACGTTTATGATCACCGCTCCATTCGGTCAATTCAACACTCAGTATAAGTTGCTGTGCAATTTGAGCGACAGCTTTTCGGGTTTTCCATTTTTGCTCACCATCTACATAAAATGTATATGATTTAGGAGTCCATTCGAGGCTATAGGTGTGAAAACCATCCTCGACGGGTTTAAAAATATACTCCTTAGATTTTTGTGTATGCTCTCCTTTTTTATCGACCCAATGAACCGTATTCACCAATTGATCTGATCGGTGTTTTCGCCTGTATTCTAAAATATCAACCTCTGTTCCAGATCGAGCAGGTTCTCCAGGAAATCTTCCGTAAATGGGTGATTTCATCCAAAAAGCAGTAGACGGGGCATATGATTGTCCGACTCTTAGTCGACATTCAAAATAACCGTATTGAAAGAGGTTGTTTAGTTTTGTTGCAATTTGACTGATAAAGTATGCACTGTCCTTTTTGGTAATCTTCAAAATCAATTGTCCCTTGCCGTTTAAAACAACGTTTTCTTTTATAGGCTTACCGAAAGGGCGCATTGTTCCGGCTGCTCTATAGTACCATTTACTGGTATCAAGTGTGTGGCCGTCGAATTCATCCTGCCAAATTAACTTGTATTCAGAAGAAACTGATTTTGGCAATTGAGTGAAGGTGTCACTGCAGCAGAAAATAGTGATTATTACTAAAGGCTACAGGATCTAATTCATATCATGCAAAATACGAAAATAGCCTTCTTAGTTCAAGTTTGACGCTTTAATTTGAGTTTTCAATCCGATTCCAACAGTCGAGGTAAATGAACCATTCTTTCCCCATTTTTTTCCAAACGATGACATATTTACCTTTCCAATTGACTGAGCTACCTTCCTCTAACAAGGATGTGCCTTCATAATAACCGTAATCGTAAGCAATGTCTTTTACCACCTTAATCTCTAATGCAGTGATTTTATGATACGTGACTTTTGATCGATCGCTTGGTTGCCAATAATCAACCAGAGAATCACCAGCTAAAATGTCTTTATTACTCGGAAAGATCTTTGCATCCTCACTGTAAAGTCCAGTTAAGCCGTCTTGATTGCCAGCGACGAGATGGGTAGAAAAAGCTTCAATTTTTTGAAGAATATGATCAATATCCTTTTTTTTGCCCACATAGTCTTGTGCCGACGCAGAAACACCTAATATGACAATCAGAATAGTCGTTATAATTGACGTTGTCTTGTTCATGGTTTTGATTTAGTTGGTGTTTACGTGAATAGCATAAATATGAACATCTTTCTTTAATACTTGTTCATTACTTATGACCCATCATAGTCCCCACAAGAAATGAAAAAAATGTTATACCTCTTGATTACCCTGGCCATCCTCTTTATTGCTTCTCAGATTTGGGCAAAAGTACTAAGTGCAAATATTGAAATGCACGAATATGAAGTCTTAGCAGAAATGGACGGCATCGAGATTCGTAAATATGCTCCGGCTACTTTTTCCTATGTGACGTTGAATGTCGATAATTACGATCAAGGTTCAAGTATGGGCTTCCGAAAATTGGCAGGATATATTTTTGGAGGAAATCAACGGCAGGAAAAAATTGCAATGACGTCTCCAGTAGAAATGGCAATGGATACCATGATGGTCGTCAAATTTATGGTACCGGCTAAGTATAATATGGAAGATTTACCAACACCTAACAATAAAGAAGTAAGGTTTGTCGAACAGCCAGAGCGGATCGTCGCAGCCATTCGGTTTTCTGGTTTTGCGAATGATGAAAAAATAGCGCGATACCGGGAGCAGCTGAAGGTGGTGCTCAATCAAAACGGTTTAAGTTATGATGGTGAGTTCAGCTTTTTAGGTTATAATTCACCGTTTGACTTAATCAATCGCCGCAACGAAGTTATTGTTTCTATCGACTGGAAAGGGTAGTTCCCAAATACATTTGATCAAAAAAAAGCCCTCCTAGTCCGCACTTGACCAGGAGAGCTCTCATTATTCCCAAAAAGGTCCGTCAACCCCTATCCGGCCTTTTTCTTCGGGTTAATGAGCAGTATTTCGTTGACTTGTATTTCTGTTATTCGCTTTGCATTTCCACTAGCATCAGTCCATGATCGATTAACGAGCTTACCGTCTACAGCGAGCATTTGCCCTTTTTTAACAAATTTTTCAATGAGTTCAGCCTTCTTGCCCCATGCGATCACATTATGCCATTGAGTAAGTTGCTTTTTCCCATTTACTTCACTGATAGTTTCATGGGTAGCTAATGAAAATTTGGCGAGCTTCATTCCATTTTCAAATGTTCTGACTACAGGAGCAATACCCGCTCTTCCAATTAAATTGACTGCATTTTGAATCTTATTCATAAGTTTTGGTTTATGTATTGTTTTGAAAATTGTTTGATGTTTAAAAAAGTATCGGGAGATAGTCTTCCCATTGTTACAAGAGGTTTTCTGGTGAGTGATTTTTATTGATTGCCTCTTTTCCCGTCTCAGACAACCCCCCCGATACGGTTTTACTTCTATGCTTTTTTTCCGAGTAAAAGGATCTCCCCAATTTGCACTTCAGTTCGAGTGCGCTTTTCGCCCTCTTTTGTCTCATATGTTCGGGTCATTAGTTTTCCTTCAATGGCTATTTCTTGACCTTTCTCCGTGAATTTTTCAAGCACATCCGCTTGTTTACCCCAGGCAACAACATTGTGCCACTGCACGGCATCTACTTTTTCGCCTTCGCTATTTTTATAGACTTCATTCGTTGCGATACTGACCTTTGCGAGTTTGTTACCATTTTCAAAATTGATGACTTCTGGCTTTTGTCCTAAATTCCCGATCAATTGTACTTTGTTGCGTAATGTGTTCATAATGTTAGTTTTTAAAAAGTTTGTAAATGTTACTGTCGTTGTTTGTTATCGACACTGCAAAGGAATGTCAGGGTGTATTTATTAACCGTATAATAAATGATTGTATACGAATATTTGTCGTTTGTAAACGTTTATAAACGGATATATTGCTGTAAAACAAGAGTTTAAAGAATTAATTTTTTTTGAATTTTTCTTTCGTATTTTTGAACTATGAAGTCAATAATTATCATAATCGTTTCGTTTTTGTTCCTTAATGAAGATGAAAAACAACCGTACATACTGGTTGAAGAGGATGCAGGAGCTTCTTGTTTTAATTATTCGGTGATAGACGAAAAAGAAAAGACAGTAAAACTTCCAAAACACATAAGAAACGGCCTTGAATGTCCCTATTCCATCGGCTTAAACGGCAATTTTTTAACCTATGTTGATGATTTACGAGTCAAACTCTACAACCTCGACACCAAAGAAGACTTCCTGCTTTTTACCCTCTATGATGATATAGATGGCTTTTCTGCACCAGCTTGGTCAAATGATGGAAATCAATTGGCTTCTGTGGTGGTCAATCAAGAACAAAATCATGCTTATACATCCTTTTGTAGAATTATTTATTGCGAATTAAATATGGATGGTTCATTGCTGAAAAAGCGGAAATTTGATCGACCAGTAAATTATGAATGTGGTAGTATCTGTACTTCCGATCCTGGAAGTGATTTTATGTTTGAACCCTCTGGTCAATTAATTTATAAACATCATTTAATGTACACCGATGGAGACGAACTATGGGAAGTGTTAGAACTATAATCGAACTTTCTTAAACCTAAAAGATCTGATTTATTGTAAATTTGAGCATGAAAACGTTATTAACCCTCTTTAGTTTTGGTTTATTTTTGAGTGTCAGCGCACAAACCTACACTTCTCACTTTACCGGAAGTTTGGATGATCTTGAAACAGAGCCTTTAGGTGGAGTCTGTCTCATGGGTGGGGCAGGTGAAGCTGATCCAGCTTCAACTTGGTTTCTTGAACAAGCGAATGGAGGAGATATCCTCGTATTAAGAGCTAGTGGAAGTGACGGATATAATGATTATTTCTATTCGGATCTTGGTGTTTCGGTTAACTCCGTAGAGACCATTGTTTTTCACGAAGCAGCAGCAGCAGAAGAGGGATACATTCATGAACAGATCCAAAAAGCAGAAGCGATATGGTTTGCAGGCGGTAATCAGTGGACCTATATTTCGTATTGGCGCAATACAGCTATCGACAGTCTGATCCGAAAAGGGATTGCAGAACGTGATCTTGTTGTTGGAGGCACCAGTGCAGGTATGGCTATTTTGGGCGACGTCTATTTCAGTGCAGAGAATGGAACGGGAACTTCCTATGAAGCTTTAAATAATCCGTTTCACCCCAATGTGACTGCGGATAGCACACGTTTTATTGATGCTCCATTTTTGTCAGAAACGATTACAGATACCCATTATGATGATCCGGATCGAAAAGGTAGACATCTTGTTTTTATGTCACGAATGTTGATGGATTATGGGATAAACGCAAAGGGAATAGCCTGCGATGAATACACGGCTGTTTGTATTGATCCGGAAGGCATGGCTCATGTATATGGCGCTTTTCCTGACTATGACGATAATGCTTATTTCTTACAAACGAATTGCGATTTGCCTGAACCGGGGCCGGAAGTATTCGAAGATGAAACGGCATTAACATGGAGTCATGATCAACAGGCCGTGAGGGTCTATGCCGTAAAAGGCACAGCCACGGGAGAGAATACTTTCGATCTGACCAATTGGAGGAATGGGTCGGGTGGTGAATGGCAGTTTTGGTCGGCGGATGACGGATTATTGACGGAGGAACCGGGAACAGCACCATTATGTGATTTGGGATGGAGTGATCTTGACGAGTTGACAGAAATAGAAATCTTGAATCAATTGGGGTATGTTAAAATATCTGCTTCGGAGCCTATGCGACGAATCGTTATTACAAGTATTTCTGGCGCCATAATCAATGATTACCAGTTTGATGGTCATTCGAAATTCCAATTCCAGATTGCCAAAGATGAACTACCCAATCTTATTATGATTTCTGTTGAAACGAATAAAGGAATTAAACGGCAGTTAATGGCACAATAAATACTGAGAAGCCTTGTCAGAGACAAATAAATGAATACCTTCTTATAAAGTAGAAAGAATATAAATGGAAGACAATTTGAGAATAGGGATAATTATTGGGGCGATATTTATTGCGGCTGTCATAATTACAAGAGTTTCGCGATGGCTGATTACGCGTTCCTATAAATTGGCATCACACAAATTAAAGGTTGATCCTACACGCTATCGTTTTGCTAAAAAC
>Ga0181553_10003776_pt1 | contig 13042 bp, 17 predicted proteins | sample 011ome_17_FD_133753 | JGI IMG/M metagenome (GOLD analysis project Ga0181553, IMG submission 133753) | Coastal salt marsh microbial communities from the Groves Creek Marsh, Skidaway Island, Georgia - 011502XT metaG (megahit assembly) | ecosystem: Environmental > Aquatic > Marine > Intertidal...
TAGTTTTCTTGCATTATGATTATAAGAACATTGTTTCCAAAGATGACCACCAAATTTAGATTTTACAAATGCCTCAGCGTCAGCATGATAATTACCACCATTAGCATCCACATCTTCGTTGCTTATAACAATAACTCTTAAAACTATATTATTTTCATCTAATTCTGCAAAATGTGCCATATTACCACCTACTTGATTTTACACATACATATTGTTCTTTCATATTATATATTCCACTATTTGCACTTGAACCTGCAACATCTTCAATTACAATAACTGTTCCTGAACCACCAGCTCTTCCTCTAAAATCTGCTGGGAACGGAGGGGAACCAGGGTATCCACCTGCACCTCCACCACCACCAGTATTAGCAGTTCCTGTTGTAGCCGCACCTGGATGACAACTAGCACAGGCAACACTAGGTATGCCTACTTGTCCATTACCGCCACCACCTTGTGCCGGTTTTCCTACATGGGATGCTTGGTCAGTAAGTGGAAGCATTAGTGAATGTGGGTTAGACGGATGAGCAGGGCTAACTCCAGAACCTCCACCTCCAACAAATCCACAATCCCCTATACAAGTTGGAACACCTAATGGTGTTAAATCTCTACCTCTGCCTCCTTTAGCCTGTTCACCACCGCCAAGGCCACCACGGCCGTGACCAGTATTATCAGCACCACCGCCAGCACCAGAATTCGCTGGATTTTTAGATGAACCGCCAGGACTTCCCTCATAAGTAGGTGAACATCCCCCATAAGCACCTGGGTGTTTTCCTTTTCCACCTTGAGCAGGGTTACATCCACCAGCACCGCCACCAGAACCATGAGTTCCACCAGCGATTGGGGATACAGGACTACAATTTTGTCCACCACCACCCATTCCGCCTTGAGCAGTTAAAGGTGTTGCCGAACCAAATGTAGTATCAGTACCATGATTTCCTATAGGACCTTGACCAGGGGTATCTGCACCACCCCCGCCTATTGTTACGGGAACGGCACTAGCAGGTAATGGATGACAAGCGACTACTAATACGCCACCAGCACCTCCACCACCAACAGAACCACCACCGCCTCCAGCGACAACGACAACAGTAGCCGTAGCAGATGTTCTATTAAAACAACCACTAGAATTTATTTGTGTTACTTGTTTAGATGGTGAAGGTGTATTATCAGCACCTATTATTCCACCATATGCACCTGTTATAGGCATGCTATATTCTCCTAATTATTAAGCGTCATCTAATATTTCGTATGACACAAATAAGTCTAAATCACTAGCCGCACTTGCACCGCCTTTTAGTATATCACCTTCCATTAAATAGATAGGTGTATCTAAAACTACAAGAGTAGTATCTGCTGGAACAGTTACAGTTTTTGCAAGATAAACTGTAGCGTCTGCACCTGTTGTAGTAACTCCTGAAGCACCTGAACCTAAACCATCTATGAACAAGTCTAAGTTAGCAGAATTTGTTCCGTCAACATTAGCACAAGTAATACGATTAATTTTTACAAGTTTATCAGAATCAACAGTTATTAATGTAGCTGTCAATGTGTTAGACAAGTTAAATCCAGCATTACCACCTAGGATTGATGATACACTTACGATATTGGGGTTTGCCATAATTTATTTCCTCTAAATTTGAAATCTTTTCTTATATTTATACATCTGAATCAGTATCAGAATCATAATTTTTACTATCTGTAAAGTTTTCAATTGTTGTTGTAAACCCAAAATCATCATCAAAATCTGCTGTGGTTGGGTTTGGTTGTACAGTAATTCTTTCTTCTCTTGATTTATTTGTTGTATCAGTATCAGAGTACATATCAACTTGCACAGTTTTGATAGTTTTTTGAGTTTGGTCTGGACCAAATAGATATGTTTTTGCTGTAAAATTCATTGTGTAAATTACAGCTCTTCTTGTAGTAAAACTACCATCATAACTATCTTCATAATTGATACTATTTAATACAATTGGCACATCTCGTTTTATATCTAAATCTGGTATAATATTTACAGTTACAGTATAATCAGGTTGAAAAAACGGAACAATTTGTTCTACGATTTGTAGACCACCTTCAGCAGTAGCTGTAAATGCATATAAACTATAATTAATATTATATGGCACAGGAGTATAATTAAAATTTAAAACCTTGCCATCTATATTTTGTTTTGCTGTTCTATATTTTTGTACCCTTGTTAATTTTCTAGAACCGTCATAAGATAGACCTGTTATTTCAAAACCTAATCTAGGTAAAGTTACTGCAAATTCTCTATCATTTAAACTTGCTTGTCCATCTAATCTTGTTAAAAACTTTTCTTTTGGTGCATACGCTAATGGCACTTTAAGTGTTTGTATAACATTGTCGCTTGAATCTTTCCTTTTAATTTGTATATTATTAAAAATTTGACCAAACGCAATAGTCATTTTTCTTAAAGTCTGATTATATGAATATCTACCAAACATTTTTATCCACCAAAGTCTACTTCACCAAATGGATTTCTTTCAGTAAAGTCTAGTATGTCATCACTTACAGACGCTGTATCAAAACCTGCCTCATTATCTAAATCTATATTATCAGCGTAAGGTGATTGAGTTTGTATTTCGTATGTTTCAAGTAAGAAGTAATTACTTTCACCACTTGCACTATCATTTTCTAATAACAATGAACCTTCTTCAGCTTCAAGTGTCATTTGATGATTTAACATATCAAGTGAGTATTTGTCCTCAGCGGCGTCTATATCAGAAACGCCAGTATCTAATCTCTCAGATGAGTATTCAAATCTAGTTACTCTTAGTTTGTAAACAGGTAAGTTTCCTAATTGAAAGAATGGTTCTTGGTCTTCAACAAATTGAATTTCAAAAAAACTATTCATTAGAGGGAAATAAATTAAATCACCCTCGTTAGGTCTATCATTTTTAATTAGCGTAGCAGGGTCTTCTACTAAATCATTCCATCTTCGTTTAGAAACTGTAAAGGTAGAATCTTCTCTTATTTCTAAACCAAATTTAGATATTAATTCTTGTTCGCCACCAAAACCTTCGGTTGTATCCATGTACATTTCACACAGATAAGCTGCGTTAAATTTACTTGCAACATCTTCACCAAGAATTAAATCTCGGTTAACTAATGTTCTAGGTAAATAGTAGACATCATGTCCATAGATTTTTAGACCCTCTAGTATTAAGTTTTCAAAGAGTTTCTTTTCTTCTGATGAACCTATGCCGTCGCCACCTTGAAAGTAATGATTAACAGGCATATTAGTTACCCTCTAATTAGGTGAGGAGGTTCCTCCCAATTCATTCGTATTTCTCTTTCTAAATTTTCAAGTTCAGTTTGAGCTTGTTGCATAATTTCCATACCGTTTAGTGATACACCACCAATCATAGTAACACCAGCAAATTTAGATAAGTTAGCACCCCATTGTTGCTTAAATTTTTGAGTAACATATCTTTTTAACCATAAATCATTAAAGACATCCGAATATGTAGCTGGGTCTAATTTACGATAACACTCAATAATTAAATATTCATCTTCTGATAAATCGTTTGCCCAATCCATATCAACATATAATCTATTATCGTGTTGTTGATATCTAATTGGTTTTTCACCAACTAAAATGTGGTCTAGAAAATCTAAATGTCTTAAAACTATATCATAGTTAATAATTGATGTTGATGAAAAGTCATATAAATCGTTTAATCTTAATTGGTATCTTACATCAAATAAGTTAAGATTACCTTTATCTGAAAATGGGAAAATATTGACAACACTTATCACCGTACTCGGCATGACTAGATAATTGTCTTGTTCAAAGAATGTAGTAGTAACATCACTTTCAGACAAATCCGTGGCTGATTCCGTACTCCTGGTTGCGTTTTTTAGTCTAGTCTTATCATCGGATGTTAGTTTGTATTTTAAATATGTTCTACGAATACCATCTCCGTGATATTGTGAAAAATACTGCAATGATTCATCTAGTCTATCTTCAAGCTGGTCATCATCAACATTGATTTCAATGACTGGTTTCCCTAATGCTCTAAGAGCATATTGTTTTAATGTTTCTCTTGTGTTTGGATTTGCCATCTTAAATTCCTCTATTTCTACTATTTATAATCATACGGAGTAGTAAGGCAATTTATAATTAGTGCCACCGATACTGATTGTTATAAATCCTACAGGCGTATCTAGACTTTCAGTTTCAAAGGTTCTAGACCCTAAATTTGATGTAATACTTGTAGAACCAGATGTAACAGTACCCTCTAGTGCTATTGTACCTGTTGCATTTGGTAAAGTAGCTGTTCTATCAGCGTCTAAACTATCAGCCGCCTTTAGTGTTAATTCGTGAGCGTCTGCACCATCACCCTCAAATCTAAGTGTATTACCTGTATTTAAAAATAATCCATCATGTTTAAATCTTGCAACAATTTCTTGTGAACCACCTGTAATCATAGCTATTTCAATTAAACCTCTTTCATTACCATCAGAGGCGTCATCTATTTTACCAGAAATTTTTGCATAATTTACTTCTTGGTCATTATCATTTTCGCCTTTAAATTTTATTTGACCTAGATAATCAGCGTCTGCTGGTGATGATGAATTTCTTTTTAATGTTACTACAGGAGCTGCACTACTAGAATTTTCAGTTGTTGTAATTAAAAAACTATCGCCTGTTGTAGTAGTAGTTAAACTTAAAGTTCCTGTTGTAGATATATTGCCTGTGCCTGTAATATTATTTGAATTTAAATCTAAATTACCACCTAATTGAGGTGATGTATCTTCACTCACATTTTCTAAATAAGAACCTAAATCTGATATGTTAGATTCTGTAATTGTTATTGTATTACTAGCACTATTAATGGTTTTGTTAGTTAAAGTTTTAGTGTTATCAGTAGAAATAATATCACTACCACCTAATGTAGCAGTTGTAGCCTCTAAGTTTGCAACAAGTGTACCTGTTGTGATAGATAAATCTCCTGTAGAGGCGCCTGTAAAAGTTCCTGTACCAACAATAAATTTATCTGCGCTCTCATCAAAACCTATAAATGCATTATTAGAATCTCCTCTTTCAATTACAATGCCAGTATCACCAGAAGGAGTACCTGTAACACCATTTGCTAATTCTAATAGTTTATCACTTACTACTGTATTTGTGGTGTCTATCGTTGTCGTAGTTCCACTTACAGTTAAATTACCTGCAATAGTTACATTATTTGGTAACCCAATTGTTATGGTATCACCACTTACAGAAGTATCTACCTCATTAGAAGTTCCTTGAATTTTTAAAGTTTCACCTAATGATATTGTTGTTGATGTTGATGAATCATCTACAAGTGTAAATCCTGAATTTGAAAGTTTACTGTTTGCAATTGAACCTGCTAATTGAGCATTTGTAATTGTGCCTGATAAAGAACTAGTAGGATAATTTGTACCGTCAGACAAATCAAAAGCTGGTGTTGAATCAGAACCACCTAGACTTAATTCAACACCACCAAAAGAAACTGTTGAGTTTGCTAATTCAGCATTTGCAACACCACCATTTTTGATAGTAACTGCACCACTTGATACGGCAAAATTATCACTACTAAAACTTGCTACACCCTTATTGGAAGTGCTAGCGTCTTCAGCTGCTATTGTTAGGACATCACCTGAAATTGATGTATCAATACCTTCTCCACCTGTAAATGTAAGTGAATCAGTATCTAAATTTAATGTAACGGTTGATGAAGAATCATCAACGATTGTAAATGTACCACCACCACTTGAAGCATTTGCCACTTCAATTATATCACTACCTACTCTTGTATAGATTTTTTTATCGGTAGTATTTACGGCTGTTTCGCCATCAGCAATTTCTGATGTCGTTGGTATATCTGAGGCTGTAGTAAATTTTTTGAGTTTTATGGATAATGGCATTAAGTAACGGTGCCTCCATCCACATTTGTAGTAAATTCAAATTTACCTGTGGATGAATTATACACCATTATAGTATCATCAGCCAGACCTGAATCATCCACATCTGATAAATCTACAAGATTAGAAGCACCACTACTTGAAGTAGTAAACTCTAATTTATTTGTAGATGAATTGTAAGATAATACTTTACCGTTTCCTATTGAGCTTGTATCTACATCATCTAAGTTTAATAAATTCACTTCACCGCCACCGCCAATAGACGCCATTTGTTTAATGACCATTTCTTTGAAGTGTCTAAATTCTTCTTTTATTTTATCTAATTCAGAAGGTTGTTCTGTAACAATTTGAGGCGCCATATGACCTGGACTATTTTTAGTAAAGTTAGACATTGCCTGTGCCAATAATTGTGGACCAGACATTTCTTCTTGTACTTCCTCAATTGTTTTTTCTTCAATAGGTGGTTGTATTATTTCTTTTGGTTTTTGAATTTCTTGTTCAAGAGCATTTTCAAAACTAGATAGTCTATTGAAAAAGCTCTCTAACTCTAAATGCATTTTAGTTTCTTCGGGTTTTGGTGCCGATAAAGTGTCAGCTAGAGTTTGGGGTTTTAATGTTCTTTTGGCGTGTCCTAATACACCAAAAAATTCTGATAAATCTGACAACTCAACATTTACTTGTGGTTGTAGTTTTTTTTGTTGTTCTTCTTGTCTTGCCTTTTCTTCAGCTACTTTTTTTTGTTCTACGGCAACACTATTAAAAAATTCTTGTAATTCATTCATTATATCTTAGTAGCCTCAGGATGAACAGTTATAATTCCATAGTGTACTTTTTCTATGGTTGAATCTGCTAAAATTAATTCTACATCATAAACATATCGTCCTGATGTAATTGATGCTGTGGTTGAATTTGATAATACTAATTTGTAGATACCACTTGAACCTGTAACTACTGTAGCTGTAAATGTAGCAGTAGCAGATGAAGAATCATAAGACTTTCTCATTTGTGCTTGAAGTGTTAAATTTGATATATCGTAAGCTGTTGAACCATCAGTAGTAACTGTAAAGTTTTTACTAAAGTCTGCACCTTGGTCAATAGAAAAGTTTTCTGCTGTCTTTTGTGTAACTGCCATAATTCTCCCTCTTTACACTATTTATGCGTTATTGGCTTGCCAATTGTAAAAATGTGTAACGCAATATCTACCTTGTCCAAATGGTATTTTCTTGTTGGAACTCACCTTAGTTACTTGATGGTTTAAATAACTTGGAAAAAACAACATTCTATTTGATACACACTCTATGGTTTGTTTAGCTGGCACAAGTTTTAAATCTCCACCTTTAAATTGTTTAGGTTCTTTAAACAACCATATTAAACAAGTAAATTGAACAGCGTCTGTATGAGATTTATAGTATTTACCTGTGTCATAATAACTTACCATTGTGCTATCAGTATTTGTACCGAAAAAATTTTCAGCGTGTAAAGGCATAGCTGTTGATATTATTTTTTTAAATTGTTTTGACCTCTGTTTATATAAACAATGATGAATCATAGATAATTTAAATCCTTCGTTTGTATAGAAGTTATTTAAGTAAAATCTAAAAGCATTTGATAAAGCTTTACCTTTTTTATCGTGTGCTACATCTGTTGTTTTATGAGCTTGTTTAATTATATAATTTCTTCTGTTGTTATATAACTCTATTTCTTGCCATATTAATTCTAATTCAGTTTTAGTATACCAATTATCAATAACAATATGAGGTGTAGCCAAAACATCATCATATGTTCTAATGAACCAGTCTTGTTTAATTTTATCAATTACAATTTTATTTGTATTCTTTGATACCTTTTTTGTAGTCATAATATTTTTCACCTAATTTCAATGTTACATCTTGTCTTCGTTTACCCATAAACAATAAAGTGTAGCAAGTTTTATCACAATGCACTTTGTGATGTTCATCAACACTTACATAATTAAACCAATCACTAAATCTTTTGTATTGTAAACCATATTTATATACAGTTTCGGAGTATCTTCCCCATAATAGAATTGAAAAAAAATTACCTTCGTGATTATGTGGTATTTGTTCTACTGGTAAAATTTTAGAAAGAAAAATTGTAAACCACGGTGTCCAAATTCCCCACCTGTACATAATTGGGTGACCTAGTCTGTTAATAATATGAGATGACCCTATACCGAAATTAGAGGTCTTTGAGTTTGACATGGTCGTAGTTTCCCGAGCCATCATTTTTTGGCACTTTAACATATTCTTTAAGGTCTGCCTTATTGACTTCTTGAGCTACTAAATTTCCATGAAGGTCATATTTTGGTACAACAATTTCTGTATCACCTAAATTTGTCAATTCACTTGCAAAATCAGCGGTGTATTCTGTGAAAACCTCTGTATTTCCCCACACTTGATACCTCTCTAGATGTGCAAATAAAGTAACTGATACTAATCGTTTATTTGAATCAAATTGAAATTTATAAGAATCATCTCTATGAAGTTTTTTACCTTTTGTGATAGGCATTGTAGGTGCCGAACTATCAACTGTGTCTAGAGAATTTGCCCAATTCCATACATCATCAGCGTCGCCTGTTACATAAATTGCTTGAGTATTTTGCAACTCAAAATTAGAATTTGCCATATCAGTAATATACATAACATTAATACCTGAACCTAAAGGTACAACAGGCATTGCTTGACCATCTTTGTAAAATATTTCTATTGTTTTTGTCGCTGTATCTAAATCATAGATATATCTCATAAAGTCTTTTTCAATTAAAATACTGTTTTGAATCTTACTACTATCTTTCCAATCTTGTTCGCAAGAACATTGATGAAATGTAATGACATTATTTTCCATGTCAACACCCCATATATTTACAGGAAATGGGAATGTTTCATCTGTAAAAACATCTGTAACCTGTTGTTTAACTTTTACAGTTTCATCATCATCACTGCCAGCCCAATATACTCTATTGACTACTTTTTTGTTATCTATGAATACTCTGTATAAAAACATTTTTTAATCCTCTTACCTATTTATGATACTGCGCCTTGAACATTTGAACATCCATCTTCCCATATTAAAGTATTGCTGTTTAATTGTATTGCTTTTCCAGCCGCACCACCAGTACCACCGGCTGCGTTACCTGGAGTAGCAGCATCCCCATTCTGTCCTGCTTGTCCAAATCCTCCTCCATTTCCACCTTCACCTGCTTCAGATTGTGGAGCGCCGCCACCGGCTCCGCCACCACTTATACTTCCTGCTTGTCCAGGTTGTCCATTTGTACTATTTCCGCCAGACGGAGATTCACCTCCAACTGCACCTGCAGCTCCACCAGATTGGCCTGCGCCACCGCCTCCGCCACCACCTGAATGGTCATCTACTCTTGTACCACCTTTAACAGGAACGACTTCTTGGTGTCCGCCACCGCCAGCGCCACCGCCTCCGCCGCCACGGATATTACCACCATTATTTTGTATTGTTGTTGCAAATCCTAAATTTAAAGCATGACCAGCGGCTGAACCATTTGCTCCAACGCCGGCGTTTGAAGCACCACCTTGCCCAGCGGCTCCACCAGCACCAACAATTTGACTATTATTAATAATCTTAATTGTATCACCTGCTGTCCATTGATTACCTGTGTCTATGGCGTATTGACCTGTTCCAGCAGAACCTACGATTGCTTGAACAGTTAAAGTTACATCTGATTTGCCGGCAACATAACATCCACCTCTATTTGAATAGATGTTATAATTTTGTGTTGTACCACTTATTGTGAGATTAATTGTTTTGCGTGTGATTCTGTTTGCACCGCCATCACCACCAGAGCCACCTAATCCTAATACACTATATCCAAAATTTCTAGACATTCATTAATCTCCTTAATCATCCGACAAAGCGTCATTAGTATAGAATAGTTTTATTCCTAATAGTCTGGCATCCCCCGATTGGTCATCTGCTGATACATCTCTCATAATTTGAAAGAATACTAATTCATCCGTGCTTGGTGAACCTGCAATGGTGACAGCACCACTTTCAGCAGATACATCTAAATCACCTGATGTACCACTATGAGCTTTTGCTGTTGCAACAACTCTTGTACCAAAAGCAGTATTAATATCTCCGTTATCTGCAAAAGCAACACCCGCTAATCCCCAAGCAGTAGTACCTGTGTTTGTACCAGATACGGTAAAGAATGCTTGGAAAGTAACTGTGCCTTCGTTCCATGATTTTGGAAATGCAACAGTAAATTGTGCGTGTTCATCCGATGAAGGGTCAAAATCTAAACACTTCAATTCGGGTCCGTTTGATAATTCTACTTGTGCTAATTCAGCACAACCATTTGTACTTTCAGGATACATAGCGGCTGCCGGTATCCAAATAGATTGTTTACCAACTAAACCTGTTCCTGCTGTACCATTTAGTGTAAGAGTAGCACCTGAATCTACAACAACCGAAGAACCTGATAATGCATTAAAACTATTTGCTGTAAACCTAAAGTCATCTGCACCAGCAATTTCAATATCTATTTGGTCATCTGTATCTGCGTGAATACTAGTATCGCCATCTGTGTCTAATATTAATTTACTACCATTCATATCACCGCCACCAGTAAATGAATGAGAACCTACGGCAATTACTTCAATGATATCATCATCTTCAACGCCTGAATCTAATACAACACTTGTACCATTAGTAGCAGTATATTCTGATTCAGCAAGTTTTACACCATTATAATATACATCTATAAGACCGACTGTATATGATAATGCTGTACTATCATCAGCAGTAGTAAAAGTGGTTTGTCCTGTATCACCACTAAACTTAAATACTGTTTTTTGTAATCCTTTTGATAAATCTCTTGCTCTTGTCATTCTATATTCTCACTATGGTTTTGGATACTTATCTTTAACTGATTTGACAGCTTTGTGCCATTCGCCAGTTGTATCTAATTTATTATTTGTCATATCATGATATAATTTATCAAGTTGTTCTGTTAAAGTTGGATATTCAGATTGTCTGTTATCCTGGTATTCTGTTTCAGATAATTTAGCAGTTACTAATGATTCATCAATAGTTACTTCATTATCATTTTCATCATAACACCTTTCATTTTCACCATCACCACGAATGGTTTTTACTGTGTTGTGTGTTTTATATATAGCGTCATGTCTTAACATTATCCTGCAAACTCCATTACTGTTAAATTAACTTCTACTGAACTTTGGTTAAAATATGCTGTGCTTGAACCATTAGTAGATTTAAAGTATGGTTCAAATACTAATTCACTTGTTGTGTTAGCGTCATAAAATGTGCAAGTTGATTGCATACCTTTTTGTTCAGCTGTACCCACAAGTCCATTTCTAATTAAACCTTTTGTGTTTGAATTATTTATCGCACCTGCACCAGCGCCACCAACATTTACATAATGAATTATATGAATTTCTGTTTGCTCATTATTTGGAAACACATTACCACCACTTGTTATCATTAAGAATTTTGAATCTGCTGTTTGTGGTGTAATTGTTACTTGTAAACCTGTAGCTGTAAAACTTGTGTTTGTGGTTGAAATTGTACTTGTTGAAGTTGCAACAGTAACACCTAAACAAACTCCAGTAGTAACAGAAGTTAATAAATTTCCTGTTTCAGCCGGCAAAGAAATCGTATTAGTTCCAGCAGCTGCTGGCGCTGATATGGTTAACTCACCTGAACTTGAACCTTTTAATTTAATTGTACTCATTAATCTGCTTCCTGTATTGTATTACCCTCAGCAACCCATTCTTGAAGTTCTTGGTAATGTCTGTTGTTTACATTTATTGGTACAAATAATGTTTGATTATCTGTAACAACTTTTACTACTTTATCTTCACTATCAAATTGTAAATATTGTGCTGATGTAATATTCATTTATAACTCCGAATCAAAATCCATATATGCATCCGTGCTACTATTTCTAAACTGAGCAGGTCTAGTTGTTGTTACACTTTCATTATGAACACCTATTACATAAATTACTGAAACAAAACTTTCTATGGTATTCACACTATCTAAGGTTACACTAGCGCTACCGTCATTCAATTGTATATCAGAAAATGTAATGCTAGGGTCATCTCTCATGGTTGTGCTTACAGGAACATTCATTAACATTTGAGTGCTTGAATGAACTATACCACTCCCAAATCTTCTACCACTACCACCAAATCCATCTATTCTCATGTAGTACCTCTGACATCTAGCTAAACTTGTTTCTACATCTTCAAACTGAAATGGTGGTAAGTTGTTTACATCATAAGTTCCTACCTCCCATTGAACACCTGTAATCAACACTTCATTATCCGTGCTGTCGCCAAGTCCTAAGTCTGTTCCTACAAATCTATTGGCATCCACACGACTAGCCCATGTACTTGGTAATGTGCCTGATGTAAAATCTGAACCTGAATCAAATGCCCATGAAACCATAATTGACCTAGCACTTGTGTTTGCTAATGCACCTGATGTATCAGCAGGAAAATTACATACAACTTTTTCCCAAGTATTAGCAGATGAAATAGTTTTCAATACTGCAACATGGCGGTCATTAGTTCTATCCCACAACTCAACAACATAGTCTCCTGTTTTGTTACATTTAATCCAATATGCAAGTGTTGATGTTTTTGCATCCGATGTGCCTTTTTCTAATATCTGTAAGTTTTGACCTTCAGTTTGAAAAGATAGATAAAAGTTATCTGCAGCTGCTGGACTTGCGTCCGCTGTTGTACAGTCTATTTTTAAAGAGCTTGCAAAACCTAATCCATCAGGTGTATCTGTAGATTGAGTAAATGACCATGTGCCTAAATTAATCATGTTAATAAAATATCTATCAATGTTTATATATTGACCTGCTGTGATTCCTGTTTGGTCTCCTCTTTGTGCAATTTGCATATCACCATTTATAACTAATGGAGTAGCAGTCTTTCTATCTAAAGCTACTGTGTTATCTGATACTGTACCATGTAAAGTTAGTGCCATTAATTATTCTCCTGGTTTGGTTGGAAAGGTTACTGCATTTATTTCGTCAACTGTAGTCAAACCATTTGTTATATCTCTTAGCGACTGTCTGTATGTTGTCATTTCAGATGACATA
>Ga0181553_10003787_pt1 | contig 13015 bp, 6 predicted proteins | sample 011ome_17_FD_133753 | JGI IMG/M metagenome (GOLD analysis project Ga0181553, IMG submission 133753) | Coastal salt marsh microbial communities from the Groves Creek Marsh, Skidaway Island, Georgia - 011502XT metaG (megahit assembly) | ecosystem: Environmental > Aquatic > Marine > Intertidal zone...
AATCTCCCTTGTCTCTCTCTGATACAAAGAATGCCTGTTCTGCCTTGTTAGAGCGCTGTAGAAGCTTTGTAAGCCAGTTTCTCACTGTCATTGTATGAATCCTGTAAGGAGTTCTACAAGTTGCGAAGTAGTTCCACTGAAATTGCTGGATGAAGTCTGCGTAATCTTTTGATAAATTCATTCTCTTAAGTTTATGCAATAGCAGGGATTAAGGGAATCCATGCCCTTGATGATTAATATGTTAATAATTGGATATGATTTAATTGGGTAATCCAAAGATAATTAATAAATAAACAGCTAAATTTATGGTAGTAAAACGGTGGTTGTTGTCATAAGAAAAGGCAACTCTGCAGGCAACTAGAAAAAAGAAGTCCCGAAAACACTCGGCTTTCAGGACTAAAAAGTGGAGTCGGCGGGATTCGAACCCGCGTCCAAACAAGCGATCAAAAAGCTTTCTACAAGTTTAGATTTCGTTTGATTTTCGAATTTGCACTGACCGAAAACTGCCCATACAGATCTTAGCATCTTTATTGAAAAACACAGGCGATGCTTCTGTGTTTCGATGTTGACATTTATGGTGCCTCATTAGGAATCGCCGTCAACAAGGGCTATTCAGAGACATCCAGCTTCCCAGCCTTGCCGGGACTTGGCATTAACGTACTATGATTCTGTTAATTATGCAGCTAGAGCGTAGTTATTCTCGCCATTTAAAAATGTGAAAAATGAGATTTACGAGCTGTAATTCAGCGCTCGACTTGCTTACCTTTTCATGCGTCCTGCTGTCAAAACCAGTCGACCCCATGAGTTTTCAATGAACTTCAAGCTGCGAATTTACAAATATTGAGCCAAAACATTTTCTTTCGTGTTTTATTTTATACGATTGGGCTAAAAGTCGTTGAGAACCCACTATATTTGCCGCGTTTAAAACAGCTATGGAATCCATTAAAAATATCGCGATCATTGCCCATGTCGACCATGGGAAAACGACTCTGGTTGATAAAATTCTTCACCATTGTAATCTGTTTCGTTCCAACGAGACAACAGGAGAACTCATTTTAGATAACAATGATCTGGAACGCGAACGAGGGATTACCATTTTATCCAAAAATGTCGCTATAAATTACAAAGGGGTCAAGATCAACATCATCGATACACCTGGTCACGCCGATTTTGGCGGTGAAGTAGAACGTGTGTTAAATATGGCAGACGGGGTTTTGCTTCTTGTTGATGCTTTTGAAGGTCCGATGCCCCAGACACGTTTTGTGTTAAAAAAAGCGATTGACCTCAAGTTAAAACCCATCGTGGTAATCAATAAAGTAGATAAAGAAAACTGTACTCCCGACCAGGTTCACGAATCGGTTTTTGATTTGATGTTTGAGTTGGGGGCCGAAGAATGGCAGTTGGATTTTCCGACCGTCTATGGTTCTGCAAAAAACAATTGGATGAGTACCGATTGGAAAAATGAAACTGATTCTATTGAACCTCTTTTGGATATGGTTTTGGAGCATGTTCCCAGTCCTAAGATTGCAGAAGGAAATACACAAATGTTGATCACTTCCCTGGATTTTTCCTCTTTTACGGGAAGAATAGCCATTGGACGTTTACAGCGCGGACAGTTGACAGCAGGAATGCGTGTGAAATTGATTAAACGAGATGGTGCTGAAGTACCCTCACGTGTCAAAGAGTTACATCTTTTTGACGGTTTGGGAAGAAAGAAAGTAGAGGGCGTAGAAGCGGGTGACCTCTGTGCGGTCATTGGATTGGAAGGATTTGAGATTGGTGATAGTATTGCCGATTTTGAAGCACCAGAAGCGCTACCCACCATTGCTATTGACGAGCCTACGATGAGTATGTTGTTTACCATTAATGATTCTCCATTCTTTGGCAAAGAAGGAAAATTTGTTAATTCCCGACATATTCGCGAGCGTTTGGAAAAGGAATTGGAGAAAAACTTGGCCATGCGATTGGAACAAACGGACAGTTCAGATACGTTCATTGTCTTTGGTCGTGGTGTACTCCACTTGTCGGTTCTGATAGAGACCATGCGTAGAGAAGGGTATGAATTACAAATTGGTCAGCCTCAAGTAATTATCAAAGAAATAGATGGAGTAAAGATGGAACCCATGGAGGAGTTGACCATTGATTTACCTGAGGAAGTTTCTGGAAAAGCCATTGAAATGGTGACTACGAGAAAGGGTGAAATGTTGGCCATGAATCCCAAAGGCAGCAGAATGATTTGTGAATTCAAAATACCTTCTAGGGGTATTATTGGGTTGAGAAATCAATTGCTCACCGCTACAGCTGGTGAAGCGATAATGAACCACCGCTTTATCGAGTTTAGTCCCTTTAAGGGTGAAATTCCAGGACGCATAAACGGTTCCTTAATTTCAATGGAAAAAGGAGCTGCTATTCCTTATTCTTTGGACAAACTTCAGGAGAGAGGAAAATTCTTTGTGGCGCCAAACGAAGCGATTTACACAGGTCAAGTGATTGGCGAAAACAGCCGTCAGGACGATTTGGTAGTCAATGTGACCAAAACCAAAAAATTATCAAATGTCCGAGCAGCCGGTTCAGACGACAAAGTAAAGCTAGCACCACCCATAAAATTTTCTTTAGAAGAAGCTTTAGAATACATCCAGAAGGATGAATATGTGGAGGTCACACCCAATTCACTTCGCATCCGAAAAATATTCTTGGATGAAAACGAGAGAAAGCGTCAAAAAGCCTAAATTATTTTTTAGCCACCACTTCGTTTAGCCTTCCTTGATCGCATTGAAAAATTTTCCCAGGAAATTTGACAATCATATTATAATCATGGGTGGCCATCACGATACTGATTCCTCCTGTGTGAAGTTTACGAAACAAGTGCATGATCTCTTGACTGGTTTCTGGATCGAGATTCCCTGTGGGCTCATCTGCAATGATCAACTCAGGATGATTGAGTAAAGCTCTGGCAATGGCAACCCGCTGTTGTTCCCCTCCAGAAAGTTCAAAAGGAAATTTTTGATCACTAGAGGTTACATTAACCAATTCTAAAACCTCTGCGACACGTTCTTTTATTTTGGTTTTTCCTTTCCATCCTGTAGCCTTTAACACAAAAGACAGGTTGTCAAAAAGAGTACGATCGGGGAGGAGTTTGAAGTCTTGAAAAACTACCCCAAGTTTTCTTCTAAGAAGGGGTATTTCTTTATCTTTTAGCTTATTGAGATCAAAACCGACAATAGTACCTTGTCCCGAGTGCAGTGGAAGGTCCCCATAAAGCAACTTTAAAAGACTGCTTTTTCCAGTTCCTGTTTTTCCGATAAGAAACACAAATTCGCCCACATCCACTCTAAAGTTTACATCCGTTAGAATGGTGTTTTTTTCGTTTACGATGGTTGCATTCTGAAGGTTGATCATGGAAAATTGTAATTTATTGAATACGACATAAAGGTAAATCTTTTGAAGTAGTCCTTAATAATTTGTTGATAAAATATACGTTTCAAGACGGAAACACGTTCTTAAATCAGTAGGAATGAATTATTTTTAGTCCACGATGCTCAGATACCAAAACTTGTTCACTTTTTGTAAAATTGGCCTCTTATTTTTGCCCTTTTTACTTCAAGGGCAACTGTTTAATGATTCCAAAAAGACTGAGCTTAGTGATCATTTTTTTGGACTGAGTTACTTTCCCGCTTCTTGGCAATCTAGTGTGTTTGAAGAAGATCTCTACACCTCCAGATCCTATCAGCAAGAAGTACAATTCAACAAACTCTCCAATGCCTTACGACTCAATTATTCTGGAGCTGAAAAAATGCTGGTCCAATTTAAAGAGGATTTCCCTAACGCAGTAGGAACAAAGACAATTGATTTGGATGTTGCCAATTATTACTTTCAAAATGAAAAATATCGGTATGCCCTAAAATGGTACCAAAGAGTTTCTGAAAATGAAGTGCCAAAAAAAGACTTGCCTCTTTTTAATTTTAATAAGGGATACGCGCTTTTTTCTGCCAAAAATTACAAAAAAGCAAAACCGCATTTGGAGAAAGTAAAAGACGATAAATCTTTCGAATCAGATGCGCATTATTATTTAGGGCACATAGCCTATCAATTGGAAGATTTTGATGGAGCACTGACTTCTTTTCAAAATATTTCAAACCCTACCCAAAAAGAAAATTTGATTTACTTCCAAGCGGATATGAATTTCCGTCTTGGACGATTTGATCAAGCGATTACCCTAGCAAAAGAAGCCCTAGCAAAAGCAAGTAATGAGGAGACCTCGGAGCTTTCAAAAATCATTGGCGAGAGCTATTTTAATCAAGAATCTTATGCGGATGCGATTCCTTATCTCGAGAGTTATGAGGGTAAAAAAGGAACTTGGAATAACACCGATTTCTATCAATTGGGGTATGCTTATTTTAAACAAAAAAAATACGACCAAGCCATTGGACAGTTCAATAAGATCATTGGTGACAAAAATGCGTTAGCACAAAATGCCTATTATACCCTAGCGGAATGTTATCTCAACACCGATCAAAAATCTGCCGCGCTCAATGCTTTTAAAAGTGCTTCCGCAATGAATTTTAATTCAATAATTCAGGAAGATGCGTTTTTAAATTATGCAAAATTGAGTTACGAAATTGGGAATCCCTTTGAACAACCACCTCAAGTTCTGGTTGCGTTTTTAGAAACGTATCCAAAGAATAAGCAAGTAGCACTCGTCGAGGAACTTCTAATCAATTCCTATACCAAGGATAAAAATTATGCAGCAGCTCTTGAGATCCTTGAAAATAAAAGTGGGTACAAAAATGACGAAACCTTACAGCGGGTTTTGATGCTCAGTGCGATTCAGGAATACCAAAAAGGGCGTTACGCAAGTGCGAGTGCTCTCTTTCGGCGTGGACTAAAACTTAACGAGAACAAATCCTTAGAAGCTTTCGGTTTGTTCTGGTATGGTAGATCAGAATATGAGCGTAACTTGTTTGATAGTGCCCTGGATTTGTTCAAGCAGTTTCGCAAACACGCTAAGAAAGAAAGTGTTGAAATGGCAAATCGTTTAAATTATGACATAGGCTATGTCTATTTTAAACTGGGAGAGTATGAATACGCATTGCAGTCTTTTGAAGCATTTAATGAGGAAAATAGCATTTTCGATGTTTCGTACCAACGCGATACTTTTTTGAGAATGGGAGATTGTCAGTTTGCATTAAAAAAATATTGGCCTGCGATGGAGTATTACAACACTTCCATTGCTCTTGTGCCTGACAAGGGAGCTTATGCAAGTTTTCAAAAAGGAATTAGTTATGGATTTGTCGATCGCAATTCCAAGAAAATCGAAGCTTTAATCGATTTTCTCGAGATCTACCCAAACGACCCTTTGGTGGATGATGTCTTGTTTGAATTGGGCTCTGCCTACAGCAGTGCTTCTGCTGCTGACCAAGCGATCGAGACCTATGACCGTTTGTTAACGCGTTTTAAAAACAGTCCGTATCTCGCAAAGGCCGCACTCAACAAAGGATTGATTTTGTTTAACCAGGAAGAATACACCGCTTCCAAGGCGGTATTGGAGGAAGTAGCGGTAACCTACCAGCGGTATGCAGTAGGTGAACAAGCCTTGCGAACCCTAAAAGAAATCGCTGTGGATCAAGGAACTGTAACTGCGTTTACGCGATGGATAAAAGAGCAAAAGCTCGAAACCTTTACCGATACAGAGCTCGAGAAAACAGCTTTTACCGCTGCAGAACGACAGTTTTTAGAAGGAAAAACGTCAACCGCACTCAAGTTGTTTGAAGAATATTTGGAGACTTATCCTCAAGGTGCATTCAGCAAAGTGGTCACCTATTACTTGGCGGAACTTTATTTTGAAAAGGAAGACTATAACGAGGCTTTGGTGGCCTACCAGTTGTTGATAGAGGACCCACAAGTATCTACCTATACCGAAAAAGCCTTAACACGTGTGATTTCACTTCTAAAAAATAAGGATCAACAAATAGAAGCGATCCCGTATATGGAACACTTGGCTGAAATTGCTTCTTTCGAAGCAAACAAACGATTTGCGACGCTCAATTTAATGCAAGCTTATTATGCAAATCAACAATTTGAAAAGACAGTAGAAACGGCAGAGGCAGTGTTGAATTTAAATGAGGTCGAAGACCGAGTCCAATGGGATGCGCTAAAACTCAAAGCGAGATCCTCTTTGGCACTACGCGATAGTCTTAACGCTGCGGACGCCTATCTCAAACTAGAAAAAGCACCCCAGACAATGATTGTTGCTGAGGCACTTTATTTTAGGGCAGAACGTTTATATCGTGAAAAAAATCATACGGCTTCAAATGATTTGATTGCCAAAATAGCTCAGAACTCTGGGCAGTCGGGAGAATGGAATGTCAAGGCACTTCTATTACTCGCTAAAAACTACTATGAACTAAACGATGCTTTTCAGGCTGTTTTTGTTCTAGAGTCCATTATCGAAAACTTTGACTCGTTCCCCTTGATTGTTCAAGAGGCTTCAGAATTAATTGAAACCTATCGGGCTTCATTGAGTGAGGAAAACCGTTCCATAACAAAAGAGACAAACAATGAATAGGATCGGAAATTCTTTTTTACTTTCTCTCTTTGCCCTTGGAATACTCACCGCCCAAGAAAACGAACAAGAACCTATTGGAACTCAGGAAGTACTGATTGTCAAATCCTACACTCCGAGTTTGTCAGATGCTTTTAAGATCAAATCGGTTCCAAAACTCTCCAATAGTCTAACTTCTTCAGAAAAAGAACTGGTTTATGAACTCAAAAAAGTCCCCGTCATTTCTACATTCGAACCCAATAAAGCCTCACCTTTAAGATTACAACAGCGAAAGTCCTCCACTCCCTACAATACATTTTTTAGTGGAGGCTTTGGAAACATGAGTCAATTGTACTTTAATGTTTCTAGCGTGATTGAGATGGATCGTACACAAAGATTCGGAATCAATTTTTACCGAGATGGTTTTGGAACTGACCTAGCCAATAGCCTTTTAAAAAGCTCTCAAAACTATGGCCGTTTTGGGCTTCATCACAATTTGAGAAACTCTTATTACAATGCGAATTCCCTGTTGCAATTTGAAACCAGTAACACTAATTATTTTGGACTTTACGATAGGGATTGGGATCCTTTGATTCTAAATTCCACCAATCCAGAGAGTAGGAGAAATTATTTTAAAATTAGGACACATTGGAATTGGTACGATGATGTGTTGAGAGGAATTACCTTTCAGGCCGATTTAACCTCAGATAATTTTAATTCTACCGAACAACAACTAGGGTTGCAGACCGATTTTGAAGTAGATCTTGGGGGAGGGAAACTCAAGTCAGAATTGCATATACAAGGATTTCACACTGCGTTTGAGACTTCTTATTTTGAGCGAACTTTAGAGGAATATACACAAGGCAAGGGAACCTTAAACTTATTTTGGCAACACAGCAGAAACGACGTGAAGCTAAAAATTGGTGCGGGTGCTGCCTATCTTTTGGGTGTTGAAAATAGTTCAAGCTCACTTTTGTATTACCCTCAGTTAGAAGTGGTTTACCGAAAAACAGGGAACGTCCTCAGTCCTTATTTAAGAGCCGAGGGCGGTGTTCAGTTCAACACCTATAAAAGTTTGACCCTTACAAACCCCTATCTTGCCCCTACCACCCTTTTGACACCTACTTTTAACCGGTATAATGCGAGTCTTGGAATTCGATCTCAACTAGCGTCAGTGTTGAATTTTGACCTTGGATTTATTTATGATCAAGTTGAAAATTTCAACATCTTTGAACGATTGCCTTTTGACAAGGATCATGAAAACCAAGCTTATCGATTGTCAAATGCATACGCCGCTCGGTATGTAGACACAGATTTATACGGATTTAAAGCTTCTCTTCGTATTGATTTAGCAAAAGATAATTTTGTGCGTTTTGAAACCCATTATCGCGTATTTGAAACAAACGGAAACCAAGAGTTGTGGAATGTTCCTGCCTTAGAAATGAATTGGGAAAGTCAATTTCAATGGAAGGATCGTCTTGCATTTTCATTGAGCGGAAATCTATGGGGAGACCGAAAAGCTGCTTTTCGCCCTATTTTTATCGATCAAGACTTGAATAGTGCTCAAACTCCTCTTCCCGAGAATATCCCCTTATTTATCAGTACAACTGCTCATCTAACCTATAAATTAACCGATCAGTTTGACGCTTTTGCAAAAGTAAAAATGAACAGTCAAGAAACGCACGGGAGATGGGCTTATTATCCAGAGCCCCAATTGCTCTTATTGGGTGGAATAGTTTATAAATTTGATTTTCAGTACTAAAATCAAAAGATCTAAAACTTGAAACAATTTTATGAACCCCAATTGATTTTTACTACATTTGTGCGTCAAAAATTAGAAGTATCAAATACTTTTTAACTTAATCCCAATATGAATAGAATCTTAATTACTTTTTTTGGATTGATCTGTACGGTTGTGATGATCTCTTGCCAAAATAAGGTAGATTTAATTGTGCATAACGCTTCGGTTTACACTTTAGACGATAAAAAAGGTAATGCTTCTGCATTTGTTGTCAACGATGGAAGGTTTATTGCAGTGGGAGGAGAAGAACTTTTGGAGAAGTATTCTGGTAGGGTCTTAGACCTTCAAGGCCTGTCTATTTATCCTGGCTTTATCGATTCACATTGCCATTTTATGAGCCTGGGACTAAGCCTTCAACAAGTTGATTTAAGGGGTACCCAAAGTTTTGAAGAAGTGCTAGACCGAGTTAAAGATTTTGCAAAAAACAAAAATTTAGAAGCCGTCGTGGGTAGGGGATGGGATCAAAACGATTGGGAAGACCAATCCCTTCCGGAAAAATCTGAATTCGATGCGTTATTTCCTGATATTCCTGTAGCCTTGAGACGTATTGATGGTCACGCTCTCTTAGTAAATCAAAAAGCATTAGATCTTGCTGGAATTGACGAGACCACAGAAGTAGCTGGAGGAACCGTAATAAAAGAGAATGGAAAATTGACAGGCGTACTAGTGGATACTCCCATGCAACTTGTCTCTGCCATTCTCCCTAATCCCACTAAAGAAGATAAGATTAAAGCACTTCAAGATGCTTCAAAAATTGCCTTTGAAAATGGGCTCACTACCGTATCTGTTGCGGGAATGGATAAAGAGGATATTTATTTGATTGACAGCCTTCAAAAGGCAGGTACTTTAGACATTCGGATCTACGCCATGATTTCGAATACCAAAGAAAATATGGATCATTTTCTCTCAGTAGGTCCTCTGCAAACCGATAAACTAAATGTGCGCTCTTTTAAAGTATACGCCGATGGCGCATTGGGATCTCGAGGGGCCGCATTAAAAGAATCCTATTCTGATTTAGAATCCCACAAAGGAGCTTTTATCACTCCCAAGGATTCCCTCGAAAAACTCGCCTATCGATTGGCCACAACCCCTTTTCAAATGAATACACATGCCATAGGTGATGCTGCAAATAAAGCGGTTTTAGAGGCGTACAACAAAGCCTTAGTTTTTTCAGCTGACCCGAGATGGCGTGTAGAACACGCACAAATTATTGACACGGTAGATATTAAACTTTTCAATAGAAAAATTATCCCTTCAGTTCAGCCTACCCATGCTACAAGTGATATGTATTGGGCTGAAGATCGATTGGGAGAAAGCAGATTGGCAGGTGCTTATGCTAATAGAGCACTACTAAAACAGTCAGGTCGAATTGCACTCGGAACAGACTTCCCCGTTGAAGAAGTAAATCCGTTTTTGACTTTTTATGCAGCGGTAGCTCGCCAAGATCTAGAGGCTTATCCAGAAGGAGGGTATCTTCCGGAAAATAAATTAAGCCGAATAGAGGCGTTAAGCGGAATGACCTTGTGGGGCGCCTATGCAAACTTTGAAGAAGATCAAAAAGGATCTATTGAAGTAGGTAAAGTTGCAGATTTTGTAATCTTGGACAGAGACATTATCCAAATAAGTGAAAAAAGAATTCCAAAAACGAGAATCGTAGCTACTTTTCTCAACGGAAACATCGTTTATAGCAATCGAATCAACTAAAGGGAATTGATAACTTTCATTTTCCTCTTCTGAAACCAGTTGATGTTTTTTAATTTGCATCAAAATCTCCTTTTTTAGTTAATAAATTTAATCGAAACAATATTATTGTTTTTATTGTGGATAGCATTATATTATTTTTGATAAAAAATTAAAATATGTGTGGTATTCTATGTGCATTTGACTTAAAGCAAAGCAATGTTTCTATTCGTCCTCAAATTCTTGAAATGTCAAAAAAACTTCGACATCGGGGTCCCGATTGGAGTGGGATTTATGATGCATCCAATGCTGTTCTGTCTCATGAACGTTTAGCAATAGTCGATCCGACCTCTGGAAACCAACCGTTGATTAGTCCTTCAAAAAAATTGATTTTAGCCGCCAATGGTGAAATATACAATCACCGTGCCCTCCGATCGACTTATGATTCGGAGTATCAGTTTCAAACCGAATCGGATTGTGAAGTGATTCTCGCACTGTACGAAAAAGAAGGGAAGGACTTTGTCAAAAAATTAAATGGAATTTTTGCCTTTGCTATTTATGATCAAGAGCGAGATGAATATTTTATTGCTCGAGATCATATGGGAATCATTCCTCTTTATATGGGATGGGATGGAGATGGCACCTTTTACGTAGCTTCAGAATTGAAAGCCTTAGAAGGGGTCTGTTCCAAAATAGAGCTCTTTCCTCCAGGTCATTACTTGCACAGTTCGGAAGGGAAACCGGTCAAATGGTATACTCCAGATTGGACTGAGTATGAAACCGTAAAAGACAACCCAACTTCCATAGAGGACCTACACGATGCTTTAGCAGATGCGGTGCATCGTCAGTTGATGAGTGATGTCCCCTATGGTGTACTACTTTCTGGAGGTTTGGATTCCTCCATTACCTCAGCTTTGGCAAAAAAATTCGCTGCAAAACGAATCGAATCAGGGGATACTCAAACTGCCTGGTGGCCCCAGTTACATTCGTTTTCTGTTGGACTAGAAGGCTCTCCAGACCTTGCTGCTGCTCAAAAAGTAGCGGAACACATTGGCACGGTTCATCATGAGATTAAATTCACAATTCAAGAAGGTTTGGACGCCATACGCGAAGTAATCTATCATCTTGAAACTTATGATATTACCACAATCCGCGCTTCTACGCCTATGTTTTTGATGGCAAGGGCCATCAAAGCGTTGGGAATTAAAATGGTACTCTCAGGGGAGGGAGCAGATGAACTCTTTGGTGGCTACCTCTATTTTCACAAAGCTCCCAACGCAGAAGAATTTCACGAGGAGACAGTTCGAAAACTAGACAAATTGCACCAGTATGATTGTCTCAGGGCAAATAAATCCTTAGCGGCATGGGGCATAGAGGGACGGGTACCTTTTTTAGACAAAGAATTTATTGAAGTCGCGATGCGCCTCAATCCCAAAGACAAGATGATTACCTCCGATCGAATGGAAAAATGGGTCTTGAGAAAAGCATTTGAAAGCTATTTACCAGAAAGTGTAGCTTGGCGTCAAAAGGAACAATTTTCAGATGGCGTGGGTTACAGTTGGATTGACACTTTGAAAGATTTGGTGGAAAAAGAGGTCACGGACGAACAAATGGAAAATGCCCATTTTCGATTTCCCGCACAAACTCCTCAAAACAAGGAGGAATTTTACTACCGGACCATTTTTGAATCCCATTTTCCTAGCGAAGTGGCCGCATTGAGTGTTCCATCCGTCCCCTCAGTAGCGTGTAGTACCCCCGTGGCACTGGCTTGGGATAAGGCCTTTCAAAATCAAAATGACCCGAGTGGAAGAGCGGTTGCAAATGTTCACGATAAAAGCTATAAATAGACGCTTTATTACTGCTGAAATTACAGTTGTTTTGCACACTTTGATGTTGATAACTTCCTCAATATTGACAAGGGTTTAGGGCTAATTCTAGGAGCTGAATAAGTATATTTGTTAGTCGGTGTTTTCACAGACCACAAACGAATAAATTATGAGCGAAGAAAATCAAAAAAATCAATATTCCGCGGATAGTATTCAGGCCCTAGAAGGTATGGAGCATGTCCGTATGCGACCCTCTATGTACATTGGTGATGTGGGAACTCGAGGACTGCATCATTTGGTGTATGAAGTCGTAGATAACTCCATAGATGAAGCCCTTGCAGGGCACTGTGATCAAATCACGGTGACGATCAATGAGGACAATTCGATAACGACTAAAGACAACGGTCGCGGAATCCCTGTAGGGATCCATAAAAAAGAAGGTGTTTCTGCTTTGGAAGTGGTCATGACAAAAATAGGTGCCGGAGGGAAATTTGATAAGGATTCTTATAAAGTATCGGGGGGGCTTCACGGGGTAGGAGTTTCTTGTGTCAATGCCCTTTCTGAAAATCTTGTCGCAACTGTATTTCGAGACGGAAAAATTTGGCAGCAGGAGTATTCCCGTGGGAAATCCAAAGCAGCTGTAGCGACCATAGGCGATACTACAGAAAGAGGGACCGAAGTTACTTTTAAACCCGATTCTGAAATATTTAAACAGACCCTGGAATACAACTACGAGACCCTTTCGCTTCGTATGCGGGAACTCTCTTATCTGAATAAAGGAATTAAGATTGTCATCATTGACAAAAGAAATAAAGATGATCAGGGTGAATTTGTTTCTGAAACCTTCCAGTCCAAAGAAGGACTCAAAGAGTTTATCCATTTCCTTGATGAAAGTAGGGAAGCCATTATTGGGGATGTCATCGCTATGGAAGGAGAAAAAAATGGTGTGCCTGTAGAGGTGGCCATGATTTACAACACCTCCTTTTCTGAAAATTTACACTCCTATGTAAATAATATTAATACCCATGAGGGAGGGACACACCTTTCTGGCTTTCGAAGAGGTTTGACAACAACCCTTAAAAAATATGCAGACAGTTCTGGGCTGCTCGATAAATTAAAATTTGAAATTGCTGGGGATGACTTTAGAGAAGGACTTACAGCCATTGT
>Ga0181553_10003789_pt1 | contig 13011 bp, 9 predicted proteins | sample 011ome_17_FD_133753 | JGI IMG/M metagenome (GOLD analysis project Ga0181553, IMG submission 133753) | Coastal salt marsh microbial communities from the Groves Creek Marsh, Skidaway Island, Georgia - 011502XT metaG (megahit assembly) | ecosystem: Environmental > Aquatic > Marine > Intertidal zone...
AAGCTACTTGTTTACCCAATAGCCTCATTTATCCTCTCATTTATTTCCTCAATACTTCCAATTCCATCCACACCAATGTGTTTTCCTTGGTTACTGTAAAAATCTTTGAGTGGAGCTGTCTCGTTATCGTAAACCGCCATTCTATTTCTAATGATCGATTCATCTTGGTCGTCTTTTCTACCAGAATCTTTTCCCCTTAATAGTAGTCTTTTAACTAGTTCATCTTCATCTACCTCCAAAGACACCATTTTCGAAATTTCCCATCCTTTTTTAGCGAGTAACTCGTCAAGCGCAGTTGCTTGTTCGGTAGTTCTCGGAAAACCATCAAATATGAATCCTTTCGTGTCATGAGATTCACTTAGCTTAGCATCAATCATGTCAATCACCAATTGATCTGGTACTAAGTTTCCCGCTTCCATATATTCTTTGGCTTTTTTTCCTAGCTCGGTATCATTTTTCATATGAAAACGGAACATGTCGCCTGTGGAAAGGTGTGTTAAGTTAAATTTTTCTTGAATTAATTCTGACTGTGTTCCTTTTCCTGCACCAGGAGGACCAAATAATATTATGTTCAACATGGTTTTTTTAATTATGTATAATTCGTCTAAATTTCTGCCAATTTCATTGTAATCCAATCCAAATCCTACTAAGAATTCATTTCCAACTTCAAAACCTATATAGTCTATTGGATAATTTTTGGTGTATGCTTTTGGTTTAAAAAGAAGGGTGGCAACTTTAATGCTTTTGGGATTATTGGAAGCGAGGTCGTTTACAATATTTTCGAGTGTAATTCCCGTATCAACAATATCCTCCACTATAATTACCTCGGAATTTTCTATATTTTTATCTAGTCCAAGAACTTTCTTTACGTTTCCGGTTGTTTCCGTGCCTTTGTAGGAGGATACTCGCAAAAATGCTACTTCGCATTCAATTTCTAGTTGCTTTAGTAAATCCGAAAAAAATAAAACGGACCCGTTGAGGATTCCGACTAATAAAGGTTTTTTTTGAGAATAATCCCTGTTTATTTCTTGCGCAATTCTCGTTATTTGAGCACTGATTGCTGCTTTGTCGATAAACGGAATAAAGGTTTTATCGTGAAGGGTAATTTCTTTCTTCATTTCCAAAGTTAAAACTTTCTGAATAAACTCACTTATTTGACTAAGAGTTTTATTTCTATTTTCGACAGTTATCGTGAATTATTCTGACAATAATCAGGTTAAAACACCCATTCTCAATTCCTGATTCCCTATATTTGTATCCAACAAAAATCAAATAAATTGGAACATACATTTTTAAGTAATTTTGGATACTTTCTGGTATTTTTTTCATTCGTAACAGCCCTTTTTTCAACGGTTTCTTATTTTATTTCGCACCGCAACTCTTCGGATTTAGCAGTCTCGGAGCAATGGAAAAAAACGGGGAGAATTTCATTTAGGTTACATTCAATTGGTCTGCTAGGCTCAGTTGCTTTGTTGTATGTGCTGATTTATGGTCATTTTTATGAGTTTCATTATGTTTGGAAGTATTCCAATGATTCTATGCCAATGGAATACTTGATTTCATGTTTTTGGGGAGGTCAGGAAGGAAGTTTTCTGTTGTGGATGTTTTGGAATGTAGTAATAGGTAACGTACTTATCAAAAAAGCGAAAGAATGGGAGTCGTCAGTAATGACAATATTTGTGTTGTCTCAAGTCTTCTTAAACTCGATGTTGCTCGGTATTTTTATTTTCGATTTTAAGATTGGAAATAATGTCTTTTTATTAACCAAAAACCTTCCAGAAAACATAGGCTTGCCTTGGACCGAAATGACCGATTATGTGTCTAAATTACCTATGTTTAAGGATGGTCAGGGATTAAACCCTCTTTTGCAAAATTATTGGATGGTGATTCATCCGCCAACCTTGTTTTTTGGTTTTGCTGTTACCGTGGTTCCTTTTGCCTATGCGATTGCTGCTCGCATGAGAGGAAAGTTAACTGAGTGGGTAAAACCAACTATTACTTGGACATTTTTAGGAATAGGAGTCCTGGGTGTTGGTATATTAATGGGAGGAATGTGGGCATACGAATCCTTAAGTTTTGGTGGGTTTTGGGCATGGGATCCCGTTGAAAATGTTTCGTACATCCCTTGGTTGACTCTGGTGGGTGCAGGACATTTAATGCTAGCGAACCAAAGGAAAGGTACCTCGTTATTCTTTACTTATCTCCTTACTTTTTTGTCTTTTATTCTAGTGTTGTATTCTACATTCTTGACCAAAAGTGGGGTGTTGGGTGACAGCTCAGTTCATTCTTTCACTGACAACGGAATGCTGGGTCAACTCCTTTTCTATATCCTGTTTTTTGTGTGGTTATCGGTTTTTATGTTACTAAAAAGCAACCAACACAAATTGATGTATACGGTCATTTCTATTTTTCTTTTTGTGATGACTCTCACTGCTGATAGTTCAACTCTTGTGGCGGGAATCCCAGCCGCGGGAATTGTATTCACGTTGGGAATCATTGCTACCTTGATCTTTGTTGTGATTGCATCTATTAAGAATTTTCCTAAAACAAACACTGAAGATAAATTATGGAGTAGAGAGTTTTGGATGTTTATGGGAAGTCTTGTGTTGTTTATCGCTTGTATCCAAATCTTTGTGGATAATTCTTTTCCGGTATGGAATAGGTTGTTTGGAACCGATATTGCTGGGAAAGAAAATGTGTTACAACACTACAATATCAGACAAGGTGCTTTTGCTATTTTTGTATCGCTTTTTGTCGGATTTGGTCAGTACTTACGATACAAAGGAATGCCTGCAAAGGTGTTTTTCAAACAAATTTCTTTGTCGCTAATTGTTTCGGGGTTACTCACCGCGGTATGTTTGTCTGTCTATACATTCTCCGGGATTGATTTTGCCTCAGCCGAAACGCTTGTATACAGTTCCTTGTTATTCACTTCGATTTATGCCGTGATTGGAAACCTGGATTACTTTGTTCGATTCCTGAAAGGAAAACTGAACTTTGCCGGAGCATCCATAGCACACATGGGGTTTGGCTTAATATTGTTTGGAGCACTCATTTCTAATTCGCAAAGCAAAAAACTTTCGCACAATAAGGGAGGAAAATTTGATTTGGCCTCACTGAGCGAAACGTTCAAGAATAATGAGGATGTTCAAATCACAATGGGCGATACGAATTACATGCATGAGTATTTTGTGTCCTACAGGAGTAGGAGCCAAGAAGGAATCAATATTTATTACGAGGTAGATTATTTTAAACCTGAGCCCGTTTCTTACAAAAAAGGAGAAGTGGTTGAGTATTTTGGGGAGTATTATCAGGCCAAAGAAGACCACACCGTAACAGACGATTTTTTTGCCGCAAACGCTAAGCACTGGCAATTAGTTGCTCCGGATTCTTTGGCCAAGTCATGGAAAAGTCACTTTCCTGGTAAAAAGGAATTTACGCTAACGCCATTTGTTCAATTGAACGAAAGATTTGGAAATGTAGCCGAACCTTCTACCAAACATTTTATTGGCCATGATGTATTCTCACACATTAAATATCCAGATCCAGCTATTTTTGAAGGGAAAAATGATGGATACATGCCCTATGAAAACTACATTGCAGAAGTAGGAGATACAATTGTTACAACTCACGGAATGGTCATAGTGGAAGACAATCAGCAGTTTCCTTATGAAAATAATACTCAAGCTGGAGTGGTAAATTTAAGGTTTGTTGATTATCAACAAAAAATGGAGCCCAAACAGCAAGCGCTGGTTTACTTGATTCAACAAGATTCCTCGCTAAAGCCTCCTTTACCGGTGACAGAGGAAGATTATGGAATGAAAGTGTCGTTGAATGGAATATCTATTCCTACGTATTCGGAAGACTCAACTGTGATTTCACCCCGAAAAATATCCTTAGATATCACTGGAAAAGAATTTATAATTATGCAAGCCAAGACTTTCCCAATGATTAATCTCCTTTGGTTAGGGGTTGTTCTTATGTTGGTTGGATCTATCATGGCTGTGATTTATAGGATAAAAAGAGAAAAATGATACAATTTATCACTCTTATTGGTTCAGGAAATGTGGCTCATAACTTGGGTTTAGCTTTTCGTGAGGCTGGTTTGGAAGTGTTGGAAGTGGTAAGTAAGAATATCGCTAACGCGGAGATTTTGGCCCAAAAGTTGAACGCAAAACCCAACAACGATTTATCCAAAATAAATCAAGAAAGCGACTTGTATGTAGTGGCCTCTTCGGACAATTCTATTGCTAAAATTGCCTCCCAATTAAATGTAAGGGACAAGCTCCTGGTTCATACTTCTGGAAGTATTGACATCGCGGAGTTGAATATTGCCTCCATTCGTGTTGGAAGTTTTTATCCTCTTCAAACTTTTACCAAGTCTCATCGAACCGATTTTCAAAAGATTCCAATTTGTATTGAGTCAAACGACCCTCAAGCAACCAGGGAATTAGAACAACTTGGTAAAAAGATTTCGAACAGGATTATTCATATGTCTTCCATACAAAGACAAAAACTTCATTTGGCTGCAGTTTTTGTTTCTAATTTTGCAAATTATATGCAAGTAATTGGTCAGGATTTGTGTGAAGAGCAAGGAATAGAATTTAATTTGTTGAAGCCCTTAATTAAAGAAGTTTTTGATAAAAATCAACTTAAATCTGCAAGAGAAAACCAGACTGGTCCTGCTATGAGAAAAGATAGTTTCGTTATGGAGAAGCATTTGCAGTTATTAAAGAATGACCCGAGTCTTCAGGAATTATACAACAATATTTCAGCCCTCATTCAAGGAGATTTTTCTTAATCCTCCCTCATGTCGGTCCTTTGTTCTATAAATTAATATAGTGTAGTAGGTGTTCTACTCGTTTAATACTCGAAAAAATTACTTTTAGGCTGTTTTTTGTAATCTTGGAAGAAAATTAAGAAGAGTCATAACCAAGGAAAACCGAGGGAAATACCTTCCTTTTTCTTTTTGAAATAGAAACTAATATTCTTGATATTTATATGTTTTATTGCTCGAAGAAGTGCAGGATACAATTGTTTCGATACTTTTTTAAAGTTTTGTATTCTGTAATAGTTATTGCAAACGGATTATATTTGTTTGTTTCAAATTTAAGAATTATCTACTCTGTGGCTTCCCCAATATTTCTAAAATCTTAAATCTTTAATCACAGTTAAATTTTAAACAGTAATTGGCAAAAACGGGGTTAAATTAATTTATTTTATTAAATATGTTATAATCTAATCCATACGATAACAAAAATATCATCTGTAAAGAAATTCCTTTAATTTTTCGCTGTTTGCTTGGGGGGAAAGATGTCCTTAAGCGCAAATTTTAACAAATATTTAATATAAAAATATTTGGATGAGTTAAATAATTTGATTAAAAACTTGTTTTTTGTTTAATTATTTATAATTTTATTGAAACAAAAAACTAAAAACAATGGAAAATTTAACAATGACCTATGGTATGGTCTCAAAACTTAACCCAACTGATTATGTTGGTTTTACCTTCTTTGTTGGTTGCATGGCAATGATGGCTGCAGCCGCTTTTTTCTTTTTATCGCTTAATCAGTTTGATAAAAAATGGAGAACGTCAGTCCTAGTTTCAGGACTCATCACCTTCATTGCGGCAGTTCATTATTTCTACATGAGAGATTATTGGGCTGCACACGCAGAGTCACCTACGTTTTTCAGATATGTAGATTGGATACTCACAGTTCCTTTGATGTGCGTAGAGTTCTTCTTAATCCTGAAAGTTGCTGGTGCAAAGCCTGCTTTATTATGGAAGATGATAGTATTTTCTGTAATTATGCTAGTGACTGGTTATTTTGGAGAGGCTGTATACCAAGATCAAGCAGCATTCTGGGGATTCATCTCAGGAGCAGCTTATTTCTACATAGTGTATGAAATTTGGTTGGGAAGTGCGAAAAAACTGGCTGTAGCAGCAGGTGGAGATGTTTTAAAAGCACATAAGATTTTATGTTGGTTCGTATTAGTAGGTTGGGCAATATACCCAATAGGATACATGATGGGAACAACTGGATGGTATAGTAGTTTTATGCCAGAAGGTAATATAGATGTTGCTTATAACATTGCTGATGCGATTAATAAGATTGGTTTTGGTTTAGTGATTTATTCACTAGCAGTGAAGAAATCGGCTAGCAACGCCTAATAATTTAATATTAACCAAAAAAGCGCGATTCGAAAGAATCGCGCTTTTTTTATATTCTATTATTACCTTATTCTTTTCTTTTTGAATAAAAGTGATTCATAGTAATAACATGTGGAAGACTCAGGCATGAAAGAATAATAAAAAATATAGCCCATTGGTTGGTTTTTAAACTAAAAAAAGCAAGTATAAATGAAAAGGCAGCCAACGAAGTGAAGGGAAGAGAGAGTAAAAAAAGTTTTGTAGAACTATACCCTAATCCTTGTTTTAAATGTTTCCATCCATTTTTACTATGTTGAAAAGTAAAGTAAATACCAAAACTTACCAATAAAGGTAAAAATGAGGTGACAACTAAGTAAAACAAACTTAATATGATGCCTTTTGATTTATATCGAAATCCAAGAAAAACACCTGAAATCACAATTACAACTTTTAATATATCTAAGGTATTTGTTTGATTTAATTCTGTAATCAGTTCACTCGAATATCCGGGTATTTGAGATAAAATACTAATTAATTCATCGATATGAAAAAATAGAATGAGCAAAAGCACAGTTAATCCCCATATAAATGAACTGAAATTATTAGTAATGTTCCATTCTTTAAAATCTGCTTGACCAAAGTGAAAGGCTGAGTAGACTATAAATCCAAATAGTGCGAGGTTAGGAAACATATACCATATTATTCCGTAAAGTATGGCTTTAAAAATATATTGTCCCGAGAATTTAATTATACTTGAAGACGACATTTCTTTTAACTTTATTAAGTGATCTAGTGCACCATGAGAAAGACCGATTGTAAAAAAACCTAAAAGCAAAATACCTATGACCAGACTACTTGCTTCAAGCCAATACATAAAAAGCGAAAAAAATGTAAATAAAAGAGGAAGAATTACAATTGGACTTTGTTTTATTTGAAATACAAAATCATTGATTGCCATTTTAATAAAGATTATTTTGGGCAATTTAGAAAACAGTAGGATGTCTTCGAACCAAGAAGTTCTTTCCTGAAGGAAATTTAGAATACGGATTGTTGGAACTTTGGTAAATAAAGTCGTAAAAATAAACTTTCCTTTCCCAGGTTTTTCAACTAAAATTTTCAATAATAGTCGGTCGTAAAAAGCAAATCTAGAAAAAGATTTTTGTTTAAACCTAAAATGGGGAAATGAAAGAGATATAGTCTTTGCTTCCTTGGCCATTTCATGAAATGCAAAACCAGTAGTGCATTTCACCTTATTGTTTCGTGCACCCATATTTTTCCAATTTTTACTCAAGGTGTGCGATTTGATTTGAGCAGAAGACATTGGGATTACACCAGATTCAATTTCATTAATTGTATAGTTTTGGCTGATGGATTTCAAATATTCTTTAAGCAGTTCATTAGCTTTTTTCAAGGTTACTTTTTCTGTTCCAAATCGAGTTAGTTCTATAAGCGCATTACAAGAGTCGAATGGCAAAACATAAACAAATTGTGTAAAATCTCCTTGAGGAACATTAAAGTCCATCATAACCATTTTTTCAGAATCAAAACTCTGTTCGCTAGTTGTTATTTTCCAACCATAAAATGACTGATAAATGTGACTCTCATTTTTTTTAGGTGAATAATATTCTGGTGGTCTACTATCAAAAACAAATTTCCCTATCAGTTTTTCATGTTTTGTGTCTAATCTAAATGTATCATCTTTCATACACTCAGCAGAAATTAAATGAGAATTGATGTATTGAACGTTGTGTTTTTTTAATTTTAGCCTCGTCTCTTCATACAAATCAATTCCTTTTACATGCCAATATTTAAGAGGTTGAATATTTGTCTCACTTATTCCTCCAATTTCAATATTATTCCAACTATGACTGACTAAATTTGTTAAATTGAGTTTCTCTAATTCTTTTTGAGTTGACCAAAAACAAAATGTTCGATCATTTTTTATTTTTTTCTCTGGTTCAATTATTCCTATTTTTTTTCCGTCTAGAATTCCTTTTTCAATTAATTGAAGTAATAGTAAACAGTTGGCCGCGCCAAAACCGATAAATACAAAATCGAAATAATTGGATTTAGAATAAGTCATAATTTGGTTCAAAGAGCTTTTTGTTTTTAGAAGGGAAAAGACATAAAATGCAAGGCAGAAATTAATTAGATTTTCTCTGTAATATAAAACGATGTCACGGTTTAATTCTCATAACTGAAATAGGTGAGGCACATAATTTTGACTGGATGTAAAAAGTAGTATTGATTTCATTGTTTATTAGACAATACCTTTTTTGTATCTGCCTTCCGAAAATACAACAATTTAATTTAGTAAATAAAAGAGAATTTTTAACTTATTCCGTTAACAAAATTTAAAAACACAGATTTGTGTTTTTCCAGGTCCATATTTCCAGAAAGTGCAACTCTCGCAATGTAATCTTTATCTCCTTCTTTGGTGGTTCCTTGGGTAGAGGTTGCAGGAATAGTCCAATAACATCCTTTCAACTGTCCGTAACTCACGCAATATTTGCTCTCTGTTGGAATTTCGCTTATCATTTTATTGATCAGTACCAGATTGAGTTTACGCTTGTATTCTTCTCTTTCTTCGGGAGTGTTCCCCTTTGTGGGTAAGTCTAGAGAAAATACAGAAGGAGTGAATCCTTCTTTGGCCAACTCTTCCGAAACGAAATTGATTTTGGCATCTGGCAGTGTCTTTTGAATAAAGGTCACAAAATCTCTAGTGTTTTCGTAGGCCGCTGCAATTCTTTTATTCATCGAGGGCATTTGTGCCGCTAGTATTTCGTATTGAAGTGCAGTTGCTTCGTTGTCACAAATAGCTAAATGGAGATGAATTTTGTTCATTATTTCTTCCGAAAGATCATTACCTGCACAATATCCTGCTGTGCACTTACCACCGCTCGGAAATTTCGATCCACTGGCATAAGAAATAGCTTTTATTTCGGAGAGGATTTCTCCTTTACCAAGAAAATGAACATTAGGACAAAATGTTTGATCTAAAATAAATACTGGTTGAATAGCTATACTTCCAGAAGGTGTTTTTCTTTCCTTGCTCAAGGTTTTTTTAAGATCTAGTAGCTCGGGTACTTCTACTCTCGGGTTAGTAGGAATTTCTGCGATGATAAATGGAATGGCATCTTCTTGGGCGATTTGGTTCAAGACACTTTCAATACTTTGCACCATGTCATTATCACGATCTACAGCTAAATCAACAATGTCTACTTGCTCCAGACATGCTGCGACTCTTCTTGCTTGATCGTTTGTACCGCCATAGCAATTGGTAGGAACAACAAACTTGATTTTTTTCTCCGGGTAGTGTGCTTGAGCGTAATCGATCATTCCCATCATGATGGCATATTGCATCGATAAGCCGCTCGAGGCAACTGCAGGCCGTATGTTGGTTCCTGTAATTTCTTTGATTGATTGTTCTACCTCGCTCTTTTGTTTTTTCCAATCGTCATTATTATGTTTATCCTGATTGATGTTCAATACACTTTTCAGAACTCTCAGTGAATTTATGGGAGTCATGGATATAGTTTCTCTTCTTCTTACATGTTGGATATCTGAAACATAGTGAGAATTATTCGAAGAGATTTTCAATAGGCTTCCCATACCGGGGTACAGGATGAGTTGAAAATCAATTCCCGTAAAATCAGGAAGGACTTCTTGACTTTTGGTTATAAATATCACACTGCCATCAAACTTTGGTAATTCTTCCCATCCCGATACTTTTTTATACTTAAATTGATATCCATAAATGGATTTGGTCAATTCAACATCAAATCCATTCGGCAATTTTTCTGTGTAGGCAATCAGGGTATTTTTTTTCTCTAATAAGTTTTTGCGAAGAACAGCCAAGACAGGAATGGATTCGGACGAAAACGAGATCACATTGGAGGCTTTTACTTGATTCATCTTGGCAAGAGTCCACTCAAGAATACAGGACAAAGGATGACCTAAACGGATGTAGTCGTAAGCAGTAGGTAATTCACTAAGTTGGGCAGTAGTTGCTAATTCAGATTGAAACAATTCCTCAAATTGGGTTAAAAATTCGGTTTTTGCCAAACTTTCGTTATAAATATCCAATCTGTGAGTAGTTAGGTTTAGCCAATCCTCTGGTAAATTGCTTACCACTTCTTTCACATAGTTTGTTATCTTGGTTGCTTGCATAATTTTCGCCTTGTTTGAGTGGTGAAATTACAATTTTTCGGACGGAATAGAAAGGACATAATCCGATTTCTCATGTCTCGTTTAGGAGGTTAATCGGGTTTTATATTTTAAAAGATTTCTTTCGCATCATTAAAAATGATCAAACGTCCTTCTTCTTCAAAAAAGAGTTAGTTGAGGGTTGGCATATTCACTACTCATCTATTAGGCCACTTGATGGAGAAAATTGTTGTCTTTGTAACCTTGCCATAAATCAGTATATACGGCAATTGCGGAAAGGCGGGGTGTAATAAACTTTTTGTTAGTCAGTTAGTTTTTCGGTTTGGTTGCAAAGTTAGCAATTCTGTAAAGTTTAGCATCACAAACGGTTCCACATAGTTTTCTAAAAATTGAATTTTCTAACCGTACAAATTCTATCTTTGTGGGGTAGGAAACGAATATGTTTATGGAAAATAAAAAAAGTTACATAATAGGAGGAGGAGTAAGTGGATTGGTGGCAGCCCAAGTTTTAGAAAATCATGGGTTTCAGCCTACGATTATTGAATCGACTGATAGAGTAGGAGGAAGAGTAAAAACGGATAGATTGAATGGGTATCAACTCGATCATGGTTTTCAAGTGCTTTTGACTTCTTATCCCATGGCACAGAAGTACCTAAATCTTGAATTATTGGATTTACAGAGATTTCTTCCTGGAGCCACTATATTTCGGAAAGGAAAGGAACGAGTGATTGGCGATCCTTTGCGCGAATTTTCCTTGTTGCTTCCTACGATGTTTTCAGGTATTGGAAGCTTATCCGATAAAATAAAAATTCTAAAATTAACTACTTTGTTGAAGAAGAAAAGTGTTCAAGAAATTTTTGACGAAAAGGAAACATCGACTTTGGAGTATTTGAGGAATTTCGGTTTTTCAGAGTCAATTATAACAGATTTTTTTGCACCATTTTTTAGCGGAATATTTTTAGAAACTTCTTTGGCTACTTCCAGCAGAATGTTCGAATTCGTGTATAAAATGTTTGGCGAGGGTGATGCCGCAATCCCAAAGGCGGGAATGGAAGCGATTCCTGCTCAATTGAAGCAAAATTTAAAACAGACAACATACAAGTTCAATACGCGAGTGAAAGAGGTGAAGAATGGTAAAATCATTCTAGAGAACGGAGAAATAATCTTGAGCAATTCCACTATTGTTGCCACCGATCCATCGGGGCTAATTAGTAATTTGTCTTCGCAATCTGTTCCGTGGAAATCCTGCGTAACTCTTTATTTTGAGGCGGATACAAAACGAATAAAAAAACCATTGATTGGATTAGTTTCTGAAAAGGAAGCATTAATAAATAACATTTTCTATCATACTTCTGTAAAAACTGAATCCAAAGGAGACAAAGAACTGTTGTCTGTTACGGTAATCAATCGCAAGGGAAAGTCTGGAGAGGAATTAATCAAGCAAGTTGAAAATGAACTGGAATCTTACTGCGGAATTAGCCAAGTTCGCCATTTGGCGAAGTATGACATACCATTAGCATTGCCTAATCTTACGAATATTCAGTACGAAATGATGCCGTCAGAAACTCAATTGACCTCGAGTATTTTCTTGTCGGGAGACACACAACTAAATGGTTCATTGAATGCTGCGATGTTGGCAGGAGAAAGAGCCGCTATGGCAGTTGTAGAGGCGTTAGAGGGTTAACGCGTTAAATGCACATGTCTTGAATCGTTACGAATTGAGAGAGTGGTAGGAGCGTTTTCTTTTATTAAAAATCTGAATCGGTAATAACTAAAACGTATTCGTGACTTGCAGAAGTTCTTTGGTCATCAACTATAGAAGTCCAATTAGATAATACTTTATAATCTTTTGTCAAAGTGTCTATTGCGGCATTTGTAATTATCATGTCATTTCCAAACATTGAAGTTGGTTCAAAATAGTCAGTTTCTTTACCTCGCTTACTCCAAGTTGCGACATTTTTTCTTTCGTTCGGATTAATTGTTTTGTCAATGTCGTTTGAGGCAATAATATTTGTGCCTTCAACAGATATAACACTCGAAGATTGGTTGTCGACATAATAGTCAACAAAAGTTTCCTTTTCGCAAGAACTAAAGAAAAATAGGGCGAAGATTAGAATAGATACTTGTCTCATATTTACTTAAATTTTGTTCACGTTATTGTAACGGTTTGTATATGACTTGTGGCGGTTTCGAAGCACTTTCCTTTCCACCGAAACCAAAGGTAGCCAGGAACTGAAAACCTTGCTGGCTGCCGTTCACCCGTCATAAGTTTGATCGTTTTCTGTAAGTGTTTTAGCTTTTGACAAAATACAATTAAAAAAAGTGTATATCTCCTAATCAAACTTAGTATTAGTATTTGTCTTTTTTCTTGCTTCATCAAAAAAGGACTGATTAAAATTAAGCAATTTATCAGATTTTTCAATATCATTTCCCGTTTTTACATCTAATTCCTCTTTGTTGCAAGACCAAAGAGCAACTCCAAGAATTGCTATTAAAATTGTTGATTTTAAAATTTTCGTTTTCTTATTTTTTGTTTTTATGTTCATTTAAGGTGAACGAGTAAGTAAATTGTTATAAAACACTTGTTACAAACTCCAAAAACAAAACTATTGTTTTCCTTTTTATTTTTCATCCAAGTAAGGAAAGCACTCGAATATGATTCATACTGAACCGTTTTTGATAGCTGTTTTAAT
>Ga0181553_10003791_pt1 | contig 13007 bp, 8 predicted proteins | sample 011ome_17_FD_133753 | JGI IMG/M metagenome (GOLD analysis project Ga0181553, IMG submission 133753) | Coastal salt marsh microbial communities from the Groves Creek Marsh, Skidaway Island, Georgia - 011502XT metaG (megahit assembly) | ecosystem: Environmental > Aquatic > Marine > Intertidal zone...
CACACACACACACACACCATGGGGTACACACACGCCCTCCCCATCACCATCAACACTAAACCCGCGAGCGCCGCACACCACGTACACACACACCCCGAACGTCCATCACGCATCACGCCACGCCACACCCACCCACCATCCCCACGTACACACATAAATCACCATACACAACCCCATCACACGTCCATCAACGCACGCGCCGCGCCATCGTCGAGCCATGGTCGACGATCGCCCATCGCGGATCGACCACGCGCGTGTGGCCACGCGTCGTCGCCATTTCCACGCCCCGATGTCCGCCATCGCGTCCGTCACCGCGCCGCTCACCGCGTCCCGCTCGTTGTCCCTTCGCGGCGCGAGCGTGAAGCATGGCTCGACCAAGCCCGCGTGCGTCGCCGCGCCGCGCGGCTCTTTGGTGGTACGTTTTTCGTCGTCGCAGCATGCGTGGCTCGGCGTAATCGTTCGCGATCGATGGATGGATGGATGGATGGATGAATGATGCGGATTGGCGTCGCGCGCGCGCGTGTGGGATGGCGCGCGAGGCGTGGGTGTGATGGATGGGGTTTTGATGCGATCGATGCGCGGTGGAGTGGGGCGTTGGCGTGGTCGGCGTTGGCGTCATGGCGCGCGCGAGCGATGCACGGGCGGTGTAGGGTCTGTGCGAGATCGCGCGCTGGATAGGCCAATCGTGGGACTCGGGGTCGTCGAGCGCGCGCGCGGCGGCGCGGTGCGCGTCGACGTGGGGTGTGCGGATGCGTGCGTGGATGGCGCGTGCGTCGAGCGCGTCGAGCGGCGAGGACGGCGCGCGCGTCGAGGGCGCGCGCGCGCGCGAGGGGGAGGGCGCCGGGCGATATCCCTCGCCCATCGTATCGTATCAAAAACCTGTCCGTCGTGGACGTACTGTTTGCCCATAGGGGAGGGGGTGTGATCCGAGAGGGCGCGCGGCGCGCGGCGCGCGGTCGCGCGCGGATGTGTGTCGTGACGTGTGTGAACGCGTGTACTGACGTGTGTTTTGTTTTCGTCATTTCGTGCAGATTCGTAACGCGTCGGCGAAGGAGATGCGTGACCGCATCGCCTCTGTCGGGAACACGAAGAAGATCACCGACGCGATGAAGCTCGTCGCCGCGGCCAAGGTGCGCAAGGCGCAAGATGCCGTCATTGGTGCTCGTCCGTTCTCGGAGTCTCTCGTCAAGGTGCTCTTCGCCATCAACCAACGTTTGTCTGGCGAAGATGTTGACGTGCCGTTGACCAAGCAACGCCCGGTGAAGAAGGTTTTGATCATTTCGTGCACTGGCGACCGCGGTTTGTGCGGTGGTTTCAACAACTTTATCATCCGTAAGACCGAACAGCGTGTTGCGGAGCTCAAGGCGCAAGGCGTTGAGTGCAAGCTCATCACTGTCGGTAAGAAGGGTGGTGTGTACTTCAACCGCCGCAAGGATCAATACGACTTGGTCAAGCGCTTCAACATGGGCCAGTCCCCGTCCACGCAAGACGCGCAAACCATTGCTGATGACATCTTCGCTGAGTTCACCTCCGAAGAAGTCGACAAGGTTGAAATGATCTACTCCCGATTTGTTTCCCTCATCGCCGCTGAACCGACTGTGCAAACGCTCTTGCCCCTTTCCAAGGAGGGTGAAGTGTGCAGCGTCGACGGCGTGTGCGTTGACGCCGCCAACGACGAAATCTTCAAGCTTACGTCTGAAGATGGTGAGTTCGCCGTCAAGCGTGTGAAGGCGGATACTGAGGTCTCTGAGTTCGAGGGTGTCATGCAATTCGAGCAAGACCCGAACCAAATCCTTGAGGCGCTCATGCCGTTGTACATGAACTCGCAAATCCTCCGTGCGCTCCAAGAGTCTCTCGCCTCTGAGCTCGCGGCGCGCATGAACGCGATGTCCACTGCGTCCGACAACGCCAAGGAACTCAAGAAGAACTTGAGCCTTGTCTACAACCGCGCTCGCCAAGCCAAGATTACCTCTGAAATTATCGAGCTTGTCGCTGGTGCCGCCGCCGCCTAAATGGAAATTTGATTGGATTTGAGACATGGAACCGCGTCTTTAGAAGCGCTTGATGCGGGGTAGGAATTTCTACTGAATTAGAAAATATAAATATTGCACAAACAATCGCGCGCATTTCTCACATAGCGGGATTAGCGATTGTAATTCAAAATATTGAATGAACCAAACTTTACTCTCGATGCGTCTCGTTCGTTGCGGAAATATGTACATGTTACAAAGTGTCTAAAGGTATTGTACAGTCGCTACGGATACCCGTAACTTGCGAGAGATTTTGGCGGCGTACACAATGCACGAGCCTCAATCAACGCGTCTTCATACTCCGCTCCGGTGACTTCTCGTAATTTTACTTCAAATAGCGTCGCCCACATTTTCCCCGTGACGAAGAGTCTGTCGCTCTCTTCGTCGTACGCGATGCCGTTCAACACTTCGCCGACGTTATCATTCGGTGACGTTGATTTTAACGTTCCCATATTCACCCAGCCCGTGATCTTGCCCGTTTCGGGGTCTATGCGCGCTAAGCATGGGCGCTCAAGGATGTTGGCGAACACCGCGCCGTGGATGACTTCGAGCTCGTTGGCAAAACGCACTGGTTCACCGTTATCCGTAATCGTCACCGAACGTCGTAGCGATGCCACCACACCTTCACCCGTAGGAACATCTAAAACGTGGAGCTTGTTGGACGCGTCCGTAGCGTACAACACCGTGGTGCCATCGTTTAAAGCGTGCGCCGCGAGTCCCCACCCGTCGGAGAGCGGCGTGCGAAACGTCCCCTTCTCCTCCAACTCATGATTTGCTGATAACGTGTACTTCAATCCTTTATCCGATTTCCAAGTGATTAAAAATAAGTCATCGCCTACTTTCGTCAAACCTTCGGCAAACGTAGGCGATGGAATGTCCTTGGCGCCGCTTTTTCTCTCACCCGTAGAGACATCCGTCACACGCACCTGACTCTTCATCCCATGCACAGCTCCCGTGCTTTCGCACAACACACCCTGACCACACACAGTCAACCCTTGCGTGAACGCTCGTCTGTCGTGCGGGTACGCGTTGACGACGTCATAAACGTAAACGCGTGGCGAACCGTCTTCATGCGCGCCCGCGCCCAGTTGAGCCCCACCGACAGCCGTAACGCCCTGCGACGTCAACGACAACGACGACGACGACGACGACGACGACGACGTTGAAGAGGAGGAGGAGAAGGAGAGTACGATGAACACTAGCACCAGCGTCATCGCCGCCACGCCTGCACTCGACACGCGCGAACCAGTAGTGCGCTTAGACCATTGCGGTGACTGATTAGTGTTCACCGCGCCGTGCCTCGCCATTCTCTCCGTCGCATCCACGAGCCCGCGCCGCTCGTTCGATCGTGAAAACTGCTCCAACGTCGATGTCGCGACCGCCTCGTCGTGGTGCATGGATGTCGCGTGGCGTTCTCGACACTGCTGCGGCACGCACTGAGGGGATAATCTCAAACAATCGAGCCTTGGACGTCACTTCCGAACACGCCTCGTCGCCGCCGACGTCATGGTGTCCGTCGACGACGTCACGAATGGTGCAATGACGGTGTTCCATTACGCGAACCGCGCGTTCGTCACCGTGCGCTCGATTGAGAGCACGACGCAGCGCTGGGGCGTCATCGCGATCGTCGCGCTTTTGCTTCGCTGGCTCACGGCGCCTCCGTCCGTGCCCAAGCTCAACGTGCGCTTGACCGAAGAGGAAGAGAATGGGTATCCCGACGAACGTTTCGACCCGTCTAAGAGTTGGCCCACGACGTCGGTGCCGTGCTACGACCCTGGTAACATGACAAAGCTGTGCGCGGATATGCCGGCGATGCGCGCGGATGAAGTCAAGGAACGCATTGCGAAAGCCGCGGCGGCGCAAAAGATTTGGGCGAAATCGTCTTTTGCGAAACGCCGTGAGCTTTTGAGTGTGATCCAGCGATTCATCTTAGAAGAACAGGATACGATTTGCCGCGTGAGCGCGCGGGACAGCGGTAAGCCTCTCGTCGACGCGGCGTTCGGTGAGGTATTGGTGACGCTGGAGAAGATCCGTTGGTTGTGCAATGAAGGTGAACATTGGTTAAAGCCAGAGCATCGTTCGAGCGGAGCGATGATGTTTTACAAGAAGGCTCGGGTTGAGTACCATCCAGTCGGCGTCATGGGCGCAATCGTGCCGTGGAATTATCCATTTCACAACGTGTTCAACCCGTTGGTGGCCAACTTGTTTGCAGGTAACGCGCTCGTGGTCAAAGTGAGCGAATATGCCAGCTGGAGCTCGCAATACTACGGTCGCGTCATCGATGCCGCGCTTGAAGCCGTTGGCGCGCCGAAAGACTTGGTGCAAATCATCACCGGTTATGGTGAGGCGGGCAACGCCTTAGTTACCGGTGGTGTTCAAAAGCTCGTTTTTGTCGGTTCAACGGGCATTGGGCGCAAGGTCATGGAAGCCGCGGCGAAGACACTCACACCTGTCGTATTAGAGCTCGGCGGTAAAGATCCGTTTATCGTTTGCGCCGATGCAAACTTGAACCAAGTCGTCCCCATGGCGCTTCGTGGCGCTTTCCAGTCGTGCGGTCAAAACTGCGCGGGTGCAGAGCGGTTCTACGTGCATGAAAAGATCCATGACAAGTTTTTGGCTAAAGTCTTGGAGTCTGCGAAGCAGTTACGCCAAGGTTGGGCTCTCAACGCGTCGGTTGATTGCGGCGCGATGTGCATGCCCAAGCAAGCGCAATACGTGCAGTCTCTCATCGATGACGCCGTGAAGCGCGGTGCAACCGTCCATGTCGGCGGCTCCATTGAATTGGGCGCAAAGGGCGGTCAGTTCTATCCGCCGACGGTTATTTCTGGCATCACGCACGACATGCGCATCGCGCGCGAGGAGGTCTTTGGCCCGGTGCTAGCCATTGTCAAGACGAAGAGCGATGAAGAATCCATCGCACTCGCCAATGATTGCGATTTCGGTCTCGGCTCGAACATTTTCACTCGCTCAACTCGTCGTGCTGAAAAGCTCGGTGCGCAGCTTGAGGCTGGTATGACGTCCATTAACGATTTCTGCTCCACATACATGGCGCAGTCGCTTCCGTTTGGTGGCGTCAAGGAGTCTGGTTTCGATCGCTTCGCCGGTATCGAAGGCTTACGCGGGTGCTGCGTGCCCAAATCCGTCGTCGTTGACAGATTCCCTTTGATTATGAACACCAATATTCCCCCGCCGTTGTGCTACCCCGTTGCGGACAACGCATTTACCTTTTGCAAGGCGCTTTCGCGCATGTTCTTTGGCATGACGCTCGGTCAACGTTTCGGCGGTATCGTCGCCTTGGCCAAGTGCTTCTTGCTTCCGAGCAAAACGTACACCAAATACGATTGACCGGCATGATGCCATGATGATGATGCACTGATGGATGCGTCTCTTGGCGATGCCATACGAGGTGGGAGGGGAAGAGGAGAGACACAAACCCATAATAGATTATTTGCAAGCGTATTCAAGCTTAGACTTTTGTTATTCGTCCCAAACACGTCTCAGTCAGTTTGTCTATCCTCGAAGCGAGCAACCGCAGAGCGCGGCGCGCGATGAAGCGTCGACCCTTCCCCGGCTCGGTGGCTAAACAGCCCCCTCGCACGAAGATCACATCCATTGTGACGACGCTCATCGTCGCGGGCATCACCTACGCGCTCATCGTTCGGCAAATCACGCCAAACTATGTGGATTACTCTCCAGTCACGGATACCGTCACAGACTTTGCAAAGCAAAGCGTGCGCGATGCCTACGTTGCCGAGCGCGTCAAACAGTTGAAACAAGAAGATGACGTACGTCGTGCATCAAGGGAGGCGGTAGCGAAAGAGTCGAAGGTTGAGACGCCTCGTGAGAGCGTTGCGGGTGCGGGATCAGCGACGACGAAGCGCGTGTCGGAGGCGACTTCGGTGAAGGATATATCTGGTGAGCGTGGTTACGACGACGCCACGTGGCACATGATTCAAGCCAATGAGCCAAAAGATGACGAGTGTCATGTACTTCCTTTGAGTGACTATTGGGGTCCTCAGAAAGTGGGTGAAGGGAGTACGACGGTGGCGGATGACGCCGAGTGTTGCGCGCTGTGCAAGCAAACGGCAACGTGTCGATTTTGGCGCACTGATCCGTCAAATCCGGGTTCGTGTTTCACGGGAGTTCTCCCTACAGTGTACATGCCGCCAATGTACGGGCAAGAGCACAATAAGAAAACGACAAGTGGGACATTATATCCAAACACGCCAAAATACGCCGGCGGCGGAAGCGAAGGCTGGGAGACATGCGTGCACACGATGATCACCAGTAATGGATCGCCATACATGAACTGGCAAACGAGAATCTTTTACGAGACGTGGAAAAAGGCGGCGAGCGAGAAAGATAGTATATTGCGTCGGTTTACGCGAGTATTGCATCGATCAACAGAGGACGAACTGATGAAACTTATTCCTACGTGGCGCGTTGACCCGACACACAAGGATTGCGACGTATATTGCGATTATGCCGTTAAAGATCGCGCCCGTGCGATTTACCAATGGTCGCAAACGCAAGACGCGAAGCAGTGCTCGCATGTATTGATGGCGGAAACTGATTATTTATTCATTCGTAGTCCGCCGCCGAGCGTGGTGCTCGCCAAAGGATTTTCATACGGGTTTATGTTTGGTTATATCGTCCCTTCTTATCCGAACGCCAAGCCTGCATCGTTAGAGCTTCACGATGAAGCTAAAGATGGTCCGCTGAAGGATGTGTACCAAACAGGCAATGCCCCACAATGTATTCACCGCGATGATTTGGAGCGCGTCTCTGAGGTGTGGGCGCAAAAGGTGGAATTAGGCGAGACGAGCGAAACTGTCAAGAAAGTATTCGGATGGGTACGAGACATGTACGCGTGGTCGTTTGCAGCAGCTGCCGTGCGGCCGAAATTAGAATTCGAACTTCCGCCCGTACCATTCCAGAAGCTCATGATTCAGCCGCCAGCGGACATAACCATCGGACAAGCGTCGCTTATGCACTACACCTGGGGTACGACGATCAAAAACTCGAAAAATGAGAAGGTATGGAGTTTTGATAAGCGCTCGTACACGGGCACATCGTCCAAGTTGATAAAGATTCCGCCCATGCCCAAATGGGACGCGGAAAAAGGGTACAAGTTGCAAGATGATAAGATCATCCAAGAGTCGCAATATGAGGTGATTAGGAAGATGGTGGAGATATTCAATGAAGCCGTCGATGCCATCCAGTAGACGATTAGCACAAGGTTATAGCACGCCACGCGGGTTCGACCGCATCTGAAGTAAGTATGTTGCACGCGTTGCCTCGAGACGCACTAGCGACGTAATTTCTTTGAAGCGGTTAAATCGATTATTACACACACAAAACTGAATGCGTGAATGAGTGCTTCCCACTCAAACATTCCCCAGACTATCACTATAATAAACCCACTCGTCGACGCGTACAACTGTTAATTTGTTTTGCCTATACACTCTGTTCTGGCTGGATCGTTCCTCCAACTGAAAATTACCGAAGTATGTTACCGACGGTGACACTTAGTCCGAATTGGCAATGTTCACGCGAAGCACGCGACCATCGACATCTTGACCATTGAGTTGGTTGACAACTTCGTCGGCCTCGGATTCGCTGCTCATGGTCACGAAACCAAAGCCGCGGGAGCGGCCGGTTTCGCGGTCCGTAATTAAGCGGCTGTCCTCGACGTTACCAAATTCAGCGCAAAGGTCTTGCAGGTCCAAGTGATCCATACCCCAGGAGAGGTTACCGAAGTACACGCGACGCTTGTCGTTGACCATCCCTCGGCCACGACCGCGGCCACCATCGCGTTCCATGCGCGGGGGGCGATCGGCGCGGTCGCGCGGTTGCGTTTGCGCTTGAGACACGCGAATTTCCCGACCGTCGACGTCAGCACCGTCAAGAGCGTCGATCGCACCTTGCATAGCTTCTGCACTTCCGACGGTAACGAATGCGAAACCACGAGATCGACCGTTCATTCTGTCGATCACGACGCTTGCTTCCTGCACGTCAAAATCGGAGAACACGCGGCTGAGCTCTTCGTCCGTCGTGTTCCAGCTCAAGTTACCAATGTAGAGCTTGTTTTCTTCGCCACGGGGCGCCGACGCGGCATCATCACCCTCGCTTTCACCCGCTTCGGCGACGATAGAGAAACCTCGGCTCGGGAGAATCACCCGAGAAGACGCGTGCGCGGATCTACCTTGATTGGCGGCTACCTTGGCCGCCATGGCATTGTAGCTTCTCAACGCCATGCCGCGGACGGGCGCGAAAGTCGAGCAACTCGACATGATTCTCGAAGAAACAATAATTTCTTGATTGGATTTCGCGGTCAACGAAGTGAACGCGCGAGCGGTGGCGGCAACAAGAGCCTGTGTGCGGCGCATGTACTAGGTCGCGGAAGAGTGCGCGGTGATCCTACAGAATCGGCCGAAACGCACGTCTAAGGGATTTGGCGAAAGGAGTGACGGTGAAGTGAGACGTAGAGTTAACTACGAATATACTTTTGGCGTCTTTTCGCGAGGTTTGATGGGCGTGAACGAAGTCGCGCGCGTCAAAGTGGCGGACGCACTTGCGTCAAGGTTAACCTTGACGAAGTTGCGCCACTAATGTAAACATATATGTGCCGGTGAAGTCGCACTTGTCACGCTGAAGCGAACGCTGGGCGCGTAATTGATGCATCAATTATATTGATTTAGTTGTCATTACAATGGCCTGGATAAGCTAAGAGGTCTGTGGTACAAGAAACTGCTAAAATGATGTGTGTGTCGAGCGGCGGCTGGCGGCTGAAAATATCTTTGGCTCTGGCGACGTCGACGATTGCGGCGGCATCACTGAGCTACTATTTATCGACGCCGTCACCCGTGGCGCCAATAGCCCAACCCATCATTGACTTGAGCGAATTCACAAAACCAGGGGAATTAATTGCATTTTGGTTGTTCGCATCCATTGGCGACAGTGCCGAACGCTTGGATGGCCACTGCGGCGAAAGCAACGTTTGCTCTACATCTGTGCTCCGAGTGCGTCTTTTCGACGTGCTCGGAGCGTTTTCGAAATTGACATCACCTCTAAAGTGTACTGCAGCGCCTGAGTTACGCGTCTTGCGCTTACTCGTGCGATTGCCAACGCCTCCCAGTTTGATTTCAGGCGGTGGAGGAGCATTTGATGGTCTAACGAAAAAGCTCGACAATCTAGACTTCCCACCGGCTGCGCGCTCATTTGGCTTTTGCGCGGTGACCAATTCGGCGACATCGGTTACTGATGCCATTCTCGGCATGCTCACCGACGCTTCCGCTTGCTTACGCTTGTACGTGCGCGCGTCCTTGCTTGCTCGCTGCGCTTGGTGCGTACGAATACCAGTCGGCGAGATCCACGGCGCCTCGTTCGCCACAATTTTCTCATCATCGCTATCATCAAAAGTATGCAAAGCGCTCATACCGCTCGGTACTGGTGAAAAGAGCAAACGAGTTGGGGCGAGACCATTCGGTGATGGCTGGCGGCTTCGCAAACCACGCACCGGAATGTCATCAAAGGCTTCGTCAGACACACCTGGAGCGGACGCCACAGCCGTGGTCATCGATGCGGGGCGCACATGCGTCTTAGCATTGACTGCTGCCGTACGAGGCTCAACAGTATTTTCAATCTCTTTGAGAGCCCTGCGGGTAGTGCGTCGAGAGCCAGTCGGTTTTTGTACAGATACTGAAGGCGCCGCCGCCTTGACAGACTTCGCACCACCTTCGACAGTGTTTCCACTCGCGAGGATAGATGCTAAGAATGCATTTGGCGTCGCTTTTGCCTCTGCGGTCTTTCGCGCAGATCGAGTAAACGCTCGAGACATCGTCTTGCCTTTGAACTCAGACGGCGTTTGCTTAAAAGCGCTCGCCAAAGGCCCGAGAGAACCGAGCGAGGCGAGGGAAATGCTCCCCAAACTTCCGGTGCTACCGATAGGAGGAATTACGCCTGGTGTAAACCGCATGTGCGCGAACCCACCAGTCGTTGGTGGAGGCATCATTTCTGCACTTGGAAATTGTGTGTTTTGTCTTTGATCTCCAGGAGTGCACAACGAAGGCAAATCCGAGGTGTTCAACACGTCACGCATGTCAGCGCTGCACAACAACTCAACTGGCGTGCCAAACATCCCGGCGAACCCTGCTGCATCGGCGTCTGGAGGCGTGCCTAGCGGCGACGTCATCATTTGCAACGGCAAGAAGGATAAATCATGAGATTCTGGCGGAGGCATGTCGAGGGTGTCTTGCTGGTTAGGCGAAATCGGCAACTCCTGTAAAGGAAGACTTTGCGCCTTTTGCTGGTGTTTCTTCAACATTCTGCCCGAAAGTTCCTTGTTACGTTTCGTTGGTGCAACACCATTATGCTTGGCGGACGGGCGTTTTGTACCCTTGAGCTTGACTGGAGGCGCTCGAGCGCTCGGAGCGGTGCCGCGCCCCGTTTCGGGCGCATCAGCAACAAGCTTGTCGCGAGGCTTTTCCTGGTTCGATTTGCCGAGTTGCTTATTCACACACATGCCCTTGAATATTTCAAGCAATTCGTCCTCACTGTGTTCCGTAGTATTCCATCCACCCCATGAACCGTCCAACACACATCGAACACGCATAGCCGCGGCGCCCTTCGGGACGTCATTATTCGCCAGAACGCGAATCGGCCCAGAAACACCGCTGCCCAAGAATTCATTGGTATCATGCGTATATACGCCAAATAATAATCGAAAAACTTTGCACTTGTTATACGGACACACGTGGTTGCTCGCCTCATCGATAGAAATGAACAAATTACGAGAATCCTTCCACTTCTCATCCGCCGCTGGCTTCACGGGCGCGGCTTGTGCCGCCGCCGCGCTCTTCTGCGTACGGCCTTGCTTACCAAATCGCTGAATCGCACTGAGAATAGGACCATCACAACCCTTGACACATCGATCACGCGATACAGGTAACCACGTGTACCCATATCCATCGCTCACACCGCTCTTCTTCCCGGGCGCGACGTCCGCCTTCAACGGTTCGGCGTACACCAAGTACACCACCGCGCGCGCCAGCTTGCCGTTATACAACTTCAATTCGTACTCCAACGCCGATTCCTGGAATTGTCGTGGAACATCATCCCCGCATGTTCGTTCTGCCGCTTCAAAGATTCGCATCGTCGTCTCTTCCTCGCGCCCCGCATGCTTCTTTCCGTGTGCCTTTGAAAAGTTGCCGTTGTCCTCCCGTTGACGTTCAAACGTGAGCTCAACCTGGTTATACGACCGCTTTTTCTTCCCCAACTTGTACGCCCTGCGCGCAAATAAAACACAAATAAACTCAGTCATCGCTCGCACCCCGCATCGCACACCCCGCGTCGTCGCATCGCGCGCGCGTCGCGCGCACCGCATCGTCCCATCGGCACGCACCTCACTTCGTGATTCCGCGCTTCATCCTCCCCGCGCCGTAACGACGTCAACTCATCCGCACCGAACGCATACGGCGTGGCGATCGGAACACACATCGCATGATCATTCTCATTCGCCTGAACGCTTGCGGTTTTCGCCGCCGCGCGCGCGCTGGCCATGGTGAGCTCGCCGCGCGTGCGCCGCAAATGCAATCAACGATTGGATTCACGCGCGGCGCGAGCTCCGCGTCGTCTGGCGGTCTACGCGACGTCGCGAGGACGCGATCGGCGGTGGCGAATGGATGTGTTAAAATGTGCGCGCGTCACGCTCGCGAGTGCGTCGTGCGACGGGTCGTCGGCGGCGCGCGCGCGTCGTGGTATGCCGCGTGATTGCGCGCGACGAAACCTTCTAAAAATCGCGGTCTGGATGGGTATACGTGTGTGATAAATAACGTTAAATGTCATACTATACGTAAAATTCGAATTTGGTGTCAGCTGTCGCTGTCCCATCTGTCGCTGTCCCATCTGGGACGATGCGGCGCGACGACACAGCATGACGCCGGCGACGCGGAACAACGCGTTCGTGCTCGCAGTGCTTGCGACGAGCGTTATTTTCGCCACGAGGTTGACTGGGTACAGAGAACGACGCGCGGGCGGCGGCGGTGGCGGTGGGAGAGGAGACGCGCGAGCGGTGTGGTGGAGGCGTGACTGATGACGATGGGCGATGGCGCTCGTGGCGAAGAAGAGGACGAGATGCTGGCGCATCGACGCGTGCGGTTACTATCGTCTGCGACCGCGGTGACGAGTGGGGAGCGTTATAAAAGCGCGAAGCGGCGGGTGTCGATTGAGGATTTACCGTTGGAGGTGTTGCAAGACGTCTTCGCGAGGTGCGTCGAGCGCTCTGGGAGCGCGGTTCCGACGACGCCGAGGCTCGCGTGCGTGAGTCGGACGTTTAGGGATGCGATTAATAGCGCACCAGAGATGTTTTGGGTTGATATTGATATGAGTTCGGGGTTTTGTGCGCCGACGGACGCGAAGATTAAGACGATGTGCTCGACGGGACGCTGGCGGGGCGCGCGAAGCGTAGATTTTTCTGGGTGCGGAAAGTTAACGGACACGACGCTGCGTGTTATTGCTGCTGAATGTCCTCATATTAGCGAGCTCAAGTTTAGTGGCGGCAAGTTTACCAAGGCTGGACTCGAGCAACTGGCCCGTCGTGGTGGATTTCGGTCGATAACGATGGATTTGACGAATCCCAAGCTCACGCCGAGCGATGCGCTGTTCGCGTTGCGCGCGTTCATCGCGCATTCAAGCGATACTCTCGAACGCGTGAGTTGTGGACGCGCTGCGCCGTACTCACCCGCCGAGCGCCGGGCATTCACCAACGCGTCGACGCAGCTGTTCAACGATTTGAAGAAGTGCGCAAACTTGAAGGTTTTGGATTTCACCAATTGCGGCGAAGACGTGCGATTTCCACTGTACGAGTTGCAACGCTACTGCCCGCACGTCGAGGAGTTGCGCTTAAACTACTTTGGTGGCGATCCAGGGTGGACGATCGTCGGCCATGCGCCGGTAGATTTTGAAGACACGTGCTGG
>Ga0181553_10003804_pt1 | contig 12983 bp, 13 predicted proteins | sample 011ome_17_FD_133753 | JGI IMG/M metagenome (GOLD analysis project Ga0181553, IMG submission 133753) | Coastal salt marsh microbial communities from the Groves Creek Marsh, Skidaway Island, Georgia - 011502XT metaG (megahit assembly) | ecosystem: Environmental > Aquatic > Marine > Intertidal...
CATCATCTAACACTTCGGCAGGCAGACGGAAGGAAGGGATCTGGCTACGCATGAATCCACCACCCACTTCCTGCTCATCAAAAATATCAATTTTGTAACCCAGTGGTGCCAGGTCACGAGCCACGGTTAACGAGGCTGGGCCAGCACCAATACAGGCGACCTTCTTACCATTAGCTGGGGCAATGTCTGGAAAGCGATCAGTGATATCTCCACGATTATCCGCGGCTACCCGTTTGAGTCGGCATATGGCGACCGGCTCTTCGTCTACGCGACCACGCCGACATGCCGGCTCACAGGGGCGGTCACAGACGCGTCCCAAAATGCCAGGAAACACGTTAGATTCCCAGTTGATCATGTAGGCATCGTCATAGCGACCAGCCGCTATCAAACGAATGTATTCAGGTACTGGTGTATGGGCCGGACATGCGTACTGGCAGTCGACCACTTTGTGGAAATATTCAGGGTTACTGATATCTGTTGGCTTCACACCAAACTCCCTCTCTTAATGGTAGGAATGTCATCAATTTATATAGCACAGAATGTCGTTTTTGTCCGTTTTCACAGCGAAAACGGTACCCCGTGCCACAAGGCGCCAATTATACGTTTATTTTTTATATTTGGGGAGTATCCAAGCGCCTAACAAGTCTTATTTTTAGAATAAATTATGCCTTTGTGGCATAAATAATCTGCCGAATGATTGCTTTTGCCTGATTGAGGTATCCACCACCGAATAAATTGGCATGATTTAGCACATGATAGAGGTTATACCAGTCCTTTCTGGCGGCACGATTCGGGTCTTCTGATTGCTGTGAATAATAGCTGTCATAGAAGGATCTGGAGGGTGAGCCAAACAAGGTGAGCATCGCCAGATCGGTCTCAGCATCACCATAGTAGACGGCTGGGTCAAATAGACTGGCATTGGCACCAACCTGACTGACATTTCCCTGCCACAAATCACCATGTAACAAGGTGGGCTTGGGTTGATGCCCAGCAAACTGTAATTCGCAGGCACTCACGAACTCGTGCCACAGAGCGTTAAGCTCTGCACCACGTCCGCTATCATGCAACAACCGCACTTGATACTCGAGGCGCTCCTGCATGAAGAAGGAGAACCAATCACTATGCTGACGATTAGATTGCCGCGAACTGCCAATAAAATTATTGCCTCTAAAGCCATATTGTTGCGCCGTAATTTCATGCATGGCGGCGAGTGATCGCCCAAACACTACTTCATTCACCGGTCCTGTAAAATTAAGATACGTCATTAGGAGGTAGGACTGATTGTCGCTACAGCCAAAGGCGATAGGTTCTGGGATGACAAATTGATCCGCTTGCTGCAACTCCTCAAGTCCAAGCGCCTCAGCCTCGAACATATCAACCAGATGTGCCTGATTGAGCTTTAAGAAGAACGATCCTGCCGAAGTATGTAGTTGCAATCCCTCATTGATACAACCTCCGGCGACAGACTGATGCGACTCAATGGTGACCGACTGGTGCACACGTTCGCTGAGGTTCTGTTCAATGCGATTTTTGAGTGCCTGACTGAGCATGGGCGAAGATTAGATAACGTGACTAAACCTAAAACAGCACATCAAGACCATCTTGCACATGCTTGATTGGGATCACTTCCAGACCAGTTATTGGTTTCTTAGGTGCATTGGCTAGTGGCACCAGCGCTTTGGTAAAACCATGCTTCACCGCCTCAGAAAGACGTTCCTGGCCATTGGGCACGGGACGGATTTCGCCGCCCAAGCCTAGCTCACCAAAGATCAGCCATTCACGATTAATTGGTCGGTCACGTAACGATGACAAGATGGCGGCCAGTATCGGTAGATCGGCACCGGTCTCCATCACCCGGACACCACCGACCACATTTAAAAACACATCCTGGCCATGGGTACTAATCCCGGCATGACGGCTTAACACGGCGAGTAACATGGCTAAACGGGTATGGTCCAGTCCGACCGCAACGCGACGCGGATTACCCAGACTGCTCTCATCGACGAGTGCCTGCACCTCAACCAATAATGGCCGACTCCCTTCCCAGGTAGCGGTCACGACACTGCCGGGCACTGGATCGCCGTAACCAGCCAGAAAGATGGCTGACGGATTGCTGATCTGTTTCAGACCAGCGTCGGTCATGGCAAATACACCGAGCTCATTAACGGCGCCAAAACGGTTCTTAACCGCCCGAACCACGCGATAGCGAGAATCGGATTGTCCCTCGAAATACAGGACGGCGTCTACCATATGCTCGAGAACCCTCGGCCCTGCCAGGGCGCCGTCTTTAGTGACATGACCCACCAGAATCACTGTCGTTCCGGTCTGTTTGGCATAACGCACTAACTGAGCGGCACTCTCGCGTACCTGTGAAACGCCCCCCGGTGCGGATTGCAGCTGTTCAGTATGAATTGTCTGAATCGAGTCAATGACTAGCAGCTCTGGTTTTTCCTGTTGTGCATTATGGATGATACGTTCAACACAGGTCTCAGCGAGCAAACGAAGTTTATCTGTTTTTACTCCGAGTCGCTGACCGCGCAAACTGACCTGCCTGAGCGATTCCTCACCGGTGACGTACAAAACCGGTCGTTGTTGCGAAATATCACACAGATATTGTAGCAGCAGGGTCGATTTACCCACACCCGGATCACCACCGATCAAAACCACGGAGCCGGGCACAACACCACCACCGAGCACGCGATCCATTTCCTCCATACCCGTCGGAAAGCGCGTCTCTTCTTCGACCTTTACATCAGAGAGGTTCTGTACTTTGGCTTGCTCACCGGTGTAGCCACGAAAACGTCCGCCCTTGGTCGCCCCAGAATCGATGACAATTTCATCTAATGTATTCCAAGCACCACAATCGTTACACTGGCCACTCCATTTATTGTGGTCTGCACCACAGTCGCGACACACAAACTGAATCTTCGCTTTTGCCAACTAGTCTCTCCAAATAGTTTGTTACCAGACCACGATATGTCTCAAGATTAGAAATGGTATCATCATCTGAGTGAACTATTATATGGTTAATGCAACTAAATAGTTAACGACTAGCCGTTTACTTAAGCCTGAATGAAAGCGAGACCGAAATGCGAATAAAATACACGCCGATGAGACTAATACTCCTGTTGCTATCGCTTGGCGTGAGTCAATGTTTGCTGGCGCAACAGATTTACATGGCAAATGAGGCCGGGCAGATTATAAAACAAGCAAACCTAAATAGTCAGGCTGCCGCGTTCAAACGCATGTCGAGCGAGGTGTTAATACAATCTACCTATGATCTTTTGGCCGCCGATGATCAATCAGCTTTGGTCAGAGAGCACCTGTTATTTCAGGCCACGAGACGATTCAGCGCAGGGCCAATCTCAAATGAAGTTAAGTTATTACTGCGTCAGTTGAGCGACTTTGACTCGCAAGTATACTGGCAAACCTCGCACCTTGGACGACCTAAACAAGAACTGGCCTACCCTATCGCTGGAATGGCCGCGAGTATTCTGAATGACTGGTCGTTAGCTGAGCAGGCCGATCAGTTAATGCCACAGGGTGAGTTGGACATCGCGACCCTTGAACAATTTTTTGCTGGCGCTCAGGGCGATGACAAAAACCATATATTTTCGCGCATGTTGAAACAACTGTCAGCGACTCAGCTATCTGAGTTAGCCAGCTGGAGTATGGCTAACGCTGAATCCATCTCCACGAGACAACTCTTGATGTTGGCGACTTTGGCGGCCGATCCCAGTATTGCCGAACTGGCGGTCAATCGTCTGCAAGCTGATACTAAAGCCCAGGCTGATGTGATACGTGCACTAGAGTCTCTGGCGAATACACTCGCTGTTGATGATGTCTGGTCATTGTCACAAAAGTTACTGCAATCACCGGGCTATGGTACGACAGCGGTGCAACTTATCCATCGCTCTAAGTTTCATGAAATGCAGGTCCAAGATACTCTGCTAAAGCAACTGGGTAATCCTGTGCTCGGTGGCGACGCCGCCTATGCCTTGAGTCAGCGTATGTCTCCGGGACTGATCACCCGTTTGGTCGAGCGACTAGCCGACGCAAACATACTCATTGCCAAGCGTTCGGAGCTGGCCTTGTCATTGTCTAATCATCCGCAAGCAATCAGAGCACTGTCGGACTTTAAGCAGGCCAATACTGAGCTGGGAGTAGGTCAATGAACAACCGCCTATATCGCTTAAAGCACCTGATACTGATTCTGGTAACGATTATGTCAGTTTCAGTCTCAGCTAATTTGTGGACATACACAGAAAACCAAACAGGTGCAAACCACATTGCACTGGGTTATCCGGTTCCTATTCCGGTTGAGTCTTTGGTGCCCGTGGCTGGTTTTCGCAGTTATGCCAGTTTGCATGCGCGTCATCAGGATCTGATGCTGATACACGATTTTATTACTGGCCAGGTGGTTGGCCAGACAATAAATGGCCGGGATATCTGGGCCTATCAGATATCCGATCAAGACACGCTGACCGATGGTGGATTTTCTAGTGAAGGTGCGGTTATGCAAAACGGCACCATCCACTCACGTGAGTGGCAGAGTCCGGAAGTGACCACGGCACTCATTGAGCGATTTGCGCAGATGGCTGGTGACAATGGGATTTATGATTATCTGATCAACAATCTGAATATTGTTATTCTGCCGGTGATGAACATTGATGGTTTTCTGCAGACTCAACGTTTTCCGGATCAGGCCAGACAAACAACGTTTGCATCGGATCCTGATACCTGGCCTCGAGATGGCCGCTTCCGCCGCAAGAATATGCGTGGTGTGGATGAAGATATCAATACCACAGCAGACACCTTACAAGGGGTCGATTTAAATCGTAATCATGCACCCTTCTGGGCCAGTACCGAGCGCTCATCGAGTGACTCAAATTCATTGGTTTATCATGGTATGTTTGCCGGCTCGGAGCCTGAATCGCAGGCAATGTATGCGGCCGCAGAACTAGGACCCGCCGATCGACTGCGTATGTATATTGATACGCACTCCTACAGCCAGCTTTGGTTTCAACCCTACACCAACAATGATCGCCGCAATGCGATTTCTGACGTGATTGCACTGCGCATGCGTAATGCCACCGGTAATACCTACACCATCTCACCGAATGATCCGGGTACGGGGATAGGTGCAACTGATGATTACTTTGCAGAAACGTATCAAATCCCCGCTTACACACTGGAAATTGAACCGGGTAGCGGTGGCGGCACACAATACGGCGGCTTTGCGGTCTCTCACTCGGGCTTTGTGCTCCCTGAATCAGAAATCGCTCGTGTACGAGAGGAATTAACCGATGCATCGGTAATTGCCTGGTACATGCAAGCCGGACCAGCGGCGTTATCAGATATACAGATCAAACGCACGGATACCGAGGAGATTGTATTCGCTGGTCGCTGGCAGCAGACCACTGCTAATAGTCGAGAGTGGACTGAGGATATCAACACAGGACTACAAAATGGTATTCAGTACCAACTCTGGGTTGCTTATGACAAACCTATGCGCTGGCTGGATGAGAATGATCAGGTATTACGTTTTCCCAACGTACCCGGCGCACTGCAACCGGCGGTCAAACTTGAGGGCTTGAACGCCTCGGGTGAGGGTTTTGAGCAGATGCTTGAAGCGCAAGCCAGTGACTGGTTAACCACCCCCGGCGGTGCCGGTAGCGGCTATCTGAGATACAAGGCTGACTCCTTCATGCTGAATTTCATGGTGGATAGTACGATCACTGTGGAAGGGGCTACTCTGATAGCTCTGGCATTCGAAACAATCGACATGGCGGGAGGAACCAATGACGCCAATCCGGCAACGGTCATTGACTATAATATTCACTGGCGCAATTATGAGGCGAGCGATGGCTCAGACTCGGATATTGGTGGCATCGATCGGATGATCAGACTCGTTGATGATGGCAGCGCGCTCTATAATGATCCCAATGAATCGGTCGCGCCGCCACCCCCACCGCCACCGACACCAGAGCCGAGCCCTTCAGGAGGCGGTGGCGTGTTTGGCTATGGTATTTTGTTATGGCTGTTGTGGTTGGTGGGGCGATTCTGTATTATGCGCGGCCGACATGGAAAGTGGTAAGACTATGAATAGGACAATTTCTCATTGCACAAACATGAAAAAACTGGCGCAGGGAGCTGTGGCTGCAATATTGATATTGGTTTTGGTACTGTGGATTTCCAACCTCAATGCCGCAGAAATGTTGCCGACAGCACCTGCCGATCAGGCACCGGCTAAAGAGCAATTTAAACCCATCGGTAACAATCAGCTGCATCAGGGTAAGTTAAATAACCAGCCCACCCAAGCGGTGAAGAAAACTAAAGGTTTTCTTGGTTGGCTCACCGATTTTTCCAGAAAACCGGCGAACTTCCATTATATCGATTTAATTGAAGTGCTGCAGTAGCTAAGAGTCCACTAACTCAAATGGCCAAATCACCAGGACTCATTGATATCATCAAAAGCGTGATTGCTGCTATGTTTGGCGTCCAGTCAGAAGCAAACCGTGAGCGTGACTTTAAACATGGCAAGGCATCCCACTTTATCGCGATTGGTATTGTGATGACAGTGATCTTTGTTCTGACCCTGGTGGCGATTGTTTCTTCAGTGGTTGAAAATGCCGGTCTTAATTAACATCCTCTGGTAGGTAGCTGGCAAGAAGCTCCTCGACATTATTGCGATTATTCCCCTTACAACTAATAAACCGCCGCACTTTGAAACTCTCAATGCGGGCATGCTCATACAGTTCCTTGGTAAAGCCGTTCAGATGATTTGAGATCACTACCGGGACGCCTCGCTTGGCGAGTGAGCGGGCTTTGATCGCAAGTTGCATCTGCGCATCAAGACCAAATCCCTGTTGACTGTAGCTCGTGAAATTAGCGCTGTCTGTTAATGGCACATAGGGCGGATCACAGTAGACAACATCACCGGCACGGGCGCGCCCCATGATGGTCTCATAATCACCACAGACAAATCTGGCCTGTTTGGCTTTTGCAGCAAACTGATACATCTCATCGGCAGGGAAATAGGGTTTTTTATATTGCCCGAAGGGGACATTGATCTTGCCCTTGCTATTGTAGCGACACAGGCCGTTATAACCATGACGATTGATGTAAACAAACAATGCTGAACGCTCTTTCGGATCGGTACATTGATTGAAGACATCACGCCAGTGATAGTAAGCCGTCTTGTCGTTCTCCGAGTCTTGAAACCAGTTTTGACAATAGTTAATGAACGACTTGGGTGACTTTTTTAGTTGTTGGTACAGATTAATCAGATCCTGATTAATATCAGCCACAAGGTAGGCGTCATAATCGGTATTGAGAAATACTGATCCTGAGCCCAAAAAAGGCTCAATCAGCCTGTCACCATCGGGCAATGTACGGTTGATCCGGTCTAGAAGACGAAATTTACCGCCGGCCCATTTGAGAAAAGGTCTTATCTGATGACTAGTCGCAGCTGGATGTGGCAATAGAAGTGGCCATTTATGTGTTTTCCTAAGTGTACCCTGTTGCATGATCAGAGCCAACCCGAGAAAGTCTCATAATCAGTTGAGCATATTGCTTAGTGATACTTATGTGTGATTTTAGGTGCGTTTGAATGATTTAGGCTGAAGCGCTAACCTGACCACCAACCTGCTCCGTGGCATCGGTGCGCAGACTTGCACTCAATAGGCCGCCCCGTAACGAGATGCCGGCTCGATTAAACGGTTGCGGTCCCTGCTCTTCATCGTTTTCACTTGCACCGCTAAAACGCTGCGCCTGCTCGGCATTGGCACGGGCGATATCGACACGAGCTTTTGCTGCCAGTGCGTTCGCTGCTTGAGCGACACGACGATCTGTGGGTGATGGATCTGCTGGCGCCAGTGCTGCGCGAGCTACCTGCTCGGCCTTACGTAGCGTCGCCTCAGGATCACCTGGTACCGGTGAGATATCAATGGATACCTCACCCCCTACGGCATAGCGCACACCATTAGGCCCGGTTTTATAGGTATAACTTGGCGAGCCAGCATAGACACCCCCAACGGATGCGTGGGCTTGCTCATGGGCGCGTACCTTGCGGTCGATGGCCGCTAATTCTGTTATTTCTGCCTGCTCAGCACGCTGCTCACGTTGCTCCTGTCGTTCTTGATTAGAAGACTGCTGCTGATTTGAACCGTCCTCCTCGCTCCGATCACCGATAATTCTTGGCCGTGCTTCTTGGGTTGCTTCCTGATTCGGAGCATTCGTGGTTTGGCCCGGGCCAGTTTCTGCTGCCCGACTGGTAGCAGACTTAAAGGTTTGTTGGGCTTCAGGTATACGCTCGGCAATGCGGTTCTGTGTCTGAACCACTTCCGTCTGAACATTCGCTGTGTTTATGGGCAAACTCGCGGGAGCTGCCGTTGTGATATTCATTTTGTACCTGTTTACCTGCTGATGCTGTCTCTGCTGTTAAGCAGTAGCGTCCAATAACGCACCAAGAATACGCTGCTCGGTTTCAATAATCTTAACCGAAGCCAAGGCTTGTTGTTCAGCCACACGCAAGTCAATGAGAGGTTCCACAAGAGCTTGTGGTCCCGATTCTGAGATCGAAGCAGATGCAATCTGTTCGGCACTCGTACTGAGTCTCTGTTGTGCTTGCAAAAATGACTGTATTCCGGAATTGACCGCTGAGATAGTCATAAAAAACTCCATACAATCGACCAGGGCAGATCCCCGGTAAATTATAGATTACCAGAAAACTGGTTATTTTTCAGCCAGTAAAGAGAGAAATCTGTCACATTTTCTACAACTCATCTGGCAAAGGCGCCAGAAAGCGCGCTAACGCCAGTTAATCGATAGCCTTGAATGGAATGGCGCCATAGGTGTCATCAAGGGCATTAATTGCATGTTTCGGTTGTTTATACCCTTTCCAACCGTGGCCAAATATTAGGTCATAGGTAATATTTAATTCGGGTGTCATTTGTGCGGTTAAGGCATCAATGTAACGCTGGTAGCGTTGTTTACCTGTCAGTGTTTTGCGTCGTTTGGGTGCTAGCAACGCATGACCGGTCAGTTTCAGATCATCATGAATGGAATCGATATCGGGATAATTAATATTGAGCGGCTCGTTTTCCATCACAATGTTATGAAAGCTGTTGCGAGTCAGCGCATCACCGATATCATGCATATCAGTAAACAGCATAGTATGAGGATACGACTCATCCGCCTGGCGCCAGCTATCATTGATCTGCTTCAGGGTATCGGGTCCTAATGAACTAAACAATACCAGCCCTTCTGCCGTCAGAATACGGTTGATTTCAGCAAACAGTGAATTCGGATCCGTTAGCCATACGGGGTAGAGGTTGAGTATGACCAGATCGACTGAGTTGTTTGCCAGTGGCAGATGCTCAGGCAAGGCACTAATATAGTGCTGCTTACTGAACCAGCCCACCTGTTTGGTCGCGATCTGGCACAAGCGAGTGGCTGGCTCAACACCAATGATTTGTGCCTTGTTGTAGATGTCTTTGAGTGAGCGACAGGTCGAGCCATCGAAACTACCCAAATCAACAATTACCTCAGGCGTAATCTTCACAAGTTGCAGACGCTCAAGCAAACGTTGACTGATCAGATTAATGAGCGCCGCTTGCTCAGAGTAGCGCTGAGCAAATCGATTACGCTGTCGTATGAGCTGAGTTGCTTGCTTTGTGGTCAATGTCTGTATTCCAAATTCAGTAAGGCGCGACAATAACATAGGATATCAACTAATGAATAGATCAGGCAGAAGAAAGAAAATATTCCAATGTCAGGATTATTCAGGAAAACGCTCACCGATGAGCTGCGATCGATCATCATGGCCTGTGTGGTCTGTCATCAGCCGCTGGAGCAAGCACAGGAAATTTGTCCTGATTGCGTGCAACTCCTGAGTAAAACCTCGCGGCTATTCGATACCGATCTGCAACTGTTTAGTCGCGACTGGCATAAAATGCGTGTGCTCGGAGCCTATCAAGGTTTATTGGCGACTCTGATCAGTGAAGGTAAGTTCAGTGCTCGACCAGAATTACTGATCCACCTGACACGACTTTTCGCTGATCACCTACGGCAAACGAATTCCTGCGCTCGGCTACCGATGATCAGTGTACCGATGTCCATTTGGCGAGAGCTATACCGTGGTTACAACCAGGCCGATATTATTGTCGAGCAGCTTAACCGGGCACTGGATAATCCGATTATCAACGGCGTCATTAAACATTCTGGTCCTCTACATACCCAACATAAACTGACTAAAACGCAGCGCCATGCGCAGTCGCATCAGCGTTATGTGCTTCAGGGTCGTGCGCCACGACGTGTGATTGTGGTCGATGATGTGATAACTACGGGAGCGACGATGAGTACTATCTGCCGTCAACTAAAAGCCGCTGGTGCTGAATATATTGAGGTCTGGGCACTGGCTTTGACATGTAAATAATGGCGATTGATCAGATAACACTAGTACCGTTTTGAGGCGCGCGTATAATGCGTTAAAATTTAATTGTGATTAACCATGATATCAGTGCTTCCTGAGCGCACACGCGCAAACCAAATTATCGCTATCTCCTTGCCAATCTTAAGTGGCATGATCTCGCAAAATATCCTCAATCTGGTCGATGCCGCTATGGTCGGACATCTGGGTTCGGCAGCACTCGGCGCGGTCGGGATCAGCAGCTACATGAACTTCCTGTTTGTTTCGTTATTCATGGGATTGGCAACCGGCGTGCAAGTGATGGTGGCACGTCGACTCGGTGAGGGGCGGACTGGTCGGGCAGCGGCACCACTCAACGGTAGTCTATTACTTAACTTATTATTGGCAGTGCCGGCGGCAATTATTCTGTATTTTGCAGCACCTACTATTGTCACCAGTCTCTTGGATGATCCGAACGTTATCCGTGAATCCGAGGTATATCTGCAGATGCGAGTCATTGGTATCTGGGCGATTGCCATGAATTTCACATTCCGTGGCTTCTGGAGTGGCATCAAGCTAACCAAATACTACATGTATGTGCTAATCAGTATGCATGCGGTGAATATCTTTCTGAACTATGCACTTATTTATGGCAACTTCGGTTTCCCTGAAATGGGTGTTCAGGGGGCGGGTCTGGGTACGAGTATTTCCATGATCCTTGGCACAGTTGCGCACTTTACACTGGGGTTATACAAGGCCAGACCCTATGGTTTTATGGAGAAACTTCCTAGTCTGGATTCACTCAAGTCAATCATACGATTATCGATACCGAATTCGGTTCAGCAGTTTTTCTTTGCCGCAGGTTTTAGCACCCTATTTTGGATCATCTCTAAAGTGAGCACGGATTCTCTGGCGGCAGCGAATGCGCTGACCAATATTATGCTGGTAGCGATCTTGCCCTGCATCGCCTTCGGTATTAGTGCCTCTACCCTGGTGTCTGAAGCGCTGGGTAAGCAAGACCAAAATGATGCCTATCAATGGGGTTGGGATGTCACCAAACTGACGGTGATTGTGCTAACGTTATTGGCGGTGATATTTATTCTTTTTGCTGAGCCAATCTTGTCGGTATTTTTAGTCGAGGTGTCGGCGTTAGAATTGGCGTATTGGCCCATGATCATTCTGGCCATCATGTTACCGCTCGAGGCGCTTGGTATGGTCATGATGCATGCATTGATTGGTGCTGGCGCGACCAATAAGTCGATGAAAGTATCCTTGGGGATGCAATGGCTGTTGTTCCTGCCTGCCGTGTGGGTGATTGGTCCGATACTGGGTTATGGCCTGGCAGTTATTTGGCTCGCACAGGCAGCTTACCGGTCAGTCCAAGCGATCATATTCACCTTTATGTGGCGTAACAAAGGCTGGAGTAATATTAGTGTCTGATCAGGATTACTATGCCTTAAATCCAGAAACTGTATTATCTGCAGTAGAGTCCACTGGCTTGCAACTGGATGGCAGTTTACTGGCCTTAAATTCCTATGAAAACCGTGTGTATCGTCTGGCTGATTTCGATGGCACGCACTGGGTGGTTAAGTTTTATCGACCGGGTCGCTGGACTGATGCACAAATCATCGAAGAGCATGAATTTGCTCAAGAGCTGTGCGACTTTGAGATTCCAGTGATTGCCCCACAGGCATTCAATGGCGACGAAACACTGTTTCACTGGCAGTCGTTTCGCTTTGCAATATTTCCTTGTCATGGTGGTCGGGAACCCAATCTGGAGGATCCAGAGCATCTGACCCAATTAGGCCGTTATCTTGGTCGCATCCATCAGGTTGGTGCCAGTAAAGCCTTTGTCCATCGGCCAGCACTGACAGTAAAAGCTTACGGCCACGAGAGTGTGGCGACCATCCTTAATTGTGATTATTTACCTGACTCACTACGCCCTGCCTATGAAGCGGTCGCATCTCAGGTCATGACTCTGGTAGATGAATGCTTTACCAACCATTATCAAAATCAGTGGGCGATACGACTGCATGCAGACTTTCATCCGGGTAATATACTGTGGGGTCTCAATGGTCCCCACTTGGTTGATTTAGATGATGCCCGCTCGGGTCCGGCGATTCAGGATCTGTGGATGCTTATCGGTGCAGATCCGGAATATCAATGTGCCCGACTAGACGATATTCTGCAGGGTTATGAGGAGTTCTATGAACTGCCACTTAGCCAATTTCATTTAATCGAGTCATTGCGGGCGTTGCGTATGTTGCACTACTGCGCTTGGCTGGTTCGTCGTTGGCAGGATCCATCCTTTCAACATCACTTTCCATGGTTTGCTGAAATCAAATATTGGGAGCAACAAATCCTGCTTTTAAAAGAGCAGTTGGCGACCATGCACGAAGATACGACATTCGAACGCTTGAGCAGTTATTTCTAGGATTTATAATAACCCTATGAGAGAGAATCGATTCTTCATAGACCAACCACTACACTCGGGATGCACTGTTGATCTCGAACGCACCGTTGCGGTGCATATCATTAAGGTGCTACGCATGACCACAGGTGAGCAAGTAAC
>Ga0181553_10003808_pt1 | contig 12973 bp, 12 predicted proteins | sample 011ome_17_FD_133753 | JGI IMG/M metagenome (GOLD analysis project Ga0181553, IMG submission 133753) | Coastal salt marsh microbial communities from the Groves Creek Marsh, Skidaway Island, Georgia - 011502XT metaG (megahit assembly) | ecosystem: Environmental > Aquatic > Marine > Intertidal...
AAGCTGGCTTAGATAAAAAATACAAAACCTATTATGAAGATATCAGAAATCCTGTTTTATTGGAAAAAGCTATTTTGAACTGCAAACCAGAAATTGTATTTCATTTAGCAGCACAACCACTTGTTCAAGATTCTTATTTAGATCCTTTATACACATACGAAACAAATGTTATGGGAACGGCAAATCTCTTAAATGCTCTACGAAAGTCCAAATCAATAAAGTCAATAGTTATTGTAACAACAGATAAATGCTATAAGAATAAAGAATGGGATTGGGGATATAGAGAATCTGATGAATTGGGAGGCTTTGATCCATACTCTAATAGTAAAGCATGTGCAGAGCTTGTTTCACAGTCTTTTAGAGACTCCTACTTTTCATATAAAAAAGTAGGTCTTGCAACAGCAAGGGCTGGCAATGTTATAGGTGGAGGAGATTGGACGCATAATAGGGCCGTACCAGACATTTTAAGATCGATTTCATCTAACAAAAAATTAGAGCTTCGAAACCCAAATGCAATAAGACCATGGCAACATGTTCTAGAACCAATATACGGATACATTATTCTGGCTCAAAAACTTATCCATAATCCTAAAAAATTCTCTAATGCATGGAATTTTGGACCAAATCAAGATGATGCAAGAACAGTTATTTCAATAGCAAATGATCTTATTAAAAAATCTAATTCAAATAGTCAGATTATTGTTAATAAATCTAATTTAAAAGAAACAAATATCTTAAAACTTGATATTTCAAAGTCATTATCAAACTTAGGATGGAAGCCTCGATTAACTTTAGACTCTGCCCTAGAATTAATTTTGAGATGGAATGAACTCTATCATCAAGGTGAAGATAGTTATTCCCTATGTATTAATGATATAAAAAGCTTATCCGGCGAATAGCCGTTTAACTTTTTTGATGCTCTTTTAAAAACAGTTTTACTGATGAATAAAGATGATCAATCATTTCTTGATTTAAGCCATGATGGCACGCTAATAAAATTCCTTGTTTCATTACCCGATCTGCATTAGTAAAATCTTCTGCTTTGCCAATACAAGGAACATCTTTCATCATAGGCTGTCTTAAAATGTTTCCAGTAAAAACTACTCTAGTTTGTATATTTCTTTTTTCTAAGAAAATCTGCAAATCTGTTCTTGTAAAATAATCGTTCTCATTTACTATAAGTGGATAAGCAAGCCAGCAGGTATGAGCCTTTGGGTTTTGTTCTGGCAAAGTAAAGAATTCATGAAACTTTCCGAAGAATTCATTGTGTGAATTAAAATATTTGTTTCTTAGATTGATATTTTCACCTAACTTCTTGAGCTGAACCAATGCAAAAGCAGCGCTGATCTCCGATGGCTCAAGTTGATATCCTGCTTCCTGGAAGACAAATTTTGCATCATATTGAATTCCATCAAGATGGATATCAAATCGATTTTCTATTGCTTCACTTTCTATAAATAGGGATGAACTTCTACCCCATGATCTTAATAATTTACACTTGTCAGCTATTAACTTATCGGAAGTTACTATCATACCTCCATTTCCAGCGCCATTAATAATGTGTGAGCCATAGAAGCTCGTTATTGCAATATCAGCAAATTTTCCAGTTGGTACTCCATCAAGGGTTGAGCCAAGCGTATCAGCAGAATCAACAACAACTTTAAGATTATTTTTTTCAGCTAAATCTTTGATCACAGGCCATTCACAAATATTTCCCATTAAATCAGGAGCAATAATTGCGGAAGTATTCTTGGTAATCTTAGATTCTATTTCAGCTTCATTAATACAGTATGTATTAGGCTTTACATCAACAAAAACAGGTACAAGGCCATTATTGATTAAACATGCAACTGTTGTTCCAAATGTTAATGCTGGAGTTATAACTTCTGAGCCCTTGGGTAAGTCTAGAGCCTCAAATGCTAAATATAAAGCAGAAGTTCCAGAATTAACCATAATTCCATGATCTTTTGAGAATAGTGCAGCTACTTTTTCTTCAAATTTTCTGACATTATCAGACATCTGTGTAGTAGTTTGAAGAACATTTACAACAGCATCTATCTCTTCCTGGCCGTGAACTGTAGATCCATATGGGACCCGAATAAAATTTTTTATTGTCATATGAGTTTTTTAAGATTGGTTATTAGTTGAATATTTTAACATTCTTGAATCACTATATTTACGATTATTTATGAAATATAAAAAATTTTTAAGAAATATCTTTTTCCAATGAATCATATAGTTCTGAATAAAGTTTTTCAGCAATTTCTAGGCTAAACTCTTTTTTTGCCAGTTCTTGGCATGCAGTCTTTCTATTTGGCGAATTTATATGTTTAATAATAGATTCAATTTTATCTTTTGATAGGCCGCTCGCTATATCTTTTGGAGAAATAATGTCAACACACTCTGTAGTTTTTGAAAACTCCTCTAAAACAGATATTCCTTCCAGAGCCACAGTATGAATACCTGCAGCTAGATATTCGCCGAACTTTGTTGGTGAGCTGACCCTTCTCCATTTGCTTGTGTTATTGAATATCAAACCGCAGTCAAATTTTTGTAATGCTTTTGGGATCAATCGATTTTCTAAGCTATAAACACTTACATTATCTTTAGGAAAGTTTGTTTCTTCTATAGCCTTATGTATTGCCTCATGATCACGCTCATTAATAAAATCAATTTGAGCATTTAAATCATTGTTAATAAGTTCTAATACAAATCTTAAGGCTAAGTCTGGTCTATAAGGTGTAATTGCTCCACCCAGAAAAACAAATTTTAAATTTGTTTGGGATGTGCTTGAAGTTTTATTATTTGCATCAGAATATAATAATGTATCAGTGCAAGTTCTAATTACTTTTAAAGGAACATTATGACGGTTATAAATTTCTTGAATTAACAATTTGCCTGATTTATCAAGAATTACAAGCCCTGAAGCATTGTTCACTAAACTTCTATCAATATTTATTAAGATACGACCCAACCAAGTTCCATCTTTTATTCTGCCTATATCTACCCATTCCCCAATAAAAGCTCTTATGTCATATATAAATGGAATTCTTGAAAACGAAATTCTAAAGATCGCAGCGGCCATAAAGCCTCTTAGATGAACAACATCATATTTTAACAAAAGAGTATTTTTCCAGATTTTTATTACACCCCTAATAACTCGATTGAAAAGTTGAATCTTCCCACTTTTGAAAGTAATTCGTTCCCAATGAATACCTTTCTGCAATAAAGATTTTTCTAATGCAATGATTGAATCTTCAGAGCGATCAAATTTTTCAAAACTCAGGATTGTGAACTGATGCCCTCGATTAGATAGTTTTTTAATATAAGGCAGAACTTGTGATTGCCCCAATGGATCAAGAAGCCCATCATATGTAATATATAAACATTTCATTTTTATGCCTGAGCTTGTTTGTAATAAATGTTAATTATTATAGTCTATAGTCTAATAACCTTAGTTTATTTAAAATTTTTTTTGTGCAGCTTTTTAAAAAATTTGATACAGTTAGCTATTGTAAATCCAAAAACTCCATAAATTAATAAATAAATTTTTAGCTAGAAGTTATGACTGTAAAATTCAATAGGCATCAATATTTAAATCTATTTAGAAAGAGATTGTAAATGTCCATATTAGTTACTGGTGCCGCAGGATTTATAGGATTCCATACTGTAAAAGCTCTTCTCAAAAGGGGAGATTCTGTTGTTGGAATTGATTCTTTGAATAATTATTATGATGTCAACCTAAAGCTTGCTCGTGTGGATGACATAAAATCAAATAAATACGACTTTATTAAGCTTAATTTTTGTGATCAAGAATTACTTTTTGAAGCGTTATCTAATTACGATATTTCTTCTATTATTCATTTAGGAGCCCAAGCTGGTGTAAGGTACTCTATCGAAAATCCTCTTGAGTATGCCCAAAGTAATATTATTGGCTTTACTAATATTTTAGAGTTTTCAAGAAAGAGATCTATTGATCATTTGGTTTATGCAAGTACAAGTAGTGTTTATGGTGCAAATAAAAAGATTCCCTATAATGAAAATGATAAAACTGATCAACCTATTCAATTCTATGCTGCGACCAAAAAAGCAAATGAGTTAATGGCATATAGTTATAGCCATCTCTTTAATTTACCTACCTCAGGCTTAAGGTTTTTTACAGTATACGGTCCGTGGGGTAGACCTGACATGGCTTTATTTAAATTTACTAAAAATATATTGAGCGGGGAGCAAATCGACGTCTATAATTTTGGAAATCATTCTAGAGACTTCACATATGTTGATGATATTGTTGAAGGTCTAGTAAAAATTCATGATAGATTTATCGATGCAAGAAACGAAGAAAATTTTCATGCTGAGATATTTAATATTGGTAGCAGTGTTCCTATTCAGTTAATGAATTACATAAAAGAGATAGAAATTTGTCTAAGCAAAAAAGCAAAAATTAATTTGCTTCCATTACAGCCAGGGGATATAAAAGATACTTACGCCGATACGTCAAAGCTTGATAAAGCTGTGGGCTATAAGCCTGAGACTAATATCAAGGAAGGAGTTAAAAATTTTGTTAATTGGTATATGAAATACTATCATGGAGACTAAAAGCAAAACATATTCTTTAAAACGATAGTTGTATTTAATTTTTTGGTTTGCTTTAATCTACACTCTAGCCCAACGAAAGTCTTATAATTTGGCCTCAGATGACTTTGTAATGTTGGTAGATAATAATTTTATGAATTAAATCTCACCCATTCAATCATTTGATCAATTCCATCATCTTTTGAGAAATTCGTTGACCAGTTTATAAAAGATTCAATCTTTTTGGTATTTGCGACAAAGACTTTTTGGTCACTTTCTCGAACTTTATTCCTTTTAATTTTAATTTTAATTTCAAGTTTTTTTTCTAGAAGATCAAATAATTCATTCAATGAGAGACTGTTTTCCATTCCACCACCAATATTAAACGCATTTCCCTGAAGAGACTCATAGTTTTCTATCGCTTGTAAGTAAAGCGATACTGCATCATCTGCAAATAGTAAATCTCTGACTTGGTGACCGGAACCTGATATTTCAATATGGTCTATTATCCCTTGTTTTATAAGCAAGGCTTGGCTACAAAACCAACCTATCCATCCTTGATCAAATGTTGAAAACTGTCTTCCACCATAAATGGATGAATGTCTGAAAACAATACCTGGAATATCATAAATTCTATTAAAATCTAAAATGTATTGATCGGCAGAACCTTTTGAGCACCCATATGGAGAATGAAAGTCTAATGGGATTGATTCATCAAACCCCTCGGGAAAATCAAGACATTGATATCTTAATAGGTTTATTTGGTAATTAAACTGCTCTAAATCTCCGTAAACTTTATTGGTTGAAGAGTAAAGTATTGGAATTTTATTACCTGACTCAAGAATAGAATTTAATATGTTTACAGTCCCAAGCGCATTTATATTAAAGTCAAGCATTGGATCGGCAATAGAAGTAGTCATAGCAACTTGTCCAGCAAGATGAGCAACTGCATCAGGTTGAAATCTCTTAAAACATTCGTTAATTGCATCAAAATTGCTAATATCTCCCAGAACTATCTCAATAGTTGAATGATTTTCTTGAAGCCATTTTTTATTTATTGCTGAACCAGTTCTGGACTGATTATCAAAAACACAAATATTATGCCCAGCATTCAAAGCTTTTGATGCAAGGTTTGACCCTAAAAACCCCAGCCCGCCTGTTATTAATATCTTCATGAGTAATCGTATTTATTTTTTTAGTATTTCTTTGATTCCATCTTCAAAAGAATACTTTGGGAGCCAGCCAAGATTTATAATTTTATCCATCGATACTTTTGAAAACATTGCTTCTTTATCCCTATATGGTTTGGCACCGAATATTAAATTCTCCTCATCATATGATAGAAAACTAGCAATCGTTAATACAGCATTTTTAATCGAAGTATTCTTTCCACTTCCTACTTCAAATTTGGTGATACCGTTATCAAAAACATCCAAATTATCGATTATTTTTTTAATAGCCTCAACTGCATCATTAATGTACAAAAAATCTCTTTCTTGCTCACCTTGTGTTAGTTCTATCCTTGGAGCTTTTTCTCGCATTGATTCGATTAAATATGTAATAAAGTTATTTTTAGGCGCATCAGTGCCATAAAAGTGCTCAAGCTTAATATTTATAAACTTTATATTTTGCAGTTTGAATTGCTTGATAGTTTCTTTAGCAGAGCATAAAAATAAATTCTTGGATAAAGCATATAAAGAGGTTGCTGAGTCAAGAGAAGTATCTATATTTATAAATGAAAAAGGTTTGTCAATATGAAATCTTTCTATCAGTAATTGAAGGGGAAGATATAGGTTTGGAGTAAAAATTTTTTTATGCGAGAAATTATCTCTTCCATAATTTGTTGCACAATGGATAATTATGTCACTATTGATGCTTTGATCAATCTCGGAGCAATGAAGCTCATCATATTTTTTATATTTCATTAATTCTAATGCAGGAGAAGAATGAATAATGTTAGTAATTCTGTGTTGATCGGCCAGCAACATTTCTGCAATATGCTTACCAAGATAACCAGACCCTCCAGTGATCAAAATTTTTTTAGATTTTAAGAGACTCATTAGTAAGAAAATTTTTTAAGAAGGTTTGAGTAACTGTTATCAGGCAAATCATTTATAAGCTTAAGTAATGAATTTTTGCAAATAAATTTTTGTTTAAATGCAGTTGCCTCTGGAGATCCAATGAGAACTGATTGTCTATTCTGAATAGTCTGAATGTAGTTAGAGGCTTGGAGGAGAGAGTCTGGTGTTCCAGCATCAAGCCATGCCCATCCTTGTTGTAATAGATTGACCTCCAATAAATTATCTTTTAAAAAAATTTTGTTTATATCTGTAATTTCAAGCTCGCCTCGTCTTGATGGCTTTAAATTTTCAGCATATTCGACAACATTATTGTCATATATATAAAGTCCTGTTACTGCATAATTAGATTTGGGATTTTTCGGCTTCTCTTCAATAGATTTTACGATATTATGTTTCCCAAATGTTACAACACCATATCTCTCAGGATCAGGAACCTTGTATCCAAAAACTATAGCTTTTTTTTCTTTTGGCTTGATATTCTTAAGTCCTGGACCATAAAAAATATTATCTCCCAGTATAAGGGCTACTTGATTATTGCCAATGAATTTTTTTCCTATAATAAATGATTCAGCTATTCCATTTGGATTCTTTTGAGTTTTATATTTGATTGAGATTCCCCATTTGCTGCCATTGCCAAGCAAATAATTAAATTTCTTTATATCATCAGGCCTGCAGATAATAAGAACTTCTTTTATGCCAAGTTCCATAAGAGTGCATAAAGGGTAATAAATTAGGGGTTTATCATAAATGGGTAGCATTTGCTTTGAAACTGAAAGAGTTATTGGATTAAGTCTGGATCCAGTCCCACCAGCTAATATAATTCCCTTCATTCAATAACCCCTTGTTTTATAAAAATATTTTATCTCATTTTTTGTTGATGTTCGCCAATCCTGAATCTGAAAATCGAAAACTTTTTGTATTTTACTATTCGATAAAGCTGAATATTTTGGTCTATTGGCTTCTTGCTTATATGTTTTTAACTTTTCAAGAATTGGTTCTTTGGTGATATAGCCAAAATTATAAGCCTGTTTAAAAATATATTTTGCAAAATCGTACCAACTTATAATTGGACCATTCGCACCAAAGTTATATAATCCAAAATCTTTTTTATAATAACCATTTACAATTAAATAATTTATAAAGCTCGAGAGTTGATTAGCAGATGTGGGCCTGCCAACCTGATCATTTACAATATGAAATTTTTTTTGCTTTGTAATATTTATTAGCATTGTCTGAAAAAAACTTTTATGGGAATGGCTGTAAAGCCATGAAATTCTAAAAATAAAAAATTTTTTTGCATTTTCTAAGATATGCAAATCACCATTAAGTTTAGTTTGCCCATATACATTGATTGGATTAGGGTTATCTTTTTCTTTATAAGGTAATTTTTTCCCCCCATCAAAAACATAGTCGGTAGAAAAATGAATTAGAGTTGCATTAACTTTATTGCAATATTTAACTAAGCTTCTTAAGCTCTGATGGTTAATATTATCTGCTGTTTCTCTCTCTTTTTCAGCTAAGTCAACATTTGTAAATGCTGCACAGTTTATGACAATATTTGGTAGAACATTTAAAAAAACTTTTTTTAGTAATGTATCATTTTCTAGAGGGAGATCATTTCTTTCGAGACATAATAGTTCAAATTGATGCAATGATCTTGCAAGAATTGTTCCAAGCTGACCTCCAGATCCCAGTATTAGAATTTTCATCTTTACCGAGATTTCTCATGCAGCCAATTTTTATTTTCAACAAACCATTGAACTGTTTTCATCAATCCTTCATCTATTTGGACTCTAGGTGAAAATCCTAATTCATCATATATCTTTGTGGCATCTATTGCATACCTCAAATCATGCCCAGGTCTGTCATCGACAAAAGTTATTAGATTACTATATTGAGAAATTTTTTTGCTTGGGGATATTGTATCTAACAAGGTACAAATTTTTTGAACAAGATCAAGATTTGTAACTTCATTATTTCCACCTATATTATATTTTTCTCCTGGCACACCTTTTTCCAAGACTTTGATAAGGGCAGAAGCATGATCTTCAACAAATAGCCAATCTCTTATATTTAATCCATTGCCATATATTGGGATATTCTCATGATTTAATGCTTTATGAATTACAACTGGAATCAGCTTTTCAGGAAATTGCCATGGACCATAATTATTTGAGCAATTAGTTATTATTGCAGGAATATCAAATGTTTTAAACCAAGCTCTAACAAGCATATCAGATGATGCTTTTGATGCTGAATATGGTGAGTTTGGTGAGTATTTTGTTGTTTCAGAAAAAGGAGAATCAGTTTTTTTAAGCGACCCATAGACTTCATCAGTTGATACATGAATAAATTTTTTCTTCAGTTTATCTTCGGCAGTCCAAAGCTCATTAACAGATTGAAGTAAGTTAAATGTGCCTATAATATTGCTCTCGATAAATACTTTTGGAGAATGGATAGAGTTATCAACATGAGATTCGGCAGCAAGATGTAAAATTATATCTGGGAAATACTTACTGATAATTTCTTGAGTCTTTTTGAAATTACAAATATTAACTTCATGGAAAGAGTAATTTGGATGACTTTGAATATCTATAAGTGCCTCTGGCATTGAGGCATAAGATTTTTTGTCAATATTTATAACTTGATATTGGCTGTTAGATAAGATCATTTTTATTACTGAAGATCCTATAAATCCCAGCCCACCTGTTACTAGAATTTTCTTCATAGCGAAATGGTGTTTATTGATTTACCGGCTAAATCTTTTTTTGAAAAATGCATCTTATCCCATGAGATTGGAAGTTTTAAATTTAACTCTTTAGCACTCGCAAGAAGTGAAATATCATGTTCAGGAGAAAAGTACTCAGAAACTTTGTATGCAACCTCAGTATTTTCTTCCGTTGTTAAGAACCCGTGAGCAAAGCCTTCAGGTATATATAGCTGATTAAATTTTTTAAAACTAAGCTCAAATGACCTTGATTCTAAGAATGTAGAAGACCCTTTTCTTATATCAATTATTATGTCAATGATTGAGCCTTGCAAAACTCTGACTAATTTAGCTTGCGCCATTGGAATCTTCTGAAAGTGCATACCTCTAAAAGTAAATTTTTTGATAGATTTAGAGAAGTTATCTTGGATGAAGGTAGCATTAATACCAAGGCTCTTATATTGGCTTTGGTTGTAAGTTTCAGAAAAAAAACCTCTAGAATCCTTAAATTTTTCAGGAGTAAGCAATATAACCTCACCATCAAAAAATTTTTGAATTTGCATACCTTTTAATTAAGATAATCTGAGTAAGAGGAGCTTAAGTAATCTTTAAGGCAAACTTTCCAATCTCTCATAATATTAAAATTTCTTATGTTTAATTTAGAGTTTACAAGTCTTTCCGATCCTGGTCTTGGAGCAAAATATTCATCCTTAAAAAAATCAGAGCTTACTTCTTTAACATTAATTTGTTCAGACAAGCTAAAGAAGTTTAATATTTCTTGTGCAACCTCAAAGCGTCCAGTTAGACCTCCGCAGACTAAGTTATAAAGACCCCATATTTCTTTCTCAAGTAAAAGTTTTGTATTTTTTGCAAAATCACACGTATATGTTGGAGTGCCAAGTTTATCATTTACGACATATAATTCTTTTTTGCCAGCTTTGAGCTGCTTCATTATTTTTGATACAAATTTTTTATCTTTTTTAGGTCCTCCCCCCATCATCCAGCCCGCCCTTAAAATTAAATAACGCTTTGAATTATTTTGTACGTATACCTCCCCATCATCCTTGCTCCTTGCATAATGACAAATTGGGTTTGGGAGGTCCCAGTCATCAAACCAATCTTTGCTACCATCAAAAATTCCAGCCGTAGAAATATATAAAAGAGGAATATCTAATGCATTCGCTATAAGAACTGCATTTTCTACAGAGAGAGTATTAGTATTGTAAGTATCTTCAATATTATTCTCGCAAAACTCTAGATCAGTATGAGCTCCAAGATGAAAAAGGTAATCAGGATTGAATTCTAATACCTCATTTTTATATGCATTATAGTTTCTAAAATCTAATTTAGTAATCCATTGTTCTGAATCGTCTAAATCTGAACACTTAAGCACATAGTCATTTTTAAACTCATGATAAAATGCATCTCCGAGCATCCCACCCGAGCCTGCAATATAAATTTTTTTCATATTTTTTTTTCCATATATTTAAGTAAGTGTTTTAAAGATATCGAGATATTTTTCTTGATTTATTTCTTGAGAAAATTTACTTTGGAATTTTAGCCGAGCATTACGACCCATTTTTTCTCTAAGCTCATTATTGCAAATCAGTTTATGTAATTTAGCTATCCACTCTTCATTATTTTCTACTAGGAAACCTTCTATACCATTAGAAATTATATTTGTAATATTTCCAAACTTGCTTGAAACACTAGGTATTCCAATTGCCATGTATTGTAATGTTTTAAGACCGCTTTTTCCAGTAATCCAAGGGTCGTTAGGAAGAGGGTAAAGGCCTATATCAATCTGATGCAGTTGAGAAATTTCTTCTTTTTCACTCCATTGTAAAACTTCAATATTAAGAAATGGATGGCTAAATTCAAAGTTTCCAATTATTAAAAGTTTAAATTTTATTTTTTTAGATAAATCTTCTAAATATGGAATTATCATCTCAAGATATTTTTTTGAGCTAAAAGTGCCAGTCCAACCAATACAAATTAATTTACTATCTATTTTTTTTTGCCTTGGAAAGAATTTTTTTGAATCAAGCGTAGGAAGAATGCATGATGCAGGTTTGACTTTTGATATTTTCTTACATTGCAAAGCTAGAGAAGGGGTACTTGCAATTATATATTCAGCATTCTCTATAAGCACCTCATAGCGCTTACTGCTGCTGAAAAACTTTTTAATAAAACTTTTTTCTTGCGATCTCTGTTCTAGTAAATTATCTTCAATGTCATAAATAATTTTTCTAGACATGAAACAAGCTAATCTTTCAAAAATAATTGGCCCAACTGGCATCACATACAAAAAAATATAAACAACATCATATTTCCCCAATTTGAATAACATAAAAGTGCGACGCAATATACAAAGAAGGGTCAGAGCAATTTTTTTTATATAGTTTCCATCTTTATAGATTATTTTCCACAAGTTTTCTGACATAAAGGAATCAATATCTATCTCAAAGTCATTATCTTTTAAATATTTGTAATGTGGTTCAAATTTTAATCTTTGACCTGCTGCACAATTTTGAGGAAATGGGCATAAAAATAGGACTCTCTTCATTTTGATCTTAACTTTTCAAGCAGCGCCAAAGCCAAATCTGGACAGAATTGCATGGTCTGCTTTGATCTAAAACTTTTAATCTGAAAGATTAAAAGATTTCTTAATATCCATACAGGTGTTAAAGCAATTAGGATTGCTATTAGCTTCTTTGAAAATGAAATTTCTTGAGATCCCCGAACAAATTGATGCCATATTTTTAAACCAAAGCGATCATATGCTCTTGAGCTTAAATATCTTTTAATTTTATTTAATGGATTCTTATTAATTACTTGATTTTTTGCTTCATTCGAGAATCCATCCGCATCCCAAATTATTTTAGGATAAAAAATATTCCATATTTGGAAGTGTTTTTCAGTCCAAGTTTGAGAATGGAGCCTCATTTTAATAATTGGGTCAGCATAAAAACATGCGCTAGAGGAAAGCTTGGCTCTTAAAATACAATCAATGTGACTAAAATATGTCCCTTGTGTATTGATATTGTAATTTTTATCCCATAGATCTTTCTTAATTATTATGCATGGAAGATAGGTTAAATATCCTGCCATTGAGCTTAAAAAATCATTATTATTATCTTTCTGAAATATTATATTTTGCGTTATAGGCATTCTTCTTGTTTGAATAACATTATCTAAATAAAAACTTTGGCTGTTAACTATCACAATTGGATGCTCAGTGCTTTCAAGAAATTGTAAAAATATTTTCATTGACTTGGGCACAACCATATCATCATCACCAAAGAACCAGATATACTTTCCAGAAGCCATAGTAGATACCATATAAGTGTTTTCATCTAAGCTTGGAGCGTCTAATGATCTTCTGTAGCTCAAGTTTTGATGAAAATCTATAATGTTTAAAATAGCAAGATTTGTATCATTATTTTTAGAGTTATCTGAAATACATATTTCTACCTGTTTTTTTTGTTCATCTGATAATTCATCAAATAGAGAATTTATAGCTTCAACCAACAAACTAGTTTTGTTATTTGATGGTATGACTATGGAAAGAAGAAAGTTATTTTTCATAATAAACGTACAATTTTATCCG
>Ga0181553_10003818_pt1 | contig 12964 bp, 9 predicted proteins | sample 011ome_17_FD_133753 | JGI IMG/M metagenome (GOLD analysis project Ga0181553, IMG submission 133753) | Coastal salt marsh microbial communities from the Groves Creek Marsh, Skidaway Island, Georgia - 011502XT metaG (megahit assembly) | ecosystem: Environmental > Aquatic > Marine > Intertidal zone...
CGACGCTGGGTCTGGGTGGTGCACTGCTGGCGAGTGCGCCGGTTTGTGCACAAAGCACGACCGTGCCTACCCGCATGGCACCGCTGTTGGTTGATCCGGCGCTGCTGGGCGGGGCACCGCCGGCGCCGGCGCCGAGTGCTGCGGCATTAGCGGGCGGGATGCCATCTGCCACTGCGGGCAGCAAAAAGGCAGCCGCCAAAAAAATGGCACCACAGCCGGTGATTCAGGCACCAGCGCAGCCCGTGGTTGCCGAACCTGCATCGACGCCGGTTGCGGCACCGAGCAAGTCGGCTGCCGCTACGCCGGCTAAACCCGAACCGACTCCTGAGCCGGCGCCCGAACCAGCACCAACGCAAGCGCCTGCACCGACTGTGCCGCTAGCCCCTCGTGCACCCGTGCCCGCTGCATCAACGCAACCGCTGGCTGCGGCCAGCAAGCCGCAATCGCCTGCCTTGTCGAAAGATCAGACCGAACTGCTGGCGGATGTGATTACCGGTCGTAACGATTTGGAACTGACGGCAACGGGTCATGCGGAATTGCGTCGTGATGGCACGGTGCTCAATGCGGACCGGATTGTTTACAACATTGTCGAAGACAATGTGGATGCACAGGGTAACGTGCTCTACCGTGATCCGGTTCAGGGGACAACGATGTCCGGCACCGATGCCGATATCGTGGTCGCTGCCAGAACCGGCTATATCAATAACGCAAATTACGAGATCCGCCAGAAAAGGCAGATCATGCAGCCAAACCAGGGCCCGTGGTCGTTTAATGCACCGCCTATTGGCGCTGCTGCCACTGGGTCAAGTGCAGCCGTGCCGCTCGGCGGTACCAACGTGCCTTCCTATGGCATGGCTTCGGGCTCAACTTTGACACAGCAGCCGGGCCAGCAGACGGCCATCAATGAGGCGGTTGCCGCCAGTGCTGATGCCGAGACTCAGGCGCAGTCAGCGGCTGCTGGCGGCACGGCGTTCTTGCCGGGGCAGACCCCGTTGGCGCGCATTGTTGAGACCATGTCACATGGTCAGGCGGCACGCATCAACCTGGAAGGCGAAAACCGCTATCGTGCAGAAGATGCGACCTACACCACCTGTCCGGCAGGTGATAGCGGCTGGTATGCACGCGCGTCTACGTACCATCTGGATTATGAGCAGAATCAGGGTGCGGCTACCAATTCGCTGTTGTATTTCCAGGATGTGCCCTTCCTGTACATGCCCTACGCTTTTTTCCCGCTTGATCGCGGACGGCACTCGGGCTTTTTATCGCCTAGCCTCGGTTCGTCACAGCTTAACGGCTTTCAGACCATTGTTCCTTATTACTTCAATCTGGCGCCCAACTACGATGCAACGGTAGCGCCGGCCATTTATGGCAAGCGCGGTGTCTCGTTCAATACAGAGCTGCGTTACCTGGGCAACACGGGGCAGAGCCCGGTGCCGACGTATACCGGTAAAGATGCTTTCAGCTACATGCCGAATGACCGATTAGCGAATCGGGATCGCTGGAGCTTCCTGACGCAACACCAGCAGCAGTTCAATAGCTTGCTGCCTGGTTTGTCGGGTGCCTGGGATCTGCAGGGCGTATCGGATTCGTATTACTTTGCCGATATGTCCAACTCGCTGGCAGCGATTTCTCAGTCGTATCTGCCGCGTACGGGTCGAGTCAATTATGCGGCACCGACCTGGAATGCATCGATCGTGGCGCAGGGCTATCAGACGCTACAGACTAACGCGTCTGCACCTGTGGCAACGCCTTATCAGCTGTTGCCGCAGGTTAACTTTGCGATGAACCGCTCACTGTTGGGTGCTGCCGGCTTCAGCAATGTGCGTCTGAATGAGAATGATGAACTTGAAGTGCTGCGTAGTAATGGTATGTTCGATCAGCCGGCGCGTATGGATGCCGTACTCTCGGCTAACAGTTCTTATTTCACCAATCAGACTCAATCTTACGTTCAAGGCAACCGGCTTTGGGCTTACCCGCAGTTCGTGACCAGCTGGCAAGCACCTGGCATGTTTATTACACCTAAAGCGGGCGTCCATTACACGCAATACAACACAAACGCCGGGCAAGTGACAAGTTCAGGCGCGACCGACGGCACAAAGCCGACCAGTGCCTTCTCGGCCTCCCGAACGCTGCCTATATTGTCATTGGACTCGGGATTAATCTTCGATCGTAAAACCGAATATTTCGGCCGGAGCCTGAATCAGACACTGGAACCGCGCCTGTATTATCTCTATGTACCGTATCGCGATCAGACCAATCTGCCGCTATTTGATACCGGTGTGGCCGATGTGAGCTATGCGCAGATTTTTAGCGAGAACAGCTTTACCGGTTGGGATCGCATCTCTAACGCCAATCAGGTGACAGCCGCATTGACCAGTCGCTATTCGATGGATAAGACCGGCCAGCAGCTGATGGGTTTTAGCGTCGGGCAGCGGATCTTGTTTCAACCGCAGCAGGTCAATCTGTATTCGACTCAACCGACCAGCAGCTACGGCAGCAACGACTACTTTGCGCAAGCCAATGGCATGGTTGCGCCTTATACCTCCGTTAATGGCTTTGCGCAGGTCAGCCCTTATTCGCAAAGCAACGCGACCAATAACAATACCAAGGCCAATCGTATTAACCGGGCCAGTATTGGCGCTCGATTCCAACCGAGTCGCGAAAATGTGCTGAATTATTCCTATCGTTACCAGAATCAGGATTACATTCCTGGCGCGACGACTTCGGGCATGACGGCGACCGCTGTTATGCAAAACGACGTGAGCGCTGCCTGGAAAATCTGGGGTCCGCTGCGTGCGGTGGGCCGTTATACCTATTCCGCCGTGCAATCCACACAGATCGAGAGCTTGGCGGGCTTGGAATACAACGCCTCCTGCTGGACGGCGCGTGCCGTTTATCACCGTGCCATGACGCCAAGTTCGACAGGCACGCCGTTCTTGAATAGCAGTTTCTTCGTGCAGCTGGAGCTCAAGGGTATGGGTAGCATTGGCTCAAGCCCGCTTGACGTGCTGCGCCGTAACGTCCCCAATTACACCCGAACCTCGGATGCGGCCTTTATGCCGCCGCTGACGGACCCTTATTATTGATCGATCGCAGACTATGAAGATGCTCAATCGTTTCAAAACCGCTCTGGCCGCGTTGGCGCTGCTGGGGCTGGTGATTGGCGCTGCACAAGCAGCCCCGGCAACACCCACAACCAATCATCGGTCATCGCAGCCGCAAACCCTGGATCGTATTGTGGCAGTCGTGAACGACGGGGTGATTACCCAGAACCAGCTGAACGCCCGGGTGCGTTCGGCGACGATGCAATTACATCGCCAGAAAGTGCAGTTGCCGCCCGCAGACATTCTGCGGCAGCAGGTGCTTGACCAGATGGTGACTGAGCGGGCACAGGTGCAGGCAGCCAAGGAGGCCGGCATTCAGGTGGACGACGCAGAATTGGAACAGGCGCTGATTCGCGTGGCCGCTAATCAAAAGATGACGCCGCAGCAAATGCGTCAAACGGTAGAAAAAGACGGGGTCACCTGGCCGGAATTCCGGGAAGAAATCCGTAATCAGATGATGATTGCCCGAGTGCGTGAACGTGAAGTCGACGCCAAAATTAATGTGTCGCCGGGTGAGGTTGATAACTTCCTGGCCAATCAGGGTGCCGCTGGCGCGGGTGAAGAGGTGCATATTGCGCACATCGTGATTCGTATTCCGGAGGGTGCTTCACCAGAAACGCTCAATAAATTGCGCATGAAGGCCGTGTCTATCGATGAACAAGCGCGAGCGGGTCGCGACTTTGCCCAACTCGCAGCGACCTATTCCGAATCTAACGATGCCCTGCAGGGCGGCGATCTCGGCTTCCGTCCGGTCGATAGCCTGCCGCAGGTCATGAGCTCGGCCATTGCTAATCTGAAGCCGGGTCAGGTTAGCGACGTGGTGCGCAGCCCCAGTGGTTTTCACATCGTTAAGCTGATCGCCAGAAAAGGCGGTAGTGCTCTACCTCAGGTACAGCAAACGCATGCCCGACACATTCTGATCAAAGTGACAGAAGTCACGTCAGAAGCAGAAGCCCGCCAGAAAATTGGTCAGGTACACAGCCGCCTGAAAAGCGGCGAAGATTTTGCAGCGCTTGCCAAACTCTACTCACAGGATGGCTCGGCACAGAAGGGTGGTGATCTGGGTTGGCTGTATCCAGGCGATACGGTGCCGGCTTTTGACCAGGCGATGAATGCGCTGAAAGTCGGTGAGATCAGTAATCCGGTGCAGACCCAGTTCGGGTTCCATATCATCCAAGTGCTGGAGCGCCGCACGACGGATGTATCGCAAGAACGTCAACGTCAGCGCGCCACGATGGCATTGCGCCAGCGCAAAATGGAAGAAGCAAATCAGGAGTGGGTACGTCAGGTCCGGGATCGTGCCTATGTCGAGATTCGTCTGGACGATCAGTGACCGCAAAGCGTCTCGCCATCACCTCGGGTGAGCCTGCTGGTATAGGCCCCGATTTGTGCTTACGTCTGGCCGAGCAGTCTTGGCAGGACGAGCTGGTGGTGCTCTGTGATCAGAAGCTTTTAGCAGCACGCGCTAAAGAGATGGGTGTTGAGGTTAGCTTCCGCCGTTATGACGCCAATGAGCCGGTGCGTGCCTCACAGCGTGGCGTGCTGACGGTTTGCGATATTCAAACCCGGGCCGACGTCATTACCGGTGTTTTGAATCCGATCAACAGCGATTATGTGATTGCGCTCCTGGATCGAGCAATTGCCGGGTGCGGCTCCGGCGAATTTGCCGCGATGGTCACGGCACCGCTGCACAAAGGCGTGATCAACGAAGCAGGTCGTGCATTTACCGGTCATACCGAATATCTCGCTGAGCAAACTGCAACGCCACTGGTGGTCATGATGTTGGCGGGTGATACACCGCACGGACCCTTGCGCGTTGCGTTAGCAACAACACATTTACCACTATCAGCTGTGTCGGCGGCCATCACGGCAGACACCTTAACCGCTGTACTGCGTATTCTCGATCATGATTTGCGCACCAAGTTTGGCCTGGCCGCGCCGCGCATTCTGGTGGCGGGGCTCAACCCGCATGCCGGTGAAGGTGGGCATATGGGGCGTGAAGAAATCGATACCATCATGCCGACGCTTGAGCGGCTTCGTACCGAAGGCATGAATCTGATTGGCCCGCTGCCTGCGGATACGTTATTTACCCCACGTGTATTGCCGCAGGGAGATGCCGTGCTGGCGATGTACCACGATCAGGGGCTGGCGCCACTCAAGTACGCCACCTTCGGACAGGGTATTAATATCACGCTCGGGTTGCCGATCATTCGGACTTCGGTGGATCATGGCACGGCGCTGGATCTGGCTGGTCGCCGGCTGGATGGCGCCGAACCGGTAGCGGACCCAGGTAGTCTTTACGCTGCGGTAACACTGGCGGCCCAGCTGGCTAGAAAGCAGACGCAATGAACCGGCCGCACAGCAAGCTCGCACAAGAAACTGGCCATAAGGCCCGCAAACGATTTGGTCAGAACTTCCTAATCGATCAGGGCATTATTCATGGCATTGTGGATGCAGTGAATCCACGTCCGGGCGAGCGCGTCGTAGAAATTGGCCCAGGCCTCGGCGCCTTGACGCAACCATTGTTGGAGCGCGCGGGACATTTGCACGTGGTTGAGCTTGATCGGGACTTGATTGCCCGCCTGGAGAAAAAATACACGCGTGCACAAATGACGATTCACGCCGGTGATGCACTGGTCTTTGATTTCGCCGCGCTGGGTCCGGATTTGCGCGTTGTGGGTAATCTGCCCTACAACATCTCCACACCGATACTGTTTCATCTGCTCGACAAAGTCGAAGCGATTCGCGATATCCATGTCATGCTGCAAAAAGAAGTCGTGGATCGTATGGTGGCGCCGCCGGGGCACTCAGACCGTAGTCGATTATCCGTGATGCTGCAGCGTTACTGCTATCTGGAACCGCTGCTCGATGTGCCGCCCGAATCGTTTGATCCGGCCCCTAAAGTGAACTCCGCCGTCGTGCGGATGATCCCGCGTCCAGTTGCTGATCGTTTGCCTGTGGATGAAATGGCCTTACGCCAAGTCGTCAACGCGGCTTTTTCTCAGCGGCGCAAGATGGTCAGAAATACGCTCAAGCCTTTGCTGAGCAGCGAGCAGATCGAGGCGGCAGGGGTTGACCCTACCGAACGCGCCGAGCAGCTCAGTGAAGCGGACTTTGTCGCGCTGGCCAAACAGCTGGCCTAACTAGCCTTTAAAGGTTGCGATGACTGGCGTGTGATCGGAAGGCCTTTCAAGCGTGCGCGGCGATTTATCGATCACGCATTCAGTGCATCGGTCAGCCAGTATGCCACTCGCCAGAATATGATCAATGCGCAAACCGAAGTTGCGGCGGAACGCATTCATCCGGTAGTCCCACCAGGAGAAGCTTTTCTCGGCCTGCTCGAATTGGCGGAAGACATCAGTTAAACCGAGGGATTCAAGTGCGGCAAAAGCTGCCCGCTCCGGAGGCGATACATGAATAGCCTCTTTCCAGTCTGGGTGGGCATCGGCGTCAGTCGGTGCGATGTTGTAATCGCCGATCAGACAAAGGGCCGGATGGGCGGTAATCTCGTCGCGTAGCCATGCCGTCAGATGCGATAGCCAATCCAGTTTGTAGGCGAATTTTTCGCTCCCCGGCGCCTGTCCGTTGGGGAAGTAGCCATTGACGACACGCACATCGCCGAAGGTAGCCGCAATAATGCGTTGTTGCGGATCCTCGTAACCAGGAATGCCGCGTTGCACATCAGCCGCTGGTTCGCGAGAGAGCAGCGCCACGCCGTTATAGGTCTTCTGTCCGACAAACACCGCTTGGTAACCCGCTTCGTGAATCGCTTCGAGTGGAAACTTAGTGTCTTCGCACTTAATCTCCTGTAACCCAACGACATCCGGCTTGGCGGTAATCAACCAATCCAGCAAATGTGGCAGGCGGACATTGAGTGAATTGACGTTCCAGGTGGCTATTTTCATAACGGATAGGCGGTTAGTGTCGTGCATCTGGTTCAGGCGCTGAAAAAATCCAGTCGGCCTGTAACGTGGTTTGTGCGAGTTGAATATTTAAACTGGCGCGCCAGCGCATCGCACCAGTGACGCAGACGGGAATGCTGCCGATGCCTACCCAGCGGCCATCGGCCTCTTGTTGCAGCGGAATGCGTATGAGGCCCATATCCATGCTGTCACCGGTTAAGTCGATCCAAGCCGCTAATGGGGCGTGCGGCGCCAGCGTACGTGCAGGCGGTGTCAGGGTGAAGTCAAGCGGGGCGCTGACCGGAATCGGGCGCGGTGAAATGCTAAAAGTCCATGGGGCTTCCGACGCTACCGGCGTCATAACCGGTAAAGCACAGGCTTGGCGATTTAAATCACAGGGCGGTGGCGTGATCTGGGTGATTTCGGGCTGGCCCGTTACCAGGTTAAGCAAGCGATCTTGGTAGAAGTGGGTTAATGTCAGCGAAAGGGCGAGCAGCAGCGCTGCAGCGACTTGCCATAAACGACGTTCTGTTTTCCAGATAGCAGAGAGTTTCACTCGTCATCCTTTATTGAATGATGCAGGGGCGAGCGTTGCTGGTTTCTTAATAGCACCATCAATGCGCCAGCGCCGCCATCAGCAGGCTTTGCTTCGCAATAGGCCAGAACCTCGGTGCATTGCGCCAGCCAGTTACGCGTTAACACCCGCAAGACGGCCATTTGTCCTTGTGAGCGCAAACCTTGACCCGTCACCACCCGAACACAACGCAAGCATTGTTGCAAAGACCGGCTCAGAAAGTGCGCTAAGGCTTCGCGAGCGGCATCACGCGTGTACCCATGTAAGTCGATTTCGCGCTGAATGGCCCATCGGCCTCGGCGTAGGTCACGCAGTACCTGTAGGGAGACCCCCGGATGCAGGTAACTGGGCTCGTCTCTATCCTCAAGTCGATCGGCCAGTTGAATCGTCGCGTCAACCAGTGCTCGCTGCGCTGGCTGCCGTTGTCGCACGTTTGGCTTGGGCGGTTTCGGCGTCAGATCCGCTCGAGGGGTGGCCCTGAGCGGTGTGGCATCGGACACCTGTGCCAGAAACAGTGCGTGTTCTTCCTGTGTCAGTCCGGCTGGCATGCGACGTAGCAGGTCGCTAGCGACGTGTGGTTATGCCGCAGGTGCCCAGGCGCGCAGCGCCACATCCAGGCCTTGCGCCAGGCTGTCGAGGAAACGCTCAGCGTCCAGCGCCGCCATACAACCGGTACCCGCCGAGGTAATGGCCTGGCGGTAGTTGTGATCCTGCACATCACCGGCCGCAAAGACGCCCGGCACGCTGGTAGCGGTTGCAAAGCCGTTGTTGCCCATACGGGTGATGATGTAACCATTTTCCATGTCGAGTTGGTTGGCAAACATATCGGTGTTGGGCTTGTGACCAATCGCGATGAAAACGCCGCGCAGTTCTTTATCTTTGGTGCTGCCATCAGCGGCTTTGATGCGCACCCCGGTAACCCCCGTGTTATCACCCAGCACTTCATCCAGCGTCGAATTCAGTTCAAGCGCAATCTTGCCTTCTTCAACACGCTTGTAGAGCTTATCAACCATGATCTTTTCGGCGCGGAATTTTTCGCGACGATGAATCAGCGTGACTTTGCTGGCAATATTGGCGAGATAAAGGGCTTCTTCGACGGCCGTATTGCCGCCGCCGACAACGGCAACTTCTTGATTGCGGTAGAAAAAACCATCGCAGGTCGCGCAGGCAGAAACGCCACGTCCGGCAAAAGCTTCTTCTGAAGGCAGGCCCAGATACTGCGCCGAAGCGCCTGTGGCAATAATCAGCGCATCACAGGTGTAGGTACCCGCATCGCCGATCAGTTCGAAGGGGCGTTGACCAAGGCGAACCGTATGGATGTGGTCAAACACCATCTCGGTTTCAAAGCGGGCGGCGTGTTGTTCAAAACGCGCCATCAATTCAGGTCCCATGACGCCGTTGACATCGGCAGGCCAGTTATCAACTTCGGTCGTTGTCATCAGTTGACCGCCCTGAGCCAGGCCGGTAATCAGCACGGGTTTCAGGTTGGCGCGAGCCGCGTAGATGGCCGATGTGTAGCCGGCAGGCCCTGAACCAAGAATCAACAGAGGGATATGACGGGCGTTGGCAGACATGAAAGCTCCTGAAAGTGGTACGGCACTCGGCGGGTCAGGCCGAAAATCGTTAACTACAGGGATTATAATCGTTCCTTACGTCATCACCAGCCCGACACCGGGCATTTCACTTATCCATGACTCGACTTTTCAGCCGATCCGTCACTCAGCGCATTGATGGCCCCCGTACGCTCCCTGAACGCATCAAAGCATTGATGCAGGAAGCCCGTTGGGCGGTGCTTGGCTTTGTGGCGCTGGTGGCCATTTTGGCACTATGGGGCTTTAATCCGGCCGATCCCGCCTGGTCTCATTCAGGGCCCGCTGGTCGCGTGACCAACCCCATGGGGCGTTTTGGGGCCTGGATGTCGGATTTGCTGTTCTATCTATTTGGCGGCGCCGCCTGGCTCTGGGCGCTATTGCCGCTCGTATTGATCCTGATCGGTTGGTCGGCACGCCAACGCGCACTGCGCGAAGCCGTTGAACCCGAAGTGCGCCCGCTCTGGCTGACGCTCAGTGGTTTTCTTGCGCTACTGGTTTGTGTATCCACCTTTGCCGCGTTGCGTTTTCATACCAGTGGATCAACCATGCCCATGGGGCCCGGTGGCGTGCTGGGTGAGGGTTTGTCTACCTGGATCGGTAATGCTTTTGGTTTTACCGGGGCCACCCTGATTGTGGGTACGTTGCTGTTGTTGAGCTGGCGTATTTTTAGTGGCCTGCCATGGGTGGTGTTGTTCGAGCAGACAGGGGCGCTTATGGAGCGTGCCGTGGGTGGTGGTGGTCGAGCCGTCGAAAGTTGGCAGGATCGTCGCATTGGCAAAGAAGTGGCGCAGCAGCGCGAAGCCACGGTCGAACAGAAGCGCGCAGAACCCATGGAGCCGGTCTTTATTGAGCCGGCTGCCCCTGTCGAAGTCCCGGTGTCACGGAAAGCCACGCAGCGTAAAGAGCGTGAGAAACAAGTGCCGCTTTTCCCCGAGGCAGTGGTGGGTGGCACCTTGCCACCATTGAGCCTGCTGGATCCGGCGCAACCGCCAACCGACATGCCGACCGAAGAAACCATGCAGTTTACCTCGCGGCTGATCGAAACGCGCCTGGCTGACTTTGGTGTGGAAGTGAAAGTCATTGCCGCTTATCCCGGCCCGGTGATTACGCGTTACGAAATAGAACCAGCCGTAGGGGTGAAGGGCTCGCAGATTGTTAATCTGGCTCGGGATCTCGCGCGGGCATTGGCCATGGTCTCCGTGCGTGTCGTTGAAACCGTGCCGGGCAAATCCTGTATGGCGCTGGAATTGCCGAACCCCAAGCGTCAGACCGTGCGTTTGTCAGAAATTCTCTCGTCGCGTCCGTATCACAATATGAGCTCGCCGCTCACCGTGGCATTGGGCAAAGACATTGGCGGTGTGCCCATCGTGGCCGACCTGGCTAAGATGCCGCATCTGCTGGTCGCTGGTACGACGGGCTCCGGTAAGTCGGTGGGCGTGAACGCCATGATTCTTTCCATGCTCTATAAATCGGAACCGGATGCCGTGCGTCTGATTCTGGTCGACCCGAAGATGCTGGAGCTGTCGATTTACGAAGGCATCCCGCATTTGCTGGCGCCGGTCGTGACCGATATGCGTCAGGCGGCCAATGCACTGACCTGGTGTGTGGCCGAAATGGAACGCCGCTACAAGATTATGTCCAAGCTGGGCGTGCGTAATCTGGCCAGTGCCAACGAGCATATTCAGAAAGCGGCGGAGAAGGGCGAACCCATTCCAAACCCGCTGACGCTAACGCCGGAAGCGCCGGAACCACTGCGCAGCATGCCGCATATCGTCGTGGTGATTGATGAGCTGGCCGATCTGATGATGGTGGCCGGTAAGAAGGTGGAAGAGTTGATTGCCCGTCTGGCGCAGAAAGCACGTGCCTCCGGTATTCATCTGATCCTTGCCACGCAACGCCCGAGTGTGGATGTCATCACGGGTCTGATTAAAGCCAATATTCCAACGCGTATTGCCTTCCAGGTTTCCAGTAAGATCGACTCCAGAACCATTCTGGATCAGATGGGGGCTGAAGCGCTGTTGGGTCAAGGCGATATGTTGTATCTGCCACCGGGCACGGGTTATCCGCAACGGGTACATGGCGCTTTTGTGGCCGATGAAGAAGTTCACCGCGTCGTGGATTACCTCAAATCAATGGGTGCGCCGGAATACGAAGAAGGCATTCTGACGGGGGCCACCGAAGGCGAGGGGGGTGATGGCGAAGGTGGCGATAATGACGCCGAGGCCGACCCGCTATATGACCAGGCCGTTGAGATCGTCCTCAAGAATCGTCGTGCCTCCATCTCGCTGGTACAGCGTCATCTGCGTATCGGTTACAACCGTTCGGCGCGTCTGATTGAAGCCATGGAAAAAGCAGGTTTGGTGTCTACGATGGATGGCCGTGGTGGTCGTGAAGTGCTGGCGCCGAATCGTGCCGGTGATGAATAAGGCGCATGATTTTGATTAAACGCACCGTTGCATGCCTCGCCGCATTTTGTCTGGTTTTTGGCACTGCCTGGGCCGATAGCGTAGCCGATCTCAAGAGCTGGCTGCGGGAGACGCGCACCCTCAAGGCGGATTTTGCGCAATCTTCCGCTGGGGGTATTGGCGGCGGCAAGAGCCAGGGCACTATGGCCATCAGTCGACCGGGTAAATTCCGCTGGTCGATCAACAAGCCTTATACCCAACTCATGGTGGGCGATGGTAGTCGCATCTGGCTCTATGACCCGGAGCTCAAGCAGGTGATTGTTCGCAAATCCGAGAAGGCGTTGGGTGGTACGCCAGCGGCCTTACTGGCGGGCGATAACGATGCCGAGCAACGGTTTACGTTTAAGGCCGATGGCGAACACGCCGGTGCCGAATGGGTGATCGCTGAGCCTAAGCAAAATGACACCGGCTTCGTGCGTATCCGTATTGGTCTGGCCGGAAACGAACTCAAAGGCATGGTGCTAGAAGACAGCTTTGGTCAGGTAACGACGCTGGTGTTTAGCAACGTCGTTCGCAACGGCGATGCGCCGGCCAGCCTGTTCCGCTTCACGCCGCCTGCGGGCGCTGATGTACTGAAACAATAAGCATCATGGATCTTTTTGCCGACGCTGCGTCTACCGTAACGCCATCGGCGTATGCGCCGTTGCCAGAAAAGCTACGGCCGCAGACTTTGGAAAGTGTCGTCGGGCAAACCCACTTGTTGGGCCCCGGTAAACCATTGCGCCTGGTGTTGGAAAGCGGTAACCCGCACTCCATGATTTTCTGGGGGCCGCCCGGTACCGGTAAAACCACCCTGGCCCGTCTGGTGGCACGGCATTGTGATGCGGAATTTCTGGCGTTGTCAGCCGTACTGGCTGGTGTTAAAGAAATCCGAGAAGCCATCGCCTTTGCCGAGAAAGCCCGGCAGACAGGCCGAAGAACGATCCTCTTCGTGGATGAAGTGCACCGTTTTAATAAATCGCAGCAAGACGCGTTCTTGCCGCATGTGGAATCGGGTTTGGTGACCTTTATCGGCGCCACGACAGAAAACCCGTCATTCGAAGTTAATGCCGCATTGCTTTCTCGGGCAGCCGTCTATGTGCTTAAGTCACTCACCGGTGATGAATTGGCTGAACTGATTGATCGTGCGCTGGCGACGTTGCCAGAGGCAAAAGTCAGCGACGAGGCCCGCACCCGCCTGATCGGGGTTGCCGATGGCGATGCCCGTAAATTATTGAATTTGATCGAGCAGACCCTGGCTGCCGCTAAAGCGAGTGGTGCAGCAGAAATCAGCGCTGACTTTGTGGCCAACACACTGGCACAGAATTTACGGCGTTTCGACAAAGGC
>Ga0181553_10003822_pt1 | contig 12959 bp, 10 predicted proteins | sample 011ome_17_FD_133753 | JGI IMG/M metagenome (GOLD analysis project Ga0181553, IMG submission 133753) | Coastal salt marsh microbial communities from the Groves Creek Marsh, Skidaway Island, Georgia - 011502XT metaG (megahit assembly) | ecosystem: Environmental > Aquatic > Marine > Intertidal...
ACAACCGACGGTAGTTTTTCTCTTTGCGCCAGTTGGGGTCTAAATTATTCCAAGTGTAAAGGGCTACGGTTTCCTTTTCGCCAGCAAGAAGCTCATTCGGTGTTTGAATGGTAAAGCCATTCGATTTAAGCTCGTATATAGAAGTTTCCGTTGGAATTAACTGAAGTTCTTCCGTTGTCTTTAAAGCATCGGGAACAGGGAGTTGAGAAAATTCTTCATACTCGATATCGAGGTAAGACTGGGTTTGTTTAGAACCCGTATACTTATTTATATTTTCTTGATTGGCAACGTATAACTTGTGCGAATTGGCGCCACAAACCCATTGCCAACTTAGATCGTTAGATGCCATATCTGCGTCAAATAAATAATAATACATCCAACGTGCACCACTGCGCCAATCGCTTCGTGCTACATTGGTATGCAACATGCTCAAATACATGCGCATGTGATTGTGAATCCATCCTGAATTGTAAAGATTATCAATACCCTCATCCAGCGCATCAATTTGTGTATTTGCATTTAGAATGGCAGTTGGAATTCGTTTGTTTTGAAAATGTACCGGGTCGTTTTTTATGTTTTGCACCGAAAGTTCAGGAAATCGCTGTGCAGTTCTTTGAAAATAATCGCGCCAGGTTAATTGTTGCGCCAAGCGTTCCAGTTGATGCGGTTTAAACCCTCTTTTGAATAATGATTCTAAAATCTGCTTGGTGGAAATAACCCCTCTCGACACATAGGGCGACAATTGAGAAACATTTCCCCATAAAAAGTTGCGGGTTTTACCGTAACGGATAGGATCAATGGTTTCAATTTTGGCAATGATCTTTTCATATTCGGTTTCCATTATCTTTTTGAAATTTTATTGTTAGAAATTTGTCGCTGTCGGCTGCAGCGGAAACGTTCTATTTCCGGATTGCGAGTAGCGCGGTGCTTTTGAGATACACCTGAGTTTACACGTTTTCTCCACAAACGAAAGCTCGATGGTTTGAGTGTTTGTCGCATGATTCGAATTACTTCACCTTCCGAAACCCCAAATTGTATTTCTATGGCATCGAAAGGGGTTCGATCTTCCCAAGCCATTTCAATTATTCTATCTAAATCTTCGTCGCTAAATCTCATATTCTTACTAAGCCATTGGCCCTTAAATCCGATACCAACAAATGTTGGCCATTATTAACGGTTTGATGTTTTCCTACATCGAATAAATATAACTCGTGATCACCTGCACTTTTGTTCCAGTTGATTTTCAATTCCACATAAGCCAAAGCCCCTTTCAACACGATGTAATCGTTCCAATGTGTGCATTGGTATGGTTTTTTGTGTGGATGCTCGCTATCGCCTTTGTTTTTGCGACTTAAAAAATCGTGTTTATCAAAATTGAGTCCGCTTTTTTGTCCAAAATTCCGAACTACCGGCCATTGTTCTTTCGCTAATAATTGCAATACTATCTTAGCCCCTTTTTGAATATTCTCTAGTGTTTTGGTATCGTAATAAACCCCAATAGCATATCGCTTTGGAACCATACTCATAGCCGAAACATAGGTGCAAATATTCATGTTTACCCTCCCATCTAATTCGGTCATCAGACTGTAAACGGGCAGATCGGGTAAGTTCCAAGGTTTCTTCACGGCAATTGAAAAATCATTATTTAACTTGTTAGAAATCGGGTTAACCGAATGGCCTAATTAGTTTCCGTTACACCTTTATATTAGAGATACCCCCATCAATATGGTGAATTTGTCCGGTTATCCATGACGATTTCTCAGACAATAAAAAAGCAGCGAGTTCGGCAATATCTTCCGGCTGACCTATTTTTTTGAGTGGGTGTCTGTTGGCATTGGCCTCTATTTTCTCTGGGGAATTCAACAATGCTCCAGCCAAAGGCGTTTGGGTAATAGAAGGCGCAATGGCATTAACCCGTATTTTCGGTGCTAATTCCGCGGCTAAAGCCCGAGTTAATCCTTCGATTGCTCCCTTCGAGCTCGCGACCATGGCATGAAAAGGGAAGCCTGTTTGAACGGCAACGGTAGAAAACAATACTACCGAAGCATTTCCTGCTGCTTTCATGGCTGGTAAAGCCGCTTGTATGGCACTAATCGCTCCTACTGTTTGTTTCTGAAAGTCGTTTACAAATTCTTCTGGCCTGATACGCGCAAAAGGCTTAAGAGTAATTGAACCCACGCAATAGGCAAGTCCATCTATCGATTCAGGCAACCAAGAAAAATCACCATCTGAGTTGGTAACATCGTATTGAACATAATTCACATTGGCAATCGGAGCCGGTTCCGTGTGCGCGTAGGTAGCGGTTACATGAGCTTCTTTTGAAAGTAGCTCCGCAAGGGAACGACCGATTCCTGTTGAGCCTCCGATAATTAGGTATTGTTTCATTGCAATAGTAACAAGTTGGAGGCGGGAATGGTTTGTGGAACTATGGGTATTGGGTCAATATTGTTGCGTTTTGCATTAAGAATTGAAACTCTAGATTACGTTGTTTATTATGCCAGTTGAGTATATTCTGCTGTTAACCGCTTTAATTCCGGACTCGTGGCTTATTTTCTTTATTGATTGAGACCAAGAGAAATTGTCCCTATTTTTCAAACATTCTCCCTTCCCAAACTTTTAAACTGTTGATTTTTTGATTATATTATAGACAAATAATTGTCAATAATTTTAACAAATGAACAGCAGAAGCATTGTACACATGGACTTAGACTCCTTTTTTGTGAGCGTAGAGCGCTTGCAAAATTCCGCGTTAAACAACAGGCCTATTATTATTGGGGGACTTAGTGAAAGAGGCGTTGTAGCGAGTTGTAGTTATGAGGCACGATATTATGGTGTGCACAGTGCCATGCCCATGAAGCAAGCCCGATTGCTATGCCCCGATGCTATATTCATTCGCGGAGATTCTCAAAAATACAGTGACTATTCTCATATGGTAACCGATGTAATCGCTGAAGCGGTACCGTTATATGAAAAAAGCAGTATCGATGAATTTTATATCGACTTAAGCGGAATGGAGCGATTCTTTGGCACGTGGAAATTATCACAAGAGTTAAAAGAACGGATCAAGAAAGAAACAGGCCTACCCATTAGTTTTGGGCTTTCAAGCAATAAAACCGTTTCTAAAGTAGCTACAGGTACCGCCAAACCTGCCGGCCAGAAGCATGTATTGCAAGGTCATGAAAAAGTATTTCTATCTCCCCTATCCGTAAAAACCATTCCTGGTGTAGGAACCGTAACCTACAAAACACTCCGTCAACTCGGTATTCATTACATCAAAACCGTACAAGAAATGCCTCGTGAACTGCTATTCAAAACCCTTCAAAAACCTGGGTTGGATCTTTGGGATAAGGCTCAGGGCATCGATCAAAGGCCTGTTATACCTTATCAAGAACGCAAAAGTATAAGTACCGAACGCACGTTTGAAAACGATACCATAGACGTTGTAAAACTCAAAAATCTTCTCAGCGCAATGGCTGAAAACCTAGCCTATCAACTCCGTAAAGGACATAAACTTACCGCCTGTGTTACGGTTAAAATTCGATATACCGATTTTAATACCTATTCCATGCAAGCCAAGATTCCCTATACAAGTGCCGATCACACGCTTATTGCAAAAACGTTGGAGTTATTCGACAAACTCTACCAAAGACGGCAATTGATCCGCTTGGTAGGGGTACGGTACAGTCATTTGGTTAGCGGTGGACTTCAAATAGACCTATTCGAAGACAGCCAAGAGATGTTGAAATTGTACGAAGCCATGGATTTAGTACGCAATAGGTTTGGCGAAGGAGCTGTAAAAAGAGCCAACGGCATGGATGTGAAAAGTATCGGACGTGGGGGAAATCCATTTGATGGGAAAGCTCCAATGCTTTTAGCCAACAGAAGAATGTAATTTTTTCTACCCTAGGACAATCACACGCTTCTAAATTGAAACCTAAATCTTATTTTCGAAGTAATAAATCAGTCAAATGAAAAATCGCCTGCTAATTATTTGCTTCACCTTGGGCATCCTTAATGCGAGCCTAGCTCAAACGATAAAGCCAACGAATACCTATCCTTCAAATTTAGAAGAAAACCAATACTTCGAAGCTTACGATGCTGCCACACAAACCATTAAAGGAATACACTTTTTAGTGTTAAGCGATGGCGATAACAGTTTAGACCGAACTCCTGAATTTACGGTAAAGTTGTATTTGTATCAGAAAGATAAAGACCCCATTTTCATTAAGACATATATCTTAGAGAATGGCATCGCACATATGTCACGTCGGGATTTTGAGAATCAAAATGTGAGCATCAAAGACCTAAATATTGAACCCGGGATCTACCGATTGGGCTTGTACATCAATGCGGATAAATCGTTCGAAGAAGACATGAACGACAATGCCATGTTATTTAAAGACCCTATCAACATAAAGAAATCATCTCAAAATGAAGCTGGGGGTATTTATCAAATGCATAAAAAGAAGACGCCTTCTAAAAAAGACGATGACGACGAAGAGGAGGAAGAGGATAATATAGACGACGACTTCGATCCAAGCTTTGATGATGATCACGATGATCAAGAAGAAGATGATGATTTTTAATACAAGCTTAACCCATAACCCAATAACCTGTTCCTAATCGTATTGCCACATTTCATTATCTTTGCCACATGCGTTTGAATTCTGCTATTGTGTATTTCATACTGTTTGTTTTAGGAATATTTCTTCCTAAAGCCAGTTTTGCACAAAGTCCATCGGTAACTATTTGCGTGGATGGAACCATCAATTATCGAGAATTCAACACAGGAGGCAACGAAGAAAGTATCGCCTGGGCTTGGACATTTGAAGCCGGAGATCCTCCAACCTCTTCAGAACGTGAGCCATCTGTAACTTACAAATCTACGGGCTTATTCAAAGCAACCTGTATCAGTATTTTCCCAAGTGGAGGTCGCGATACCAACTGGGCTTATGTTTTGGTTATTCCCAAAACCCTAGACCCCATTCCAGCAGTGCGCGATACGGTATTTTGTGGATCCAATATTATGTTGGTACTCAACGCCGGAAATATTCAACCCTATAATCGTTTTACATGGACCAGCCCAGATGTAACCTTAACGCCGGGGGATACACTTCCAACATTAAGTGTTAACAAGGCAGGAACCTATATGGTAAATGTGAAAAATATTTGCGCCAGTATTGATGCAACTGCTATTGTAAAAAAAGGAGAAGTCCCCAGTGTTAATTTGGGTCCTGACAGATTTGTATGCAGAAATATCGCACTGGATTTGGATGCGGGATACAACCCCAATTACACCTATTTATGGACACCAGGTGGTGAACAAACGTCAAATATTTTGGCACAAATTGCAGGTGCCTACAAAGTGCGTGTTACAAGCCAAGACGGCTGCTTCGATGAAGATGAAATCATGCTCATTGATAGTTGCCCGCCTGTTTATTTCATACCCAATGCTTTTACCCCCAACGATGCGCCTCCCAATGACATTTTCAAGCCTTACATAGAAGGATTTTCTAAAATGAACATGCGGATATACAACCGCTGGGGAGAGAAAATGTACGAGACAGACGATTTGAATGGCGGTTGGGATGGTTTTGCAAATGGATCTCCAGCAATCGAAGGAATGTATGTTTGCATGATTGAATTGCTAGGAAATGATGGTTTTCGTCGTATCGACGCGCAGACCTTTTACCTATTCCGCTAAAGATTTTTTTCGCATTTTGGGTTTTACGCCGTTTAACGACGCCCATTCAAGCTCATTCTACCCATCTTTTCAACATTCTTGGCAATTAAGGTTGGCTTGACTAAACTTGTGTAGACATTACTTATGAAAAAACACGGTATTTTTCTTTTTTTCATGCTTCTCTTAGGAAGCGTATTTTCACAACCATTGAGCATAATCGAAAGCAAATCGGCTATCGAAAGCAAAAAATACAGTAAAGCCCTTAAGAAAATTACAAAAGGACTAGAAAAAGACAAAAAGCTAGTTGAACTCAATTACTTAAAAGCATGGGCTGAATTTGAGATGGCCCTTGAGGAGGAAAAGAGCAAGGAACAACAACGGGCGTATCGAGGCGTTTTACGTTCCTTAGAGAAGGCCGAACAAAAAGACCCAGCTCGTGAATACCGCGATACCTATCAGTGGCTCTATACCCGCTTTACAGATGAATATAAAAAAGAAGGGGTTAATCAGCATTATCGAATGCAATACAACAAGGCCCTACCGTATCTAGAAACAGCATGGGAACTATCAAAAGATACGCAAGCTTATGCATTAATGGGATTATGTCATTACGGTAACAAAAACTATGGCAAAGCACTTCCGATGTTGCATAAGGCCACGGAAATGATGTATGGAACTTGGGAAATTTTGGCCCAAAATGCCAATTCTAGGAATGAGCCCATCGACAAATTAGCCAACAACTATAAAATCTTCAATCTAGAAATATTTCAAGTTTTAGCCAAGCATTACGCAGAAAAACAAGATGAAGACAGCGCTTTAATATACTTGCAGTTGGGATTGGACATTTTTCCTTATGATTATAAATTAACCCGCACTGTAGTGTTGGTAATTGACAGAAAAGTTCGAAATCTTCAAAGAGAGGTAGGTTTAAATACCGCAATAAAAAAATGGTTGGACTTGGGCCTTTTTTACGAACCGAATAACACGTATTTCTTAAAAAGTCAGAGCTCGTATTATTTAGCCCGTTTGGGATATGTGTTAAAACGCAATGATTCCATCGAGATTTCGAGGTTTGACTCGGCATTTTGGAACGATAAACAAGCTTTATGGAAGCGTGGAGCTCGGAATTCAGAGGATGTATTTTTAATCGAAGATTCAATACAGTTCCAATCAAACTGCCTTCAATATTTCATGTCTATTGACAACCACCCTGCAATAGTATATTTCTTTCATAAATGGTACCCTTTGCAATTTAAAACGCCTCAATTCAATGAAGAAGGACTAATTGCTGTTTTAGGGAATCCGCCGACTTATGTTTCTCAACGTTTGCTATATGCTGTAGCAAACAATGCTGTTAAACAGTTTCCAAAGAACAGCATTTTGAAAAAAATCCGCTACGACCTTTATAAAAAGTGGTTATCGGCCAGTATTGGTCCGAACTCATGGAATTATCTATTTGTATGGAATTCACAAATGTTCACCGATTTCCCTAAAAAGAAATTTGAATTAAAAGCCGATCAACAAATCTTGTACGAACGTGGAATCGATAGCTTTTTGACATACGAAGACTTACCTACAGCATGGAAATTCTTACATTTATTACAAGAAAACTTCCCTAAAAATGCCCAGTTAGATAGCTTCAAGAAACGTCTGGCTATCAAAGATTTTGAAGTACGTTACAAAAACTCGCGTATTTACAGTCAAAAACGCGGCAGCATAATGGTTCCGGCTACTGGTTGGAATGGATTGTCTAAACGCTGTACATCTGGAATCATGCCAGATAGTACAAATCAAAAAATAGAGGATCGTATCAACTACTTCCGTCAACAAGCTGGGATAAAAGATGCTGTAAAGATCAACTCAATCCGTAGTAAAAAATGCCAAGAGGCCTCAGTAATGTATGCACCGGTTGGTGTATTCACAAGAGAACCCACACCGGAAACGCATATCTGTTACACCAAAAATGCTGCAGAGGCCGCATTATATTCTCAAGTTATAAAGGATCCAAATCCAGCAATTGCCATAACCGTTTTGGCCTCGGATGTGAAAAGTGAAGAATTATTCAACCGCCAATATATCTTGGCACAAAATGCCAATGGAATCGGTTTTGGAAGTAGCGAGAACAACACGGTTGTTTGGATGTTAGAGCCGCTTGACAAATTGAACGAAACTGATTCTGTATATTATAGCAAGAACATGATTTCATGGCCTCCACAAGGTTATTGTCCAAGAATGTTTTTCTTCAAAAAATGGAGCATTTCGGGGAATATGGATTTTAAAGATGTTTCGGTTACAATCGAATCTAAAAGCATCGGTAAATTACCTTGCAAGAGCAACGTAGATCAAGCACCGATGCTGCCTTATTCTACCTTGGTTTTTGAGCCTGAAATCAGTCCGAATGTATACGAATCTTTGAAAGATGGAGAAACGATTCGAATCACTATCAACAAGAAGGGTAAAAAAGTTTATTCCTATCAAACAATTTTATTCGATCCAAAATAATTTCTTGATGATTTTTTCGAGAATTATATGTACTTTTGCACTCTCGTTTAAAAAACGATAATTATTGAGTCTGCACGTGTGGCGAAATTGGTAGACGCACTAGACTTAGGATCTAGCGCCGCGAGGCGTGGGGGTTCGACTCCCTCCACGTGCACCACATCCAAAAAATGGAACATCAGGTTCCATTTTTTGTTTAACCTAAGTATATCGTAACAAAACCGCATTGTGAATACTCGTTTAGAAAAACACAGTGAGTTGGAAGCTACAGTAGTAGTGGAACTCAGCAAAAGCGACTACCAAGAAAAGGTAGACCAGCAAATCAAAAAAATCCAAAAAACAGCTCGAATCAATGGATTCCGCCCAGGGAAAGCACCTTTAGGCATGATCAACAAGCTTTATGGGAAGTCTGTATTAGCTGAAGAAATTCAGCAAATGGCTTCCGATAGATTAAATGAATATATCAAGGAAGAAAATCTTGATATTTTGGGTTACCCAATTGGTTCTGAGCGAATAGAAAGTGAACTAGATATCGACAACAGCGAATCTTTCACCTTTGCTTTTGATATCGGATTGAGTCCACAATTTGACCTTTCCATTAGCACCAAAGACAAACTTGAGCTCTTTAAGATTGAGGTTACTGATAAGGAAGTGAATGAAGACATCGAGCATGCTCGTAAACAACGTGCGCAAATGGAAGATGCTGAAACCTCTGATGAGGAGAGCATTGTATATGCCGAAGTAACAGAGCTAGACGAAACTGGCAATCCACTTGAGGGAGGCGTAACGGCAAAGCCAATTAGTTTTGTCCCTTCTATGATTGAGGATAAAAAGTTGAAAAAGGCATTTATTGGAATCAATAAAGGGGCCGAAATCAAATGCGATGTTCGCGTTATTTTCAACAACAATGAGGCGGTAATAACCAATTCATTAGGCATCCAAAAAGAAGGCATCAGCGATCTTTCAAAAGATTTTAAAGCTGTAGTTACTGAAATCAAAACGCGCATACTGCCTGAGTTAACTGCTGAGTATTTCGCAGAAACATTCCCAGGTGATGATGCACCCAAAACCGAGGAGGAATATCGCGCTCGTGTTAAAACCAATTTGGAAAAATATTACGAGAACGAAGCGTCTCTTTGGTTGGATCACGAAATTGGCCATATGCTTTTGAACAACCACAAACTTGATTTACCCGATGAATTTCTTAAGCGTTGGTTAACATCAACCAAGCAAGAGGATTATACCCCTGAAAACATCGAAGAAAAATACGCACAAGAAAGAGAAGCTTTAGTGCGCCGTTTGATTATCGATAAAATTGCAGCAACGAACGATTTGAAAGCAGAGCAAGAAGAAATCATTCAAGAAGCTAAATTGTATTATTTGGGCATGTACCGTCAATACGGCTTGAACCTTGACATCAATGATTCTTTCCTTACAGAAACGGTTATGAAGCGCTTTGGCGAACAAGAATTCATTTCCCAGATGAACGATCGTGTAATTTATCGCAAAGCCTATGATAAGGCTAAAGAAATGATTACCGTGAAAGAGAAGAAAGTTTCTGTTGAGAATTATTTCAAGCACGTAAATACGCACAAACACAATCACGGCGAATAATCAAAAACCTTTTATCTTTGTTATAAATAGATATGGACTACGGAAAAGAATTCAAAAAGTACGCAACCAAGCATTTGGGACTTAACAGCTTGTATGTTGATAAATACGCCGAGATAACTGCAGAGGTATCTGGAGGCATCTACAACCTTACTCCTAATATTATTGAGGAGCGTCAAATGAATGCAGTAGCCATGGATATATTTTCTCGATTGATGATGGATCGCATTATCTTTTTGGGAGTTCCCATTTACGATAATGTTGCCAATATCATCATGGGGCAACTTTTGTTTTTAGAATCTACTAATCCAAATAGGGATATTCAGATTTATGTAAATAGCCCTGGAGGATCTGTTTATGCGGGTCTAGCGATTTACGACACCATGCAATATATCAGTTCGGATGTCGCTACAATTTGTACGGGAATGGCTGCTAGTATGGGAGCCGTTTTAATGACAGCCGGACAAAAAGGCAAGCGTACCGCACTTCCTCATAGCCGAATCATGATTCACCAACCATTAGGTGGTGCTCAAGGTCAAGCGAGCGATATCGAAATCACGTACAAAGAAATCTCCAAATTGAAGAAAGAATTGTACGATATACTAGCACACCATTCTGGTCAACCGTATGATAAGATTGAGAAAGATAGCGATCGTGATTATTGGATGACTGCAGAAGAGGCCAAAGAATATGGCATGATTGACGAGGTGTTAGGACAACGTAGAGACAAATAATTCATGAAAGGTAAAGGACAAACCTGTTCGTTTTGCGGTCGCAAAAAAGAAGAGGCCATTATATTGATTTCTGGCTTAGAAGGAAATATTTGCGAGCAGTGTACCGAACAAGCCCATAACATTGTTTCTAAAGAACTCGGAATCGAAAAGTCGGCATCAAAAAAAGATGCAAAGTCTATCGAAACCGTTATGGAAACTGAGGCTAAGCCTTTACCAACTCCTAATTTCATCAAAGAGCACTTAGATCAATATGTTATTGGCCAAGACCAAGCCAAGCGCTCATTGGCTATTGCCGTCTACAACCATTACAAAAGGATCAACAATCAAGATGCTTCTGATGAAGTTGAAATTGAAAAAAGCAATATTTTATTGGTAGGTGAAACCGGAACGGGGAAAACACTTTTGGCAAAATCACTTGCCAAATTGCTTAACGTTCCTTTCACCATTGCCGATGCTACCGTATTGACCGAAGCAGGCTATGTAGGAGAAGATGTTGAAAGTATCCTTTCGCGTCTTTTACAAGTAGCCAATTATAAACCCGAATTGGCACAAAAAGGAATTATCTATATCGATGAAATTGATAAAATTTCTCGCAAATCTGATAATCCATCTATCACTCGTGATGTTAGCGGTGAAGGTGTGCAACAAGGATTATTAAAAATCCTTGAAGGAACCATCGCCAATGTTGCCCCAGAAGGAGGTAGAAAACACCCCGATCAGAAATACGTAAAAATCGATACCTCAAATATCCTCTTTATATGTGGAGGTGCTTTTGATGGAATTGATAAAATGATCGGTCGACGAATCAAAAATCAATCACTTGGATTTAAATCCCGTGATACCAAAGAAATCAATCCACAACGTATCTTGAGTCAAGTTAATGCGGCTGACCTAAAATCTTACGGACTTATTCCTGAAATAATCGGCCGTATACCAATAATCACGGCATTAGAGCCTTTGGCTAAAGAAGAATTACGTCGCATCTTGTTAGAGCCTAAAAATGCACTTTTAAAGCAATATCAAAAATTGTTTTTACTTGAAGGTGTTACCTTACAATTGGACGATGATGCTATTGATTTCATTGTGGAATTAGCCCTTCAAAACAAATTGGGAGCACGTGGATTACGTGGTATATGTGAAACTATCTTTAAAAGATTCATGTTTGAGATTCCTTCCGAAGAAAAGAAAACTAAGAAGTTACGCATAACGAAAAAAATCGCCGAAGAAGAGTGGTTGGCGGTTGAAAACTTAAAGTACGCGAGTTAGTTAACTCTAGTTTCACACACAATTCCTATATTGCAGCGTGGAAAAGAACAATCCCGCTACCCTTCGCGCCTGGACCATGTACGACTGGGCCAATAGCGTTTATTCCTTAAGTATTACATCGGCTATGTTTCCTGTTTTTTACGGATTGTATACGCCTGAAAACTTAACTTTTTTTGGTACAGAATATAAAAACACGGCATTATTTGCCTTTTTCTTATCAGCGGCATTTTTAATCAATGCTTTATTTGTTCCTTTCCTCTCCGGATTGGCCGATGCTCGAGGCAATAAAAAACAATACATGCGTTTTTTCATTCTTCTTGGATCCATCAGTTGTTCGAGTTTGTTCTTTTTCGATGGCCAAAATTATCTATTTGGGCTAAGTGCATTCATGTTTGCAACTTTAGGTTTTGCGGGAAGTTTGGTTTTTTATAACGCCTACCTTCCGGAAATTGCTACTCCCGATAGATTTGATACGCTCTCGGCGCGTGGTTTTACCATGGGATATATTGGAAGTGTTATTCTTCTTATTTTAAATATTCTATTTCTTCAAAAATCAGAATGGTTTGGAATGCAGCCCCCCTCTGCCACCGAAACACTTCCTTTTAGAATTGGCTTTTTAACCGTTGGTATTTGGTGGTTTCTATGGTCTTTATGGCCCTTAATGAAACTTCCAGGTAGAACGGCACCAAAACCAGGCGTTTCCATTTGGAAGGGTTACGAGGAATTAAAAAACGTATTTCGCAACCTGATGAAAATGAAAGCCGCAAAAGTATTTCTCGCTTCATTCTTTGTATATACCATGGGCGTCCAAACCGTACTTTATGTTGCTACTCTATTCGGACAAAATGAATTAAAACTCGAATCTTCGGATATGATTAAAACCATATTGTTGATTCAAATTATTGGTGTGGGTGGTGCCTACTTTTTTGCATGGCTAGCCAATAAAAAAGGCAATAAAGCATCCATAATTTTGGCCTTATCTATTTGGACTATTGGGTGTTATTTGGCTTATTTTATCGAAGAAAAACAGCCCAATCAGTTTTTTGGATTGGCGTGCTTAGTCGGAACCGTAATGGGTGGTATTCAAAGTATTTCCCGAGCCACCTATGCAAAACTGATACCTGGAGATACTGACAATGCCTCATATTTTTCATTTTATGAAGTAG
>Ga0181553_10003825_pt1 | contig 12951 bp, 26 predicted proteins | sample 011ome_17_FD_133753 | JGI IMG/M metagenome (GOLD analysis project Ga0181553, IMG submission 133753) | Coastal salt marsh microbial communities from the Groves Creek Marsh, Skidaway Island, Georgia - 011502XT metaG (megahit assembly) | ecosystem: Environmental > Aquatic > Marine > Intertidal...
CATAAACTCCGCAGGGTTGGGTGAGTCTTTAAAAGGTTCGTTTTCGACTTCTCGCTTACCACAATACTCGCAATAAACTACGCTTTCAAGAACTCCGTCTTTATTAATTTTAATATCGTTAACTAAATGACAATCGCCAATACTAATACGTCTACCTTTACAATCAGCCATCATTTTCCTCGCGTTTTTCTCGTATTTCGTCTTCGAAACACCATTCAATAGCATTATAAATACTATCCCAATTTACACCATATTCAGCGTCGTGGTTATCTACAACCCTTTCTAAAACTTGCATACAATCGTCGTCGCATAAAACAAGTTCAATATCGTAGTTTTCGTTAAGTATTTCTAATTGATATCTAACGTCTTCTATCGCCCATACAATAGCGACAGAATTTTCGCTATTATAACCGTTGCCGAAATCTAATTTACTTATGCTCATCGTTGTTCACCGTTTTACTTTTCATCCATTCCGATGCAATAGCAATAGATTCGTGTCTACCTAAATCAGGGTCTAGTTCTCGCAACTTTGCAGGTGCTCCAAACATATTCATTTGCCCCGACTCTTGCATAAGGTCGAGCATAACAAAAAAGGGTAAATACTCTTTTTGTTTATCTGTAAGTTTCACGTAATCTTCGTTTTTTGTTGGTATTTTTGCCATAATAACTACCTCCCAATAGTCTTAGTATCATTTAATGTAATAAACTGATAAGCTCCTTTATTATACGCAGGTGCTATCTGTGTTTTACGCTGTTCGGCTAGTCGCTGTGCTGCAACTTCGCCACAATCGGTACAGGTCGAATAACCTAAATTAGCTCGGGCAGTCGGTATTTTGCCTCGGCATTTTGAACATATCATAACTTTCTCCTTTCTAAATTATTACTATATTAATTATACCTACCACTAACCCCAAAATAAAACACGCTACCACCATACGTGCATTATAGCTTTACGTTCACTAGCGACACGTAATAACGTAAGTAAATCCCAGACTTCTCGATAAGTATATTCAGCCCAACCGTCATTTGTTTGATAGATAATATCATCATCACCAATAACAATACCATCTTCGTCAGCAATATCTACTTTTAATTGTATAAAATCAGCTAACGCATCGGCTTGTTCTTTTAACTCATCGCTTGTAACGTATGGAGGGTCATCATCTTCGTCTTTATGCCAAATACCTCCCTCGTGTTGCATAAGTTCATCTATCAAAGGCTCGTAAGCTTTGCCCCTAAATGAGCCGTCGGCACCATCACCACTTAACATACCTGCACATAGAGATACATCTTTAATACGTTCATCGTCTTCATACGTAAACGCTTTATCATGGTCGTTACCATGTACAATATAACAATCTAATCCCATAATTTACTCCTCTGTTGGGTCCCAATCGGGGTTATTTAATATTTCTTCTTTCACATTAGAAGCATTTAATTGTTTATTAAGTATTAATGTAAGTAATTCGATAGGGTCGTCTTTGCCTTCCTCACACCAAAATTTAACTTGTTTTTCTGATAACATTAAATTCATTACTAACCCCAAAATATATTTTGTGCCATACGTGCAGGTATAACGACTGTCATATTACATTCGTCACAACATCTGCCGTCGTTAACAGGTTGAGCATTATTGCCGCCCTCCCATACTATTTCGCCTTTATCGTCTCGTAAAGGCTCGATATGTCCTTCGCAAATAGAACATTTGCGGTCGTCTAATTTAGTAATATTACTCATAATCTCCTCCTTAATAGATTAATCGTTTAATAGTAGTAGCTTCACCAGCATCACGTAATCGATATACGTTCAACCCTTTCCACTTTTCGTTTTGTCTTTCGACTTCGGCTTGTGCAGACTCAAACTTACTATGAGATGAGTATAACATCCAATTTTCGCTATGCGGTCTATCGACATTTTGGTATAAAACTCTATACCTCAATACTCGCTCGTCGTGGTATAAATTACCGTCAGAGCCTCGATAAACGCCGTCTTCAATTTCTGTATATTCCATAAGTTCTCCTTTCTAATTTTTAACTATAAATAGTTTACTTAACAACAAACCCATTGTAAAACAAAGGGCGGACTACAGAGCGTTATGAATAATGGTTTTAAGGAGCACTCCATAGTCCTAAAAAGGGCGGATTGTAGGAAGCCTGAAAAGGAAAATGTACATCGGACTTTCCTACAATCCTATGTGCTGCAGATGCACATTAATCTTTCTTAAATAATCCGTCCTCCAATTTACCTGTACGGTCTTTAATTTCGTCCCATGCAGCGTCCATACACTCTTCTAGAGTCATATTACATTGTGCTGCTAATACTATCAAACATACTACACAATCACCAATACCATCGCGTAATTCGTCAGTATCGTTGTAAGCTAGAGCTCTTGCAGTCTCACCTACTTCCTCAACAAGTTTTAACATTTGTTTATCAGGTAATGGTAGAGGACCATTTTCGTTTATTAGTCCGCGTTTTATAGCCCATTCTTCAACCCTACTAATAGACATCCAACGTGCTCCAGCACCTCGTCTAAAAGGCAGTTTTGCTGTAGGTCTACCATGACTTATATGTTCGTTTTGGTAGTATTCTGTTTTAGTTTTATAATCGGATTTATTCATAGCTTACCTTTAAATATATACCTTAAAGCGTCTAATTTAGTCTTGTTTAGGTGTCTTAAATGTTTCGGTATCCAATTCGGATTCGATAACGGTGGCTTTAGGGTGGAGCTCTTGTGCCCACTTCTTAATTTGTTGAATAGCTGCTTCATAAAATACTCCCGTTTCATATTCTCTTTGTAACCTATCTAATACATGCTGTGCCTGCCAATTTTCTAAATCGGGTCGGACAGCTTTTATATCGTCTAAGTTGATTATAACACCAAGTTCCATTTGTTCTATACCTTGTTTATTAATAACTACTTTCAATATTTATCTCCCTTTCTAGTATTCTACCGAACGGTGCTTCCGCTAATCGGTTTATATGACAACGATTATCAAATTTATCTCGTTGTTGTTGTTGTATTTTTTGGGCTAATTTAACAGCTTCTTTATCGCTATCCGCCCAAATATATAATTGTAAATCTATCGTATACCTATCCATTATACGCCACTGGTCATATGTGAATAACAATTCCTACCATTAGCTTCTAGTGGTAAACCACAAATACAAGTATCTTCATAATTGTAATTACCATAGGTATCTTCAAACCAAATATCGAAAAAATGGCTTACGTCGGCAATTTTTACGCGTGTATAAGGTTCGTATATCCTATGGTAATCCCATATAGCTGATGCAACAAAATCATAGGCTTTTAACCTATCTTCGTCTGACATATCTAAATAATACGTTAGTCGACTAATATGTTCTAACGTCTGTTTTTTAATAATTTCTAAGTTCATAATATTCTCCTTTCTATAAAAATTGAGGGTGTGGCTAAGTGGGTTTTCTTAGGCTTTTGTGCACTGTTTATCGGAATCATCCTACCTAGTGGAGTTCCTTACCGTTGAATGCGATTGAGGCTATTCAACATACACACCCTCGTCTAGTTGTGAGAATGAACAATAAAAACTACTCACAACTAAAACTTAATAATAGTTTACTTAGGACTAACGCCAAAGTAAAGCACTAATAATACCCTGCGATTTCCATTCCAGGCTCGTCATAAAACGCAGTAATATGCACGTCATCACGTTCAGGTTTATATATCTCACGTAAATGAGCTACTGCCATTTCTGGTGGAGCCCATGCGGTACTAAAACGATACTCTAACGTATCTTCTGTTTCGCATAATTCGTCGTCATACGTATTCCATTTAGTTCCCCAATTTTGAATACGCCAATCCCACCATCCAGGCATAACGTTATCTTTTGCGTCACCACCGAACGTTGGTTTAACTTCGATAGTTTCGTAATCAGGCTCGGGTAATATATGACTTAAGTCAAAACAAGTTTCTTCAGATTCTAAAAACTTTTTAATCTCGTTCTTTTGTTCTTCAGACTTACAGTGTATTTCTACTCTATTAAAACAATGATTAGGCATAATTAACTCCAGTTTCTCGCTACAAATTCCATTACAGGGTCGTGTGCATAACCTTCAGGTAAAAAGGATACAGTTCCTGCGTATTCGTTAGCGTTTAGGGTTGTAGCGATAGTCTCGCCGTCGTCGTTATGACCAAGTATTAAACCTTTACCTGCAAGTGTTACAAGTTGGTTGGTCGTATAACTATATATTCTAAAATAACGTGTAGGGTTTTTCAATAAACCTTCGTCATCTACGTATATATCGTTAGTATCGTCAAGTGAAACTACATCAAAAGTATCGCAATCTGTAAGATTGTATATTTCTTTATAGTCACCGTTATAATCCACTTCTGACACAGATTGGTCGAAGGGGTCTATTAATATAGCTTTCATATAATTCTCCTTTCTTAGCTAGTTATATAAATACTTTACCTACCAACAAACGGAAAGTAAAGCAACGTTATTTCATCTCCTTATCAGCAAACATAGTATCGATAGTATCAATCATACAATTAATAAAATCGGCTTGGTCCCAACCTTTCATATATTGTTCTTCCATTTTTTCTACAACAATATTGTTGAGTTTACGAGCTAGAGCAATAGTATTCGTTTCTATTTCACTGCCGTCATCTTTAGTTATTACAATTCTCATAACATACTCCTATAAATAAAAGTGTAGTTAGTGGGCTATTTGGACTAGCAAAGATACCCCGAATTTAATCTAGGCTTTATACTTTGGAAGGTTCAGTAATAGCAAATTTCCCCTTCAGTCCCCGCACTAACTACGAGGGTGTGGTGATAGACCAGAAACAATATTACAAAAACCAATCTATCACCACTGATTACCTAGTTTACTTCGGTGGTAATCGACCTACAACTGACTCTTTTATAGTAGGGCAGTTGACTCAAACACCTACTTTTTTCAAATTATACCTCTGATAGGTAGCCTTCGCTGACTAATCTATCTTTGTAAAATCTGAAAATTCTCAAAGGGTCTTGGCAAGTTGACAAGTAACCTTTTTTAACAGCTAGTGCAACTAAATCTTGAGCAGTAAACTGTTTAGAGTCTAGCTCAGTCTTTTTAGCTTCACTAATTGTTTGTAATAAAGCATACATTTGCGGTGTAAAGCCAGTTTGTTCAGGCATAGTGCCACTGAACTTGTAGCTTTTTCTCGCTGCACCTCTAGTTTTTGCGACAGGCTTCGGCACTTTCGTTACTTGTGCCTTGCTTATTGGCTTGTCAGCAATAACCTTTGGAGGTATGCTTTTAGATTTTGAAGTAGTAGTTGCTGTTCGCATATCTTTCTCCTTTCTAAATGTTAATTTTATCTACTATTAGCAGACACCAAGCTTTACTATACGTACCATAAATACGAATGTAAAGCAGTACGTTCATTAAGCAGAACGCCATACTCTGATACCCGATACTTCACCTGAAGTTCCAGCGACACCTGTGTTTTCAAGTCTATAACGCAATACAAACTTCCATTCGGGTTGATGTTTTTTACAAAAAGTCCGAGTAGATTGTTGTAATCTATTTTTCGCACGAGTCGCGTTATCATCTTCTTTCAACGGTATAAATACCGAATCACCGACCTCCATTTTATGCCACGGACGTTGACTAGATTGCCCCCTGACGTCGTCAGGGATGGGTATATTTTTCTCAATATTAAAATTTTCCATTAGTGTATATCCTCGATTTTGATAAGTTTTTTATCTTCTAAATATTTCTTCCAAAACATAAAGATTAGAGTGGGGTCACGGACCCCCTCTAATTCTTCACAGCCTTGCGATATCATAAGGTCAGCTAACTCTTGAGCTAACTCATTCTCATGTGCTTTGCTGAATACAGCTTCCCATAGTCTGCCAAGTAGATTGGCTGGTACGCTATACTCATTCATTAGGCAGCCCTCGATAGAGCCATATCTAGTGCTTTAGCTTTTCTATTAGCTCCTGCACCAAACCACGCACTATGTAAAGCATTACCTTTTACTTGCGACGACCTTAAATGGTCTTCGACATAGGTAACCGCATTAAATGCACCCCACCATGTATCTTTAGCTGATTTAAGGTTTGCACCTGGAGAGTTGTAATACCCTTCCATAGCTAATGCAGGGAACTTGTTAAGTTTCTCTGCTAGTGGTTCTTGTATACCGACTGCTTTACCTTCAGAACGTAATTTTTGTTCTAACTTATATTGCATAAGCATATCTGGTTGATATATTTCTGCAACGTAGTCTATTACGTCAGAATGTTTAGCTTTCGCTTTAGATAGAGTTGTAGCATATTGCTGGAACTCTTGCATTTTAGTTTCCGATAAACCTAGAGCTTCTTCTGCAGTTTGAATAACGTCATCACCAAACTCTCTAACATGAGGCATTCTAAATTGATTACCTCCTGCTTCTAGAGCCAATGTGAGAGTGTTATTACATACTACTCTTATAGGCGTTAGTTTTATCGTCATCGATTTACCTGCTACGTGTGGTTGATTAATTAAGAGATATCCCCCTATTTTATCGCCACCAGCAAGTTCAAAGTCACTTGAGATTTTAGCTAAACCCCAAATTTCTTTACCGTTTCTTAAACTACCCGCAGTTTCCATGGTCATATGACCAGCTTCTGTAAAGCGTTTAAAAAACTTAAACACATCTTCGTTTTGAATAGGAATATAATTTTTCCCACAATGCGAAAGAATTGTGTTATCACTGTCACGAACAATGTGATAGGTATCTTCAGCTTGAATTAACCCGACATCGTCGCTCCAGCTTGGAGAGTCGATAGTGTAGCTTGGACGTTTACTAACAGTCCAGTCTAACTCTGCCGCCTCCAACATTTTCAATGGCGTAAGAGTTGAATCTACTTCAACACCTAAACCGTGCCAAGGTATATCACCTGCCCACGCCATTGTTTCTATATTATGTGCCATATAATTCTCCTTTCTGATAGTGTATATGGTTGTAAGCCCCACGCTTACCCTTATAATAGTATATAACAGCGTTACGAAAGTAAAGCACTAGTAAGAGCATCCCAATCGTAGGGAACGGTAAGCGTAAGGAGAGCGTTATGATTATAACCACCTTTTACCAACTCTTTTATTCCTGTTAGGCTATCAATATGGTAGAGTTTGATTTCGTCATTTTTTCTAGCCATCACAAATACTTGTCCTCCATGCATCGCACGTTTCGCTAACCATGATACTTGCATGGGTCGTAGAGTGATTTTATTACCTGAATGTATTTCTTTTAATTCTATCCAAAATTCTTTACCCCACCCACAACCGTTCACATCAGGCACACCTGCACCTGTCATACCTGTTTCAATTCTTTGTAGATGGACGCCTTCTAAATTATCTCTTAATAATAACCACAGATTTTTTTCTTTAGCCATCTCTTTTTCTAAGTTTCTTTTGTCTCATGGTTTGATAGCTAACATCATGATGTTCGTTATAAGATTTTATAAATTCTTCTAGTCCTGCCATAATTCTTTTATTCTCGTGTTCAATACAATCGAGCTTATGTTGTTCGTCGCGTAATTCTACAGCTTCCCATATATCATTATCAATAGGTATATCGTCTAAAGTAAAACGACCATCGCCCATTACAAAAGTTTCGTCTTTTTTGATAGAGTTTTCAACTTTTGATAAACTTCTAGGTCCACCGTGTGAGTCAAGTTCTTTATAAATACCTTTTCTATCTAAACAAGTGCTTTTAATTGTACATTTTCTACTACAGAATTTTCTTTGTAGTCCTGTAAGTGGATTATCACATCCTGGAAAACTGCATCGTAGGTATGTAACTTTTTCTTTTTTAGCCATACCTAATAGGGTATAGGAGATTTACGTCATAGTAAAGGAGTAAATACCTGAAAAATAGTTCTCGCTTAATCTGGGACGTTTTAAGGCTTTTTAAGACCTTCTAAGGGTTTAGCCTTACTTACCTCGTCAAACGTTTACTACGGGCTTTATATAAGACCGATTTTTTAAGAAACGCCTAAAATTTAGTATCTCCAGTCCCATCCGCTATGTGGGACAACCGATTGGTTATTTTTTGCAGTTTTTACACCTTTTGTAGTTAGCCAATGATTATAACCGTTAATAATATCTTCCATATCGTTATATTCATTATTTAATTCAGTCCATTTATTACGTGCAACTTGTGTACCAACATAATAATCACCGTCGCCTAACTTACATCTTGTTATAATTTGCCAAACTCTTTGTTTAGTTAACTCAAAACGTTCGCCTATTTCTTGTAGAGTAAATTCTTCGTTTATCCATGCGTCGTAAATACGTGAATATTTTTCTTGGCTTTCTGCTTTCTTTTGTGGTGTTATACCTCTCATAGAGTTATCTCCTTGACTTCACCCCACGATTGACCAAGCTCTGCGTCGACTAATAGAGGTACTGCGATTTTTACACAGTTCTCCATTATTTCTACAACTTGTTTAGCCTGAGCATGATTTTCGATAGACACGTCTACCTCGTCATGAATTTGCAAGTGTGGGACTATTCCTTCCTTCCATAGTTCTATCATGGCTAGTTTTGTCATATCTGCCGCAGAGCCTTGTATCAAACGGTTGAGTGCTTTATAAGTAAATGAACGTTTAAGTTCATCGCCGTATTTAGTTATTGCTTCATCTTTTGCTAGTGGTATAGTTCTTTCGAATTTACTTTCCCATAAATCGAAACGACATCTACGCCCACCAATAGTTTTTATAAATCCTTTTAAATTTGCTATCCGAGTACATTGGTCTTGTAGAGCTTTAATAAACGGAACTTTTTCATGGTATTGTCTAAATAGTTTTTCAGCTTCAAATTCATCTAGTCCTAGTTCTCTAATTAATTTTTCTTTACCCATACCATAGCTTAATCCTAGATTAATCGTTTTAGCTTGTTTACGTGGTATATTTGCCATATCTGCAACTATCTGATGAAAGTCTGCATTATTTTCTGTATACTGTTGTACAGCCTCTTGTGCTCCACGTAGACTCATTTCGTTAGCGTAATGAACTGTAAGTCTAGGTTCTTGTTGTGAGTAATCGAACGCTCCCCATTGACAACCTTCTTCTGGTATAAATAACGACCGTATTAAATTACCTATTTCAGGGTCACGTGCAGGGACTTGTTGTAGATTAGGATTACTATAACTAAACCTACCACTGACCGTGCCACCTCTATCGTTACGCATAGGGTGAGCTTCTGCGTGTATACGACCGTTAAATACATGGTCGCCTATCATTTTATCTATAAACGTAGTCCTTGCTTTATTTAACTTTCTAGCTCTAACAATCAATTTAGGTAGTTCGTGTTCGTGTCCTTCTAACCATTGTCTTTGGAAACTTGGTGTACCTTTTTCTGTACGAGGATACCATAAATCGTTTTTATCGAATATACTTTGTAATGAAGCGTTAGCCCATAGATTTACATCGCTACCATACTTCCTTTTAATTTCTACTTGTATTAATTGTTCTTCTTTAGATAATCGACTACTAACTTCATCTGCTTTATTAGTATCTACTCTTACACCCCTCCATCGCATTTCGATAAGGAGAGGTATTAGACTAAGTTCCATATCTAAAACTTTTTCTAAATCTTGTTCTTTAATTTGTTCTTCTAATTTATGCCATAACTTATAAGTAAGTATGGCGTCTTGTTCACCATAAGGTCCAACATATTTTGCTGGTAATTTATACATTTCGCTTTTAGGGTTTACACCATAAGTAAGTGCAGCGTCTTGTAATAACGATTCATCTTTAGTTTCGTTACACCAATCTTTACCTAGATTATCTAACGAATATGAAAACCTGTTTTCGTCTAGTAGAGGGGCGGCAATGATAGTATCAAGGATTTTACCTTGTATATCAATGCCTTCCCTTTTTAACCACCCAACGTCGTACAGAGAATTATGAAAAATAACATTACGTTGAGTAGATAAAACATTTTTTAACCACCGTAATACAATACCCTCATCTAAATTACCACCGCCTACATGACGTATAGGAAAATAGCCATGCCAATCTTTTGTAGCTACGCCTACGCCAACAATATGACCGTTGCCTGTAGCCCATCCTGGACCGTTGATTAATAGGTTAGGGTCATACGTTTCAAGGTCTACGGCTATCGTTTCATCAGGTGCAAACTGCGGGAATACGTCAGGCACAGACCATGAACTTTCGGGTTTAAATAAAGGGTGTTGCATATTCACTTTTTCTTTTTCTTAGGTGCTTTACCACCTACCCATGCTTCATTAATATCAGGAGTAGATTTATCGTCAGCGACGTATCTTCCTTTTTTAGTTCTTGCACGTTTCGGTTTAGCTGTAATAACGTCAGCTTTATTTAAAGGCTTTAATTCTACAGTCGCTTCTTCTATTGCTGCGTCTATTACTTCTGCTTCTTTAAGAAGTTTTTTAGCTTTTTGTATTTCATCGTACTCTTGTACGGTAGGCGGCATAAAAAACTTTACTACTTTTTTCCAAAAACTCATACGTCCTCCTCGACATAGTCAGTGTTAATTCTTTCTTCAGGCTCGTCTGAAGTTTGAGCAAGTATTTCTTGTTCTACTAATAAAAGATATCTGCGTAAATCACGTATATCGTCTAGTAGACCTGCCTCGCCACTATAGACTTCTCCCGCTTCGAAGATATCCCAACCATGTTTTTTAGACTGGTGTTCTATCCTATCGAACTTACGAGCTAACATCATAAACGCACCAACACCGCCACGTCTTTTCCAAGAGTCGCCATAAGATTGTTCGGCTCGTTGTAGAGCTTGTAAATCTTGTTGTGCTACGTCTTTCATAAGAGTAAAATCTGCACTCATATTATTCTCCTTCTTCCGCAAGTTTATTAATTCGCTTTTCTCGTGTGCGGAGCCAACTAAGACAAGCGACTTTCCAATCTTCTGGAACAATTTTTTCACATACTTCATGTGCTTTTCCGAAATCTTTTTGTTTATAAAATGAATAAGCTATAGCCATAGGAACAGCTATTTCTCTTAAACAAGGGTTTACCCAATTACTAGATTCTATTAAATCAGCAGGATGAAAACTAAAAAATCTAGATAGCTCCCAATCCAATATATCAGATTCTATAAATAAATCAAAAGGCTCATAACTATATAATAAATCGTATGGGTTTTTAGCGTCTCTTATTGCATAAGCGTCTAAAGATAAATGTTTTACTTTATCCCATACAGGGTTTAAATAGACATGAAAACTATCACTAACTTGTCTATACGTACCCATAGATACACCAAGTCTATGTGCTAAATATTCTTGTAATACTGACATATGTACCACGTTAGCACCATAGGCTCCCCATAGCATATCGTTCGACCTATTACATACGGTCATATTTAATTTATTATCTCGTATCTTAAAATAAATATTCGTATTACAAGGAACGTCTTTACAGTTTCTACCTAAATCTTTATTAGCGTCCCACATTTGTAGTACGGCTCTCCTATCATCAGGATTCCTTTTTAATATTCTATAAACCATATCTATTTGGTTTTTATGGAAGTAATGTGACCAACGCCAACCGTATGCTCCCCATAAAGTTTCGCCGTCATCAGAAAAATCAGCCATAGAAGATACATAATAAGTTAAAGGTTTTAAATCGTTACGTCCTGCTAACATCCACATACTTTCTATAAAATGAAAAAACGGGTTTGCATCTCTTGCTTCTATAAGACATACTCTTTCGTATGGTTTTCTATATACCGTTGTTACTGGTTCAACGCATTCTAACGTTTTACCGTTTCTACTATCTTGTTCAATATAGTTTGTTTTATCTTTAAATAAATCAATACCTCTTAATATTGCACCGTTTACGTTTCTTGTTTCTATTACCTTCATATACCCTCCACTAATGGTAAATCTTCGTTATATTTATAAGTAGACCTTGTTCTTCCTTCGCCTTTATAAATACGAGAATATTTATCAAACTCGCATAAGCCACCTTCTATTTCCCTCATTTCGTATGGCAAATCATTTCTAAACGTTATATTGGTTGGCAGTTTTTCTAACGCTATTTCGTATAGAGCTACCATTTCACTGTTCCAATCATGGCTACGTTGGCAAAAATCTAACGGTCTACCTGTTAATCTATTTAATCCTCGCATAGCTCCTGGACCTGCATTAGCCCATGTATATTTATCTTCAGCTCCTTGTAATAGGTACGTAAATCTTAAATCGGTTACAACTTCGTACGCCATAAACGGTCCCATGTATGGATACTCTCGTAATAATTTCCAACAATACTCTAATGAGCTTTCGTTATTATCTCTACGTTCTACAAGCTTTTTTATCATATAATCTTTACGTTCCCACATATGACTTATACATTCGGCTACGCCTGTAACTTTATCCATACCGTTAGGTGATTTAACAATAAATGCTCCTGTTACCCATTTATCTTGTTTTTTAATTTCTTCTATAGCTTTTTCTCTATTCCAATTTTTAAGTAAGTCGTGTTTAATAAGAGTCCTTCCTGTAGGTATATAATTAAACCAACGAAAAATAACCGTAGCCATTAAGACATCATCGTCCTCACGCATAGGTTCTCTTATATGTTCTTTAAACCACCGAGTTGTTCTATCTTCTTCTCGAAAAACTTGACAGAACTTATATTGCTGTAGTATAGGGTCAACAGTCCAAGGAGGTGGAAAGTTAGAAACTTCTTTTTGAAGTCTTATATTTTCCCTCTCTACTTGCCAATACAAGTATCTATCAAGTTCCTCTTGAATAAACATTACTTCTTCCTTAACACCCAAGAACAGTTATTCGCATATTCAGGATAGAACGTTGCAGCAACTACTCTTAAAAATTGTCTACCGTATCTGTTTTGTAATTTATTAAATTGTTTCGGAGTCCAACCGTCCCATTCATGTTCGCCTTCAGCGTCTTTTTTCATAGCTTTCTTTAAATTAG
>Ga0181553_10003834_pt1 | contig 12935 bp, 12 predicted proteins | sample 011ome_17_FD_133753 | JGI IMG/M metagenome (GOLD analysis project Ga0181553, IMG submission 133753) | Coastal salt marsh microbial communities from the Groves Creek Marsh, Skidaway Island, Georgia - 011502XT metaG (megahit assembly) | ecosystem: Environmental > Aquatic > Marine > Intertidal...
ACCCATTATGATCACCATTAGTTGGTACTTCTAATGGGTATGATAATTGCGATGACACTAGTCGGTATCCTTCTAGTCGGAGACAGTAATCGTAAACTCGATGGGCGTTGTGCTCAAGAAGTTTTGGATGGTGTTTCTGAATCAGTACAAGAATGCCGTAATTGGTATGTCAAGGAGAAAAGATGATTAAGAAAATAAAAGAAGTAGCAGGAATCGCCCTGTTCGTATTCCTAATCGTCGGAGGAATGGTTGGACCATTCTTCTATACTCCTCAACAACAGACGATGGTGCCGATGATTTTCACGGCAGATTATTTGTTGTAAAAACAATCGATTGAGCGTATCGGCCGATTAAGCCCTGTCTCATTCAAAACCAGTTTCGCGAGTTCTGGGATAAATTAAAAACTTCGCGCCAATTTAAATTATGGAGATATACTATGTCAAATATTCAACTTATACATTTTATCAATGGTGAAGACGTAATTGGTGAAGTTACAAGTGTTACGGCCGAACATTATGTCGTGGAAAACCCATGTTCGATTTCGTTGGTTCAGGGTGAGAATGGCCAACCTTCGTTGAGTTTGCAACCGTTAGTATTTTTCTCTAAAGACAAAATTGTTAAACTGAACAAAAATCAAGCAATGTACATTGTTGGGGTTGACAATCAGATAGAAATGCAGTATAATCAAATCTTCGGCAACCTAATTGTGCCCCAGAAAAAGATTATTACTTAATGACAAAATTCTATACACACTTCACTCGTCGCGGAAACAACATCCTTGAAATTGGATATGAAAATGGTAAGAAGTATGCAAAGAAAGTTGGGTACAATCCCACAGTCTACATGTCCACAGATAAACATACTGGGTGGAAAACTCTTGATGGAAAAAATGTTCTTCCGAAAGAGATGGACAATATGTCTCACGCCACAGACTTTATGGATAAATATTCTGACGTTGATGGTATGCAAGTCTATGGTACAAAAAACTATTCCTATGCTTACATAAACGAACAATATCCTGATACAGTTCCGTATGATCGTTCGTTGTTACGTGTTGCTAATATAGATATCGAGGTTGGTTCTGAGAATGGATTCCCCGAACCGTCTAAAGCTAGCGAACCCCTAACTGCAATCACCTTTAAGATGGGTGGCCATTATTATGTTATGGGGTGTGGTGCATACGACAATTCTAGGAAGGATGTCACTTATTACGAATGTGCTAACGAACGAGAATTAATATTAAAATTTCTAGAACTTTGGAACAATCATTCCCCCGACATTGTCACCGGATGGAACGTTCAGTTTTTTGATATTCCATATCTGTATAACCGTATCACAAACGTAATGGGTGAATCAGCTGCCAAGAGATTGTCCCCCTGGCGCGTTGTCGGTGATCGAACCACAACAATTATGAATCGACTACATATTGCCTTCGATATTGTGGGTATTGCTGTTCTTGATTATCTCGAAATGTATAAAAAGTTTGTTCCTTCGAATCAGGAAAGTTACCGACTGGATCACATTGCATTTGTAGAACTTGGTGAACGTAAGTTGGATTATAGTGAGTATGAAAATCTAAACCAGCTGTATAAGCACGACTTCCAAACATTCATCGACTATAACATTAAGGACGTTGACTTAGTTGACAGAATCGACGATAAGATGAAACTTATTGATATGGTTCTCGCGTTGGCTTACGACGCAAAGGTGAACTTATCTGATGTCTTTACTCAGGTTAAGATGTGGGATGTACTTACGCACAACTACCTGATGAAGAAACGTATTGTAGTTCCTCAGAAAAAAACGTCTGTCAAGACCGAGAAGTATGAAGGTGCCTATGTCAAGGAACCAATTCCTGGCCGATATAATTGGGTGTGTTCGTTTGACTTAAACTCACTTTATCCACATTTGATTATGCAGTATAATGTTTCTCCGGAGACTCTGGTTGATGAGGCAGGACAAAAACAATTTTCGGTAGATCAATTGTTAGATGGTGAATTCAAGAACACTGGTGAACATTGTCTAGCTGCCAATGGGTTTTCGTTCCGAAAAGATGTCCGTGGGTTTTTACCTGAGATGATGGATAGGATGTATACCGATCGGTCAAAGTACAAAAAGTTGATGCTTGAGTGGGAACAGAAGAAAGAATCCGCGTCGACTCCAGAACAGAAACAGGAATGTATCAATAACATCTCAAAGTATTTCAGTCTACAAATGGCAAAGAAAACTCAGTTGAACTCTGCCTATGGTGCAATCGGCAATCAGTGGTTCCGGTTCTATGACATCCGTCAGGCTGAGGCGATAACACTGTCGGGTCAGTTGGCCATTCGTTGGATCGAACGCAAAGTCAATGTCTATATGAATAAGATACTGAAAACTGATAACGAGGATTATGTTATTGCATCCGACACAGATTCCATCTACATGAATCTTGGCCCATTGGTCGATGCCGCCTTTAAGAAGGGGTTGCCCGAAACCAAAAAAGTTATCGATTTCCTCGACACTGTATGCGAAGAACGGATCCAACCATATATTGATAAGTCTTATCAAGAACTTGCTGATTATATGAATGCTTTCGATCAGAAAATGTTTATGAAACGTGAGGCGATTGCTGACACTGGGATTTGGACTGCAAAGAAACGATACATTCTTAATGTTTGGAATAACGAGGGTGTTGCTTACAACGAACCTAAATTAAAGATGATGGGTATTGAGGCTGTAAAGTCTTCGACCCCAATGTCGTGTCGTGATAAACTTCGCGCTGCATTGAAGATTGTTATGAATGGCACCGAGAGTGAATTCCACAAGTTTAACCAAGACTTCCGACGTGAGTTTAAGGATCTTGCCTTTGAAGATGTTGCGTTTCCCCGAGGTGTTTCTGAACTCACCAAATATACAGATCACCAAAACTTGTATAAGAAAGGCACACCTATCCATGTCCGTGGCGCTTTGATCTATAATGATTTGTTAAAGAAACACACACTAACCAAGAAGTTTGAATCTGTTAAGGATGGTGAGAAGATCAAGTTTTGTTATATGAAAATGCCGAATCCGACACACGAAAATGTGTTGGCGATCGTGTCGGCTCTACCTAAAAAGTTCGATTTAGATAAATATATAGATTATGATCTACAATTTTCAAAGGCATACTTAGAACCATTGAACGCAATTGTAAATACATTCGGCTGGACGTGTGAGCCGGTCGCAACACTAGCAAGGTTTTTCAAATGACTATACCACAAGAATATTTAGATTTAAGAACTCAAGAAGATTTTGGATTTAGTGCCGTAGATGAATCGGAAGTTACTCAGGTAACTAATGAGGAAACTTTAGAAACAAGTATTATCCGTGAGACTGTGTCTACTTCTAATGAATCTATCGCTAGACTCGAACAGAAGATCGATAGTGTTTTGGCTATCTATGAACAAACTACTTTTGGTTTAGATTCCCAGAAACAACAGATGGAAGATTCTTTTGTTGCAAAAGAATCTGAGCTCATTGCATCAACCCAATCAAAACTTACAGAACTTGAAAAAATGATTGTTCCTCTCTTGGTTAATCTTATGAAAAATCCAGAGAAAGAATACATCTATTGGCCGGATCGAAAACCAAAACTTGAAGAACAAGTCAATCGAGTTATAGCTTTAACTAGAGGTTAAAATGTATCTTGCGTTGTTGATGATTGTAACGGGGCTGTCTGTATCCGCTGTTGCTGCTTACTATTCGATTGCGGGACTGATAGCAATTTTTGCGGCCAGTCCTATTTCCATTGGTGTTATGGGCACAGTTTTAGAAATTGCAAAACTGGTTGCAGCAAGTTGGGTCTATAGGAATTGGTACAACGCACCAAAGTTGTTAAAGTGGTATTTCGTTACTGCTGTTGGAATTTTAATTATGATTACTTCGTTGGGCATTTTTGGGTTTTTGTCCAAAGCTCATGTCGATCAAACTATTTCAATAGGCGGCAATAATAGTTTACGGATAGAATCTATAGAAAGGCAAATATTAAATGAACGAAGAAAGATCGAAGATGCTACAACAGGCATTGAACAACTTGACCAACAAGTACAAAGGCTTATTGACTATGATAGAATCCGTGGGCCCGACGGCGCAATCGAAACAAGAAAATCCTCATCACAAGAACGACAATCGTTAAATGATATTATAACACAGTCCTATGTTGTTATAGAAAACTTAGAAAATGAAGCAATGCCGCTGCGAAAAGAACGTCTTGATCTCGAAGCTGAAGTTGGTCCTCTCAAATATATTGCTGCATTTGTTTATGGCGAAACCGATCAAGAGATCTTAGAACGCGCAGTAACTTGGGTTATAATTATCATTATATTTGTGTTTGATCCACTAGCTGTTTTACTTTTGATTGCGGGAAACTACTCGATGATCCAACAAACGCCTCGCCAGGCGCCACCAAATCCTCCCTACGAGGAGTTTGAAGATCAGGTCCCCCCTGATGATATAGAACCAGAAAAAGAATCAATGAATGCAACTACACTCGACCCGATCCCAATGAATGGTTCGGAATTGAACCGTCTACTCGATGAACAAGGTCGGGGCGGAAAGAAACGTCGAATTCGAGGCCGCGGCCGCAATTAACTTGACTTATTATATCTACTGTGTTATAATGTATTCCAAATAACACAAGGATATATCTATGTCAAACTTTTTTAATAACTTGGTTGAAGAATTGAAAGATGAGGATACTAAAATCCTCGCAGACGGAAATGCTTCAGCTGAATATACAGGCTGTATTGATACCGGAAGTTATGCACTTAATGCTGTTCTATCTGGTAGTATCTATGGTGGTGTTCCTAACAATAAAGTCACCGCATTTGCGGGAGAATCCGCAACGGGTAAGACGTTCTTTGTCTTAGGAATCGTGAAGCAATTTTTAGATTCCAATCCCACAGGTGGTGTAATCTACTTTGACACCGAAGCGGCTGTCACGAAAGGTATGATGGAAGACCGTGGTATTGATACTTCTCGTGTTGTAATTTCTGAACCTGATACTATCCAAAAGTTTCGGCATACAGCATTAAAAATTATCGAAAACTATTCCAAACAGAAAGAAAAATCTCGCGAACCTATGATCATGATTCTCGACTCTCTTGGTCAGTTGTCTTCCACCAAAGAAATGGAAGATACGATGGAAGGTAAAGAGACTAAGGATATGACGAAAGCACAAATCCTCAAGGCTACATTCCGCGTTCTCAATTTGCAACTTGCAAAGATTGGTGTTCCTTTAATGGTAACAAATCACGTATATGATGTTGTTGGATCATATATTCCTATGAAAGCAATGTCTGGTGGTTCTGGATTAAAATATACCGCATCCACAATTGTAATGCTGACTAAGAAGAAAGAAAAGGATGGCACTACAGTTGTTGGTAATATCGTCAAAGCAAAAATGCAGAAGTCTCGACTAACTAAAGAGAATGCTCAAGTCGAAGTCAAGATTACTTATGACCACGGATTGGATCGTTACTATGGATTGCTTGACATTGCTGAGAAGTATGGTATAATTAAGAAGTCTTCCACTCGATATGAATTGCCTGACGGCTCTAAAGTGTTTGGTAAAGCTATCAATGCTAATCCGGAAAAGTATTACACCGAAGAATTGCTGGCTCAAATTGACAATGCGTGTAAGAAAGAATTCCTATACGGAAGTGAAGGTGTCGATGTGGTGGAGACTGAAGATGAAGGAGAATAGAGATTACATCTTGATTGACCCTGAAGATGGTTATGACAAGAAAGATCAGTTAGCAAAAGTCCAAATTTTAACTGGTGACTTTATGGAAACTGTTTTTTCTTTTGGGGTTGTCACTATGAACGAAGATGAGATCAACAAAGACTCTTTAACTATAAGTTTTGACTATGAAGTTCTTTCATCCAATAAAGATGATCTGATGGAAAACAATAAAATTGAGTTTGAAGATTATATAAGTTTGATACTAAATTCCATATTAATGAACACTATCGATAAGGCTGAGGAAAAATACAACAATGAATCTAGAGAACAAAATTCTTAAGCACTTACTTTATGATGACGAGTTTATTAGAAAAAGTATTCCGTTTATTAAGTCTGAGTACTTTGAGGATGCAACAGAAAAGGTTGTGTTCCAACAGATTCACGATTATATAATCAAGTATAATACTGCCCCGACAGTAGAAGCCTTGTCGATTGAACTTGGGTCTCTTGACAATCTTAATGACGAACAATACAAGAAGACCATTGCGTTGGTTGAAAGTATTTCTCGTGACGATACGTCTGAGAATGACACTGAATGGTTGGTCGAACACACCGAAACTTTTTGTCAAGACCGAGCTGTGTATAATGCGATTATGGAAAGTATCTCTATTATTAATGAGGAAAGTAAAACACTAACCAAAGGATCTATTCCATCAATATTATCTGACGCTCTCGCTGTTTCATTCGACAATCATATTGGACACGATTTCATTGCTGATGCTGAACAACGGTATGAGTTCTATCATAAAGTAGAACAACGTATTCCGTTTGACTTGGATTACATGAATCGAATTACTAAGGGTGGCCTTCCAAACAAGACGCTCAATATCATTCTTGCTGGAACTGGTGTTGGTAAATCTTTGGCGATGTGTCATTTTGCCGCGGCAAATCTTGCCATTGGTAAAAACGTCCTTTATATAACATTGGAGATGTCTGAAGAACGGATCGCTGAACGGATCGATGCCAACTTGATGAATACCGAACTTGATAAACTTGCCAGCATGAGTAAGGAAAACTATCTCAAAAAGATTGACCGCATCAAATCTAAAACCAAAGGCAAACTTCTTGTTAAAGAATATCCCACAGCATCGGCAAATGTTTCTCATTTTAAACACTTACTCAGTGATATAAAGATTAAGAAACAATTTATACCCGATATCATATATATCGATTACTTAAACATTTGTGGTTCAGCTCGGGTGAAGGGTAATGCCTCCGTCAATTCATATACACTAGTTAAGTCTATTGCAGAAGAACTTCGCGGGTTGGCTGTCGAAAACGATGTTCCCATTGTTAGTGCTACACAGACCACGCGTGGAGGTTATGACAATAGTGATGTTTCATTGACTGATACTAGTGAGTCGTTTGGGTTGCCAGCAACTGCCGATTTTATGGTTGCGTTGATAGCCACTGAAGAATTGTCGGACCTAAATCAAGTAATGGTAAAACAACTTAAAAATCGATACAACAATCCAGACACAAACAAACGGTTTGTGATTGGTATTGACAAATCTAAGATGAAATTGTATGATGCTGAACAATCAGCTCAAAAAGACATTTCTGATAGTGGTCAATCTGTCGACGACAAACCAATTTTTGATAAGTCTGATTTTGGTAGTAGACAAAATGAAGAACGTGATTATTCTGGGTTCAAGTTTGCATAAGTATAAATAGAAGTATTGTATCAAGAAATATAAATATGAATACTTTTAGTGCATTTTTAGAAGAACAGAAAAACACTCACATGACCCACCTCGAAGATTTGGTGCTTTATGGGGGGGTTGATGGCACAAGACAAGCAATTTTTGCTCTGCGTGATATGCGTGATATGTTGGCTGGCCACGGCGGGTCTGTGTCAGTCAAATGGGATGGGGCTCCAGCTGTATTTGCCGGCCAAGATCCCAGAGACGGCAAGTTTTTCGTCGCTAAAAAAGGTATCTTTAATAAGAATCCCAAAGTTTATAAAACAAATGCAGACATTGATGAAGACACTAAAGGTGACCTGAATAAAAAACTTAAGTTGGCGCTGAAGTATTTGCCTTCCCTAGGCATTAAAGGTGTTATTCAGGGAGATTTCCTATTCGATTCCTCTGAATTAAAAATCAAAACAATTGATGGTCAGAAGTATGTTACCTTCCACCCCAACACAATTGTTTATGCTGTCCCAATAAAACAAGCTAACGATCTCCGTGTTTCTAAAATTGGCATTGTCTGGCACACAACATACACAGGTAATTCGTTCGAGACTATGCGAGCCTCATTTGGTGTAGATGTGTCCAAGTTAAAAAAATCTTTAAGTGTGTGGTCGCAGGATGCTTTTCTTAGAGACGTAACTTCAGCAACAATGACAAAGAAAGAAACTTCGGATGTCAACGCAGATCTTACATCTATAGGTAAGTTGTTTAGAGATATCAGTTCGACAACACTCAAGGCCTTAGAATCTGACCAAAATCTTGCACAACACATCGAAACATTCAACAACACTTTCGTTCGGGCTGGACAAACTATTGGCGATTCTAAGAAACATGCTGATAAGTTAATTGATTGGATTGCGGCCAAGTATCAAAAAGAAATTGACGCTAGAAAAACCGAGAAGGGTAAGAATACTCAACAAGCGAAAATGGACGATCTTTTGTCGTTTTTTTCAGACTCAAACAAAGAAAACTTGATTAAAATGTTTGAGTTACAAAAACTTATTGTTACTGTTAAACTCAAGTTACTAAATAGACTTAATAGTTTAGGTACCGTAGATACTTTTGTAAAAACTAAAGATGGGTACAAAGTCACAGGCGCTGAAGGTTATGTAGCTATCGACAAATTGAGTGGTAATGCCGTCAAACTTGTCGATAGAATGGAATTTTCATATAACAATTTTTCGCCTAACATAGTAAAGGGATGGCAAAAGTAAATGTATTCGTTCAAACAGTTTATTAGAGAACAAAAAAGTAAGGAAGCTTTTTTTACTTTTGGTCGTATGAATCCCCCGACCGTCGGTCATGGCAAGTTAATGTCGGTTCTTGCTTCGAAAGCGGGACGAAACCCATACTACGTTTATCTGTCACATTCTCAAGATCCCAAAAAGAACCCACTGACATACAAACAAAAAGTGACTCACGTCAGAAAGATGTTCCCACAACACTCTAGAAATGTTATCCTCGACACCAAAGTCAAGAATGTAATGGATATTGCTAGTTTTTTACATGCTAAAGGGTATGAAAAAATCACTATGGTTGTTGGTGCGGATAGAATAACAGAATTTAAAACACTATTGTCTAAGTATAATGGTGTAAAGGCCCGCCACGGATTTTATGACTTTGAGGAAATCAACATCGTTTCAGCTGGAGATCGAGATCCAGATGCTGAAGGTGTCGAAGGAATGTCTGCATCTAAGCAACGTGCAAATGTTGCCAATGGTGATTTGGAAACATTTTCTAAGGGTGTTCCTACCACAATGTCCCCCGCAAACACTAAAAAATTATTCGATGATATTCGATCTGGTATGAAAATGTCAAAAGTTTAATATTAATAAATAACAATATGTGCACAGTAAGACTTCGGTAAACCTGTGTTTGGATAAGACTAAGGTAATCTCCTATGGAAAATGAAGTACAAAACGAAGCTTTAACCCTGCAACAAAGACGTAAACGCGGAATGCAATTGCGTCGACGCAAGGCTCGTATCAAACGACAAAAAGCACTACAAATGCGTAGGTTTGCTAATAAGAGTCGTATCCAAAATCGAGCCCGCCGTGGTGCCAGAAATATTTTAAAGAAAAGATTTTCAGGCGGAAAGACATACAGTAAACTTTCTTCCGCTCAAAAAATTACCGTCGACAAACGCGCTGAGAAGATGAAGAAGTTGACAAATCGTTTAGCCACTCGGTTGGTTCCAACATTCCGAAGAAAAGAAATTGAAAGAAGACGTGGTTCACGTAGCGAAGACCTAGATTTAGATCTGCAATTCCAAGACCTGTTTTTAGAAAACAGTCAAGGCCCAGAGTTCGACGGGTTGGATATGGCCGACGCTCAGTTGGATGGACTGTTAGACGATGCAGAAGTAGTGCTGGAGAAGTTGGAAATGATGGACGAAGAACCTGATGAGTGGGTTCTCCAAAAAATTACTTTAGCCGCCGACTATATGTCAACCGTCAGAGACTATCTTGAATTTTACGACGACGATGACGACGATGACGACGAGGATGAAGAAGAATATTCGGAATCTGAAATTATTTCTGCTATGTTAGACGCCGGAAAGGAATCTTTTACTGAAGACGAATTGAATGAACTTGGAGATTTCTTTGAGGAATATTCAAGTTTGCAAAAGAAATCTCAGAAGAGTAACATACCCTTTGAAATTGTATTAGAAGTATACAATCGCGGTTTGGATTCCTACGAAAATCAACGATTCAAAACTCCACAACAAATTGCTTTTGCTCGTGTAAACAGTTTCTTGTCTGGTGGTAACACCGATGGAGATTTGCAAGAAAAGGTCTTAGAATTCGGCACAGACGACTCTCGAATTGCATATGCTCGATCTACGCCTGGGCAAAATCCCGATATCGTTACTATGAAATATGATATAGATTCGGTATTGAATGCGTTAAACGATGTCAATACTCAAAGAATTAAAAAGATCCACGAAGAAGTAGACAACGAATTTTTCCAAATATTTGGTGAAGAAAAATGAAATCATTTAAAGACTACAGAGCAGATTCTATAGATTGTACTTGCGAATCTATATACGAGGAACTTGTTATAACAGAATCTGAATATCAAGGCAAGAAGGTTGAATTGAATAATCCATTTAGACTGCCATCTGGATCAAAAAAGAAGTTTGGTGTATATGTTAAAAATGATAAAGGGAATGTCGTTAAAGTAACTTTTGGTGATCCGAATATGGAAATCAAAAGAGACGATCCAGAAAGACGAAAATCGTTTAGAGCTAGACACGGATGTGATAATCCCGGCCCTAAATGGAAAGCCAAATATTGGTCGTGTTACCAATGGCGAGCAAGCGCCAAAGTCGATAACTAATAAGTATATACGGGAGATTTTTGCGTGAGCGAAGAACGGTTGCAAAGAATCGAAGAGAAACTTGACAGACTAGCCGACGTTGTAGTCGGAATGGCAAGAGTCGAGGAAAAAATTGTTGATCTGGAAACAAGACGTGCTGAAGGGCATGAAAGGCTCAATAGAATTTCAAGTAAAATGGATGATATTGATCATCACGTAATATCTATGAGAGAACGTATGAATGTTATATCTAAAGTGATGTGGTTGATCGGAGCGGGGGTTGTAACCGCACTAATTACACACTTCCAAGAGATGCTCTAGGAAATACACACAATGGAAAAAGATTTAGACGAAAAATTTGGAGAAGATTCTGTTTTGAGTAAGATTGTGCCTTGGTTGTCCCGATGGATAGACACAAAGACACACGTTAAACAATATGAAAGGGCTGTCAGAACGTTTTTAGATTTGCGAAAGAAAAATCCAAAACAGGCTAGGCAAAATTTAGTCAAGGCTGCGCAAATCAATAACGTCGATACACGATCCCTTGATAAATTTTTTCGTGCGATGGTAGACAAGGGTGTTATGCCAGCACATTTAATTAATTATCACCCAACTTTTATGACAAAAGCTTTTGGAGAAAACATGGAACTTGAGGAAAAGAAAAGTAAAAAATTCAAAGATATACGCAAAGACGATCCTTGTTGGGATGGTTATAAGCAAGTTGGAATGAAGAAAAAGAACGGCAAAGAAGTTCCCAATTGTGTTCCAGAAGAAACTGAGATTACTGAAATGAAACTGCCTATTTCTGACGAAATGTTTAAATCTCTGAAGAAGGGTGACAAGATTAAGATTAACTTTGATTCTTCTATCAAGAAAGGTAATGAGAATACATATGTTGTTCAATCCAAGAGCAAATCGGCAAAGTACAATCTCGAAAAGATTAAATTAAAGAATGCATCTAACCCTGTTGCTCAAGCATCATATCTATATAACAGACAAGGTAAAGTTACAATGTCGCAGGGTGATATGGCTGTGACAATGAACTCTGTTGTAAAAGAGGCCGTAAGTGCGCTTGGAGATTATAAAGCAAATCTAACTCCAGACAGTTCCAAACCTTTAGGTGGCAAAATAGAAAGACCACATTTAGTTAAATCTTATAAGAACAGAAAACATGCTTCAAGATGGGTTAGAGTTGTGTATGATTTCGATGCCGCGGTAAAGAAATATCCACGTAAAGCTGTTAGGGAATTGGGAAAAAAGGATCAGTGGGGAGAAAAAATTGTGCAGATCTGGGAAAATGAAAATATGGAACTCGAAGCTGCGAATTTGTTGAACGAAGGTATGTCACCATCACAAATCGCACAACTGAAAAAAGCATACGGAAGCATTGATAAAGTTGATGTTACTGGACCTGCTTATAAGAAAGCAAAGGCATTCATTGCTAATATGAGCAAAGACGAATTGATGACTATGGCAAAAGCAAAAGTCAAGTGGTTGTCACAATTTGCAGCATCAGAACTTGCTAAGACTCACAACGTCAGGCTGAAGGCAAAAGACTACATGGAATCTCTATCATTTAGCGATTTTCGTAAAAATCTTGAAGAATCATCTGAAGAGTCTGTTGATGAAGCATCTAAAGAAGGTACGGTTCGTATCATTGATTTGGGTAACAAAGGACAAGACAAAATTCGTAAAGAGTTGGGTGTTGATAAACTTCCAAACAAAGGTTTCCAAGTACAGGTTATGACTAAGGGTAAATTTGTAAACCAAGGTAAACCTTACAAGACTATGAAGGATGCAGAGAAAGTTCGAAGTACTGGACAACACTCAATGCAGTTCGATGAAGCAACACTTGAAGAAAAGACAAAGTGGAAAATGGGTGATGGTCGCCCCAGAAACGGTCCTCGTATTGAAAACGATAGGTTCTGGAACTTACCGTATGATTCTTTAAAGTATATTGCCAAAGATGCTGGTGAGGCCATGAAAGCAAATCCCACCGCAAGAAAGGCAACTACTGGACCGGGCAACTGGGCAGACCAAGTTGCGGATGCTGCCACAGTCATGCAATGGAGAAAGAAAAACGGTATTAGGGAGTCTGTAGAACTTGACGAAGGATCTCGTGAAGCCGATATTAAAAAGACTATTTCGATTATGAAAAA
>Ga0181553_10003837_pt1 | contig 12933 bp, 14 predicted proteins | sample 011ome_17_FD_133753 | JGI IMG/M metagenome (GOLD analysis project Ga0181553, IMG submission 133753) | Coastal salt marsh microbial communities from the Groves Creek Marsh, Skidaway Island, Georgia - 011502XT metaG (megahit assembly) | ecosystem: Environmental > Aquatic > Marine > Intertidal...
AGCAGTGGCAACCACTGGGCAGTAGGAGTATTCCAATGGAATCAGATCAACGACACACAGGATAGTTTCTGGAGTACAGAGACCACAAGTAGTCCAAAAAGAGACTATGCTGTAAGTTCAAGCAATGCCAGTGCGTTCAACGGTGAGTTGGACCTGGACGCTTTGAGTTCCAACAGGATATCATCAACCATAGGTAATGCCCAGGACTTTGATAGTCCAGGTGCTGTACCACAGAACACTTGGGTTATTATTGGTGCTATATTCAACAAGACAGGCAACCAGATTTCTGTTAGAGTAGATGGTACTTCCTTATTTGCTATAAATGGCTATGACAATAGTCTACAAACAAATATGGATTTAAGAATATTTAGAAACCGATCCAACGAACGAATGCAAGGTCGAATGGCAGAATTCTTTACAGTAGCAGACGTTCCTGGCACAGGCGGCACAGATATAACAGATTTTGAAAAAGCAGAAGGTTATCTTGCTCACAAGTGGGCACTAACAGGCATTTTACCTGGCGGGCATCCGTACAAGAGTTCAGCACCAACAGGATAAATATTACTATGAGCACTGATTTAGAAAATAAAAAACAGGCAGTCTTTGAATACGTTCGTACTCTACTTGGCGACGGGATGGTCGATGTAGAACTTGATCCTAAACATTATGAAGTAGGATTAGAAAAGGCACTTGGAAAATACAGACAACGTGCAGAAAACGCTGTTGAAGAATCATATGCAATATTAGAATTTCAAGAAGATACCAACGATTACATTTTACCAAACGAAGTAATTGAAGTCAGAGAACTGTTTAGACGTTCTATTGGATCGCGATCAGGAGGCGGTGATGGAGGTACATTATTTGAACCTTTTAATCTTGCTTATACAAATACCTATCTTTTAAATTCATCACAAATGGGTGGATTAGGCACTTACTTTGCTTTTGCAGGTTACCAAGAACTAGTAGGTAAAATGTTTGGATCATTTATTAACTTTAAGTTTGATCCTGTAAGTAAAAAGTTAACAATTATGCAAAGACCTAGATCAGATGAACAAGTGCTTATGCAAATATACAATTATCGTCCAGACTTTAATCTATTAAGTGATCCATATGCAGGACAATGGTTGAAAGACTACACACTAGCAGTATGTAAATATATGCTAGGTGAAGCACGTGGCAAATTCGCAACAATATCTACACCACAAGGTGGTACTTCACTAAACGGTGATGCACTCAAAGCAGATGCCCAAGCCGAAATGGAGAAATTGGAAATGGATTTGGCAAATTACGTAGATGGTTCTAAACCATTGTCGTTCGTAATTGGCTAAAAACTACTTGACTTTCCTATACAATGACTATACAATTTAGAGATACTTTTAATAAAGGATCTTTTATGATAATTGGTATTTGTGGACTTATTGGTTCAGGTAAAGGAACTGTAGCAGACTTCTTAGTCGAGCATCAAGGCTTTACAAAAATTTCATTTGCAGACAAACTCAAAGATGGAGTAGCCAGTGTATTTGGTTGGGAAAGAGAAATGCTTGAAGGCAAAACCCCTGAATCACGTGCATGGCGTGAAAAAGTAGATCCTTATTGGAGTACGGAAACAGGTAATCCAATTACACCAAGACTAGTATTACAATTATTTGGAACAGATTGTATGCGTAATGGATTCTATGACGGTATATGGGTCAGCCTTGTTAAAAAGCAATTACTTGAAAATCCTGAGGGTAAATTTGTTATTCCAGATGTGCGTTTTGAAAATGAAGCAAATATGCTACGTTCAATAGGTGGAAAATTATGGCGTGTAAAACGTGGTGACGAACCAGAATGGTGGACTACTGCACAACATCAAATGCGTCAAGTTAATAGTAACAAAGGCGCAAAGAATATAGTAGTTGCACATAAAATGGAAGAAAACTTTCCTGAAGTTCATATATCAGAATGGGCATGGTGTAACGTAGACTTTGATGCTACTATTGAAAACAATGATAGTGTAGAGTTTCTTAAAAATCGGGTGTTAAGTCACCTTGTTTCCAAGTAAATCCTTCTTTGTGTAGTATACGCTGACAATTAGCACACACAGTTTTTAAATTACTGTGTCTACAATTTGTTAGTTTACTGTCAATATGATAAACAGCAAATTGTTCACTGTGTTTGCTTGTGAAACCACACTTGTCGCATTTGTCTTTTTGTCTATATCCTAGTTGGTACCACATAGGTGTACTGGGAGTTCTTCCCCTTGCACATTGTTCACACTTACTTCTATAGTAAGTCTTACGACCCTTTTTATAGTTTACAGCACAGGGTCTACGGTTACATGTTTTACATAAAGGTCTTGCCATAACTGTATTTACCGCCCTTTTCGGTACCTTTTCCGCCTATTATTATACCGCATTTTTAGTAGAAGTGGCTAAATATGTTTAAGAACTTAATTAAAGGAGTAACAAGATGGCACTTACATCACCAGGAGTTGAAGTTAGCGTAATAGACGAAAGTTTTTATACGCCAGCCGCGGCCGCAACGGTACCACTAATTATCGTAGCAACAGCCGCTAATAAGCCAAACGGCGCAGGTACAGGAACAGCACAAGGAACATTAAAATCTAATGCTGGAGCACCATACCTAATTACATCACAAAGAGAATTAACAGAAACATTTGGTAATCCAAAGTTTTATACAGATTCATCTAACAATCCATTGCATGGTAACGAACTTAATGAGTACGGATTGCAATCAGCATATTCTTTCTTAGGCGTAGCAAATAGAGCATACGTTGTAAGAGCAGATGCTGACCTTGCAGAACTTACAGGTAGTTCATCTGCACCAGCAGGTACACCAGCAGATGGTACATATTGGTTAGATACAAACGATTCATTATATGGTATATTTGAATGGAACAGAGCAACACAAAAATTCACTAACAAGATTCCTTTAGTTCTTAACTCCGCTACACAACTTGTTGGAGATGTTGCAACTGGTGATCCTAAATCAAGCGTAGGTGCAAAAGGTGATTACGCTGTAGTAACTGCAAGAACACAAAATGATGTGTACTATAAAAATGCAGATAACAACTGGGTCAAAGTAGGTTCTACAACTAGTGCAAACATTGCCGCTTTAACAAGTGGTGACTCAACATTTAGTTCTGATAGTTGGGCATCTAGTTGGCCAGCAATTCAAGGTACTGTATCAAGTCCAACATTATTAAACGGTCAAGCACTTATTATTAACGGTACAAGTGTTGTACTTTCAGGTACTACAAACACTGCACTTGCAAATGCAATTAACGGTGCAAGTATCCAAGGTGTTGGTGCTAAAGTTACAACAACAGGTGTATTAGAGATTTACAGTGATGGAACTTCAAGTTCAGATGGTACTACAGATGATGGTGCTATTGTAATTGAAGATGCAACTGGAAGTACACTAAAAACACAGGTTGGTATTACTGCAACATACTATTCAGGTATGGCAGTACAAATTTCAAAACACTCAAACGTTCCAACATGGAAGTCAACAGATACTGTAACAGTAGCAGGAACTTCTAGAAGTGGTATTAAACCAAGTGGAAGTGTTTGGATGAAAACTACTTCACCAAACTTAGGTGCTAACATTAAAGTACAAGTTTGGAACGATAGTTTAGGTGTATGGTCAACAGTGACTACACCAGTTTACAATACAAGAGAAGAAGCAGTTAACACAATTGACACTACAGGCGGTACTTTAATTTCCGCAGGTACAATATTTGCTCTTGCAAACTACTCAGGTAGAGGCGGATCACAAGATAGTACAACAGGTGTTGAAAAGTTAGTTAACTTTAAATTATACAGAAGAGTAACAAGTTCACCAACAAGTGCAACAGGTACTGAACAAGGTGCAAACCCAACTGTAAGTACAGGTTCATTTACAATGGCAGAAACAGATAGCGGTAGTAACGTTTATCAAACTGCTAAAACTGTAACTGTATCAACAGCAACAGTTGAAGGTGTTGCGTCAGCAATTAGTGCGGCAGGCTTTGAACACATTACTGCAACAGTAAGTAATGGTTATCTTTCAATAAGCCATGCATTAGGCGGCGAAATTAAAATTACAGATGCGTCAAGTATTTTACCAAGTGCAGGATTTACAGCATGGGCACGTTCAGGTGCAGGTGTTGAATCAGGTACTGCAAACTACTACACAGCAGGCGCAGATGATGATCACTCACACATTATCAGCAACTGGAAACCACTTGTATACGAAGCAAGTGACAATGCTCCAACAGCAACTCCAGCAGATGGTACACTATGGTACAACACAACATTAGATGAAGTTGATATTATGGTGCATGATGGAAGCAAGTGGGTAGGTTATTTAAATTACACACCATTAGCAGGTGCAACTGATCCTAAAGGACCTATTGTATCAGCAACTGCTCCAGAAAAAACTGGCGGACAGTCAGATGGTACTGATCTAGTTGAAGGTGATATTTGGATTTCAACTGCTGACATAGATGCTTACGGTGCTAAAATTTACCGTTGGGATAATTCAGCAACTGAATGGGTATTAATTGATGTAACTGATCAAACTACTGAAGATGGAATTGTATTTGCAGATGCACGTTACGGATCAGCAGGTGCTACAGGCGATACTGCGGCAACTATTGAAACATTGTTAAGTTCTAACTATGTAGATCCAGATGCTCCAGATCCAGATTTATATCCAAGAGGTATGCTGTTATGGAACACTAGACGTTCAGGTTTCAATGTTAAGAAATTTGTTGCAAATCAAATTGATATCACAGCAAACGATGGTAAAAATACACGCTTTGGTGAAGAAGCAATGGCGGCTTATAAAACTGCACGTTGGATTGGTTGGAACACAACTAAAGAAGACGGTTCAGGATTATTTGGCAGACATGCACAAAGACAAACTATTATTGCTGGACTAAAGAGTGCAGTTGATAGTAATGAATTGCTACGTGACGAAGAAACACGTAACTTTACATTGTTAAGTGCTCCTGGTTATCCAGAACTAACAAGTAACTTAATTGGACTAAACGTAGACAGAGGCTTAACAGGATTTGTTGTTGCTGATACTCCGTTTAGATTATTACCAAATGCAACTTCGTTACAAAATTGGGGTAACAACACAGCAGGCGCAACTACTGATGGCGAAGATGGAATGGTGTCATACGATGAGTATATGGCGGCGTTTTATCCATCAGGATTAACAACTGATGTAACAGGTAAAAACATTGTTGTTCCACCAAGTCACATGATGCTACGTACTATTGCAGTAAGTGATGCTGTATCGTTTCCATGGTTTGCACCAGCAGGTACAAGACGTGGTGGTATTAGCAACGCATCAAGCGTAGGATACATTGACAGCGAAGGCGAATTTAATGCAGTAGCACTAAATGACGGTGTACGTGAAACAATGGCAGGAGTTAAAATTAACCCACTAACATTTATTACTGGTAGTGGATTAGTAAACTTTGGTCAACACACAAGAGCAAAAAATGCTAGTTCATTGGACAGAATTAATGTTGCAAGATTAGTTGCATACTTAAGACGTCAAATGACTTTACTTGCTAAACCGTTTATGTTTGAACCAAACGATAAGATTACACGTGATGAAATCAAACAAGCAACTGAAAGTTTATTACTTGAACTTGTAGGTCAAAGAGCATTATATGACTTCCTAGTTGTATGTGATGATACAAACAACACTCCAGCAAGAATTGATCGCAACGAACTTTATGTAGACGTTGCAATTGAGCCAGTAAAAAGTGTGGAATTTATTTACATTCCATTACGCTTAAAGAACACTGGCGAGATAGCAACTTTGGGCAATCAATAATGGGGATAAATAAAACTATACAAGGAGCAAATTAGATGGCTATTTCAAGTTTAAGCAAATTTACAGTTCCGTTGGCGAGTGACCAATCTGCAAGTTCACAAGGCTTGTTGATGCCAAAACTCAAGTATCGCTTTAGAGTGAGCCTTGAAAATTTTGGTGCTGGTGCTCCTAACATTGAACTTACAAAACAAGTAATTGATGTAACAAGACCGAATGTAAACTTCGAATCAATTGCAATTGATGTTTACAACTCAAAAGTTTACTATGCAGGTAAACACACATGGCAACCAATTACAATCACAATACGTGATGATGTAAACAACGCTGTGAGTAAGAGTGCAGGTCAACAGTTACAGAAACAATTCGATTTCTTCGAACAATCAAGTGCGGCTTCCGGCGTAGATTACAAATTCAAAACTAGAATTGAAATCTTAGACGGTGGTAACGGTGCTAACACACCAAGTGTACTTGAAACATTTGAACTAGTTGGTTGTTTTGTACAAGACATCAACTACAATCAGTTAACATACTCAGATTCAAATCCAGTTGACATCACAATGTCACTGCAATACGATAACGCTATCCAAACTAATGGTGCTGGTCAGCCAAACGGTATTGGAACTGCTATCGGAAGAACAATTAGAACTTTAGCAACAGGCTAATATCTAATTAGTAGTCATCTGTTTATAAGGCCGGGACGTAAAAAATCTCGGCCTTTTTTTACGACTAAATAATAGTATGAGCAAAGTAACCAAATTTTTAGGCAATGTAGTAGGCGGCATTTTTGGCAGTGATGGAGATATGCGAGATTATCAACATGCGGCTAGATTGTTTACTGATGACTACATGCGTCTTGCACCTAAAGTTGAATTTTTATATCATGTTTATTTTGACATCAATAAAGCCGCGGCAAGATCACCAGGTGCAGGCATAGGATGGTCAAAGTCAGAACCTAACATCGAAGTTGGAATGCTTGTAAAAGCATGTCAAGTACCAGGAGTAAATGTTAATACCGAAGTAAAAAATCAATACGGTAAAAAAACAAATGTACAAACACAAGTACAATATACACCAATTAATATTACTTTCCATGATGATAACGTAAACATGGTAAGCGGTATGTGGCAACAATACTTTAAAAATTATTATGCTGATTCTAACTACCCAGATGAACTGTCGAGACAGCCTGCTTACAATGGCGCGGCAACAAAAAGCGATGGTGGCAGTAGAGGAAAACAAGGAGCAGGTCAAGCACCTTATAGTTTTGGTTATGACAGTTACACTGCTGGTCATTTCTTTAATAAAATTAGTATCTATCAATTAAGTAGACACAGATTTTTTGAATATACATTAATTAATCCTATCATTAGTAGTTGGCAAGGTCCGCAACTTAATTCAAGTAGCAGTTCACCAGCAGACAATCAAATGACTTTGATATATGAAGGAATAAAATATGCTGAAGGTAGAGTTGATAGAAATAATCCAGACGGATTTGCACAATTACATTATGATTCGACACCAAGTCCTTTAAGTATACTAGGCGGAGGAAGTGCATCGTTGTTTGGTAACACAGGAGTACTTGCTGGAGGACTAGATGTGTTTGGTGACTTAATGGATCCTAACGTTACAGGTAATCCACTTGCACTACTTGGTACAGCAATTAAGGCAAAGAACACATACGAGAATGCAAAAAAATTAACAAAACAAGGTGTTAAAAGTGAGATAACAAGTATTGCAACAGGTGCAATTACAAAAACTATTGAAAATACTGTGCAAATTGCAGGATTAGACAAAGTAGGACAAACACAAGCAGTAAAAGTTGAAACACAAGACACAGTAGTAGCAAACTCTAAAGATATACAAGTAAAAGCAGAAACTAATACTGTTGAAAATAATAGTTACTTTACTCCAGCAGAAACTGCAAGATTAAAAGAATTAGGTGTAGCAGAAGGCACAACAGGAGTTGGATCATTTGGTAATACATTAGGAGATGGTTCTGTACAAGCATTTCAAAATGCTATAAACAGTGCAAACAATAATATAACATATCAAACAGGCGATGCTGAACTTCTTCATAAAAATTATGAATATATTCAAAGAGGCACAACTCAATTAACAGTTGTACCAGTACAGTAGGAAAATAAAATGAAAGAAACTTTTTCAAACTTACCATTAGATGTTCAAATAAAAAAGAAAGATAGTGCTGAAGACAGTATCTTATATTTTGATTCTCTCAACAAACTAGAACTACAATTCAAAGCAAGTGAAAGTGATGCCGCAATAGCATTTTTTCAAAAAAGAGGAATGCAAGAAAGTGCGGCAAAAAGTGTAGCATTTATATTTTTGAAACAGTGTAAGATAGACGAAGTAAGTCCATTTGAATTATTATCACAACTACAAGGCTTAACAGAAACACAATTAGACAATGTACTAGGAGAAATTTTAAACATAAACAGAATAAATGTTTCTGCATTAGGAACTAGAAAGCCGGATACTGGAGATAACCCAGCCAAGAGGAACATCATTGCATAATGGCCAAATTAGGAAACTTTGCCCGTGGCAGGTATGAACTAAAAAACCCAGAAAAATATATAGGAAATAAAACTCCTAATTATAGATCAAGTTGGGAATGGCATTTTATGAAACTGTGTGATGAACATCCAGCAGTTGCAAAATGGGCAAGTGAAAGTATAAAGATTCCTTATAGAAATCCGTTAGATGGAAAGTATACAGTTTACGTTCCTGATTTTTTTATTGTGTATGCAAACAGTAAAGGAAAGACCAAAGCGGAAATAATTGAAATTAAACCAGAGAACCATACAGTAAAAGAACAAGTTGGCAAAAGTGCTTACAATCAAGCAAACTATATTAAGAATAAAGCAAAATGGGAAGCGGCCGCCAAATACTGTAAGCAGTATGGTATCCAATTTAGAGTGGTAACTGAAAAAGATTTATTCCACCAAGGCAAGAGAAGATAAGTATTATTATGACAAAGAAATTAGAAGAATTGTTAGATCTACCTGAAGTTAAAGAAACTATGGAGCAGGTTGAAGAACCAAAAACAGTTGTTGAGGTCAAAAAAGAAACTGACAACCTTGAGCGAAGTATTGCAGAATTTGATAAAATCTCTGCCGCTTTACCCATGGTAAAAGGACTTGGAGAATTAGCAGATAAAGAACTAGATGATCTAGCAGAAAAAGCCAAACAAAGTTATGAAGATCTAATGGACTTGGGCATGAATGTAGAATCTAGATATGCAGGTAGGGTGTTTGAAACAGCAAGTAATATGCTCAAAAATGCTATAGATGCAAAGAGTCAAAAACTAGATAAAAAGTTAAAAATGGTTGAATTACAACTTAAAAAACAAAATATAGATCAAAAACAAGGTGAAAATGCTGATACAGTAGATGCAGAAGGGTATGTAGTCATGGATCGCAACGCCATTTTAGATAAGATTTTAAACAAGGATCAAGATAAATAAACGTAGTTAAAGGAGAATATGATGGCTGACACATTTAAAAAATATCTTGCAGAAGCCGCAAAACAGTATGACTTTGTTATCAAAGTTGCTGGAGATTTAGAAGAAGGTTTTGAAGATCAATTGGAAGTAGCATTAAAGAAGTTTGATGTTGCTAATTTATCAGCAGGTAAGAAGACACCAATACAAAGTGTGCCATTAGATTTCCCACAGTTGACAAATACAGAAGTAACTGTGTATGAAACAACTGTAAATTATCCAACTACACAACATGAATTAAGAGCATATCTATCAGGCGTACTTAATATGCAAGATGATATGATACGTGTACGTAAACCAGGTGAACCAACAGAAGAATATCAAGCAAGTACTGAAGATGAAAAACCATACGAAGATAAACTTTTAGATAGTGAATACAAAGACGCACCTGAAGTAGACAAAGACAAATTAGTAACAACTGAAAAAGGTAAAGAGACGTTTTTACAGCAGTTAGCAAAAGAACAAAAAGAACGTCATAAAGGAGCAGAATAATGGCATCACGTGAAATGTATGACGTACTAGAACGTTTAAAGGAATTAGATAAAAATAATCCTAATGTAATTAATGACGCTGTAGAAAACACAGAAAAAATGAATCCTCCAGTTGAAGAGGCAAAAAAGAAAATGGTAAAAGATCCGAAGACAGGTAAAATGGTTCCGGATTATGCTATTGACGGTAAAGGCAAAGACGATCTTAAAAAAGAAAATGTAAAAGAGTCTATCACAATTAGTGCAGACTCACCAGAAGACTTGCCAATGATTGCACAAATTATGAAACTTGCAGGTATGCAGACTGTTACACCAGATATGATGCCTGATACAGATAATGTTCCTGCAATGAAAGCAGATGATAATATTAACGGTTCACCCTGTGGTGCTGTTGTTTCAAAAACAGATAAGGGCGTAGATTTTGACTTAGACAGAGACGGCGCTCCTGACATGTCATATGATAACTCACCTGATGAACAATACAAAGGTGTTGAAGATGTTACTACCGATGCAGGTATTGAAGGATTAAACGGAAAAAGTGCTCCACAAGATATTAGAGTAAAAGATCCAAGTCCGTATGCAGATTACGAACAGCGTTTGGCAAAACTTGCAGGCATTGAAGATAAAGAAACCGATGAAGATTTTGCAAATTCAATGGGAGATGAAAGAGAAGAACCTACTTACAAAGGTTATGATCCAGACTATGCTAAAGACGCAGGTATGGCAACAAGAAAAACCAAAATGATTCCAGCAAACAGTGGAGATAATCCATTAGAATCAATCGAAGATAAATTAAGAACAGAGTATAAAACTTTTAAAGAAGAACTTTGGAATGCATTATCAGATGGTAAAGAAAGCACAGACGAAGGTAGAGGCAGAGGTAAAGTAATGGCTGGCCGAGGACGTGGTAAAATGCCAAAAGAAGATGTTAAAACAACAGAAGGTCGTGGACGCGGCAAAGGTAAAAAGAAGTAAGGGGATAAAAAATGGCAACAGTAGCAAGAGTACACGGATCTGGACTTTCAACAGCAGGAAACGTTTTTTACCCAGGAGCATTCGCTTTTAAAATTTTAGTAAAAATTGCAAACGGTACAGCAGTTGATCTAAGAGCAGAAGATGATGCCATTGACGAAACAGTTGAAGCAATTTGTAAAGAAATTAATCCTTTAATTTATTGCACTACTGACGATGCAAGTGGTACAATGACTGTAGTATGTGATAACCAAGCAACAGCGGCAGACTTACAAGCACGTATTAGACTAATTGGTAAAGCGGCAAACTATCCAACTAGCACAGTTACAGCAGTTGGACCAAATGCCATTGATACAAGCGGTACATTAGTAACTCTCGCGGCAACATTAATAGCAACGTAATTCAAAAATTATAATAGATTCAATAGGCGCTACGGCGCCTATTTTTTTCAGTAAATATTCATATGACAGACTGGGCAGAATATTTCCAAAAAATAAAACCTGTATGTCCGTGGAGTTTGGCGGCATGGAAAAAGAACCAAATTAAAATAGTACAATGGTCAGGAGAATGGGAACACTTAGGTGACAACCAAGCCATTGTTTATACATTTAAAGATATTAATCGAAGACGACTAAAAAAACTTTGTAAGAAATTAAATGTTAGTTATGAATATGAATGGTTATGGAGTGAACCTAAATATGGAAAGTTTGGAAGTCCTGTACCTATACTAATACAACAAGATAGGCGTAAACTATTTGATTTACGTTATGATCAAGGTTACTACAACGACATAGAAATATAAAATAGTAAAATAAATACTATTATGAAGACGGAATACACAAACGCCTTCTTTGAAATAGTATGTGAGACAAAAGAAACATACGGTTACAATATTCCAATTGAACTCGAGTCTTACATTGTTTACCTTTTGGCAAGTCATTTAGATAAACCAGACTTTATACCACAACAATCATTTGCAGAAGCATATCTAAAAATGAAAAGACCTTACACGCAAAATGCAAAACAATTAGGTGATACATGTTTGTTTATAACAGGCGTATTTCCTTCATATGGCGCTGATAAAGGTTTAGATATACGTTACTATAGCAACATAGGAAAAAGCAGTTATAGCATGGCTAGTGAATGTTTAAATATAGATTTATTTGAAGGTTTAAGCACACATTTTGATATACTACGTTCATTTATAGATACTAGTATCAATAAACGTAAATCCCCACAAATATTGGGTTAAATACTGTTATGGCGCAGAATGCAAAAAGTCTAGACGGTGTATTAGTTAAAAAAGCACACCAAAGGACAAGATATACAGAAAAAGAAATACAAGAATTACAGGCTTGTGCTCACCCAGACACAGGTGCAAAATTCTTTATGGATAATTTCTTTTTCATACAACATCCTACACAAGGGAAATTGAAATTCAAACCTTTTGAGTTTCAAGAAAGATTAGTAGACTCGTATCATAGTCATAGATTTAATATTAACATGTTGCCTAGACAAACAGGTAAGTCAACTACAGCCGCAGGTTATCTATTATGGTATGCAATGTTCAATCCAGATGTAACTGTTCTTATTGCCGCACACAAGTATGCAGGTGCACAAGAAATTATGCATCGTATTCGTTATGCTTACGAAGACTGTCCAGATCATATAAGGTGCGGTGTAACCTCATACAACAAAGGATCAATGGAATTTGATAACGGCTCGCGAATAGTATCACAAACCACAACAGACAACACAGGACGTGGTATGAGTATTTCATTACTATACTGTGATGAGTTTGCATTTGTTAATCCTACTATTGCAAAAGAATTTTGGACTGCAATATCTCCTACACTAGCAACAGGTGGTAAAGCAATTATTACTTCAACACCTAACAGTGACGAAGATCAGTTTGCACTTATATGGACTGAAGCAATGAAACGCTTTGACGAACATGGCAATGATACTGAAGTTGGAATAAATGGTTTCTATGCCTTTTCAGCACACTGGAGTGAACACCCTGACAGAGATGATGCATGGGCCGCTGAAGAAAAATCACGCATTGGCGAAGAACGTTTTAGACGTGAACACGAATGTGAATTTTTAATCTTTGACGAA
>Ga0181553_10003846_pt1 | contig 12917 bp, 10 predicted proteins | sample 011ome_17_FD_133753 | JGI IMG/M metagenome (GOLD analysis project Ga0181553, IMG submission 133753) | Coastal salt marsh microbial communities from the Groves Creek Marsh, Skidaway Island, Georgia - 011502XT metaG (megahit assembly) | ecosystem: Environmental > Aquatic > Marine > Intertidal...
GTTTCTCTGTTCTTAAAGACATCCATGAGTCTTCAAGCAGTCGATATTTTTCATTAATATCCAAATCATCAAAGTAGCGAATAATCTCATTTAGATGTTCAGCGTCGTATGTTGAGTGGAAAAAGGACCAACCTCCGTTATTGATAAATGGAACATTGCCAATAAGGTCAAAAGAGTCAGTCTTGCTTTCTAAAAGAACTTTTTGACTTTTACCATTATCTAAAAAACGAATATTTATAGGAACTTTCCATAATGAATCATCAGTATCGCCGTCAACTAAAAACTTTGATTGCGAAAAAATAAAATTTGTATTTTCATTATGTTCAACACTAATTATTGGGTAGCCTTCTTGTTTTATCCAAGTGGGCAGGATATCTTCTAAATCATATTCTGTTTCTTCAGAAAGTTCTGTCCACAAATCAGATGAGTGGGTATTTTTATATTTGTGTTTGTTCAAATAATTTCTGACACCTTTTTTAAAATTTTCTTCACCAATAAACGTTTCAAACATTCTTAAAACAGTAGAACCTTTTTGATACGTTAGAACGTCAAACATTTCTTCTGCTTCTTCTGGTGTTGCAACTTCAAACTCAACTGGTCTTGAAGATTTAAGCGAATCCACATTAAAACCCTGACTTCTTGCTAGATTTAATTCATTCCACAACTTAAATTCAGGATAGGTAGCCTCTGAGGCAATCACCTCCATTAAACTTGCGAATGCTTCATTTAGCCAAATTCCATCCCACCACTTCATTGTTACTAAATCCCCAAACCACATATGTGCAAGTTCATGCGCAACAACTTCAACAGACCTAGACAACTCTGCTCTTGTGGCCTTTTCAACATCAATCAACAGCAAAGTTTCTCTAAAAGTTACAGCACCGACATTTTCCATGGCTCCCATAGCAAAATCTGGGATAGCTATTAAATCTAATTTCGTTCCTGGATAATTTATGTCATAATAATTTTCAAAAAAGTCCAAAATTTTTATGGCCGCTTCTCCAGCAAATTTTGTTTGGTGTCCAAATCCAGGCCTGTGAACTACTCGAACATCTGTTGTTTTAGATTTTCCTATTTCAGTAATTTCTAGAGGACCAACCACAAAAGCAACAAGATATGTTGACATTCTCATTGAGTCCTCGAACTTACTTGTAGTTCTCTCGTTCAAGATTGTTTCGCTGATGACTTTTTCATTGCTTACTCTTATATCTGATTTATCAGATGTAAGAGTAATTGAAAAAACTGACTTATATTCTGGTTCATCCCAACAAGGAAAAGCCATTCTTGCAGAAGTAGGCTCAAATTGGGTTGTAGCTATCCAATGTTGTTCATTATTTTCATCTACAAACTTGCTTCTATAAAAACCTCTTAAATCATCAACAACTTCACCTTCGAAATCAATATATAATTTCCAGTCACCAGAAGTAACTTTTTCTTCAAAATTTATTATTATTTTCTCATCTTCATTTAGATAATTTACAGACCCGTCAATATGTGTACCATTGTCATCTTCTATAAAAGAAGAATTGATTGTTAAACCAACTGAGTGTAAATGTATTTCGTCAGTGTCCTCTACAACCTCGATGAATACAATTTCTTTTCCAAGATATTTAAAATTTTTAAGGTCAACATCAAGACTTATTTCATATCTGTTAGGTATTGCTAATTTTGGAAGTAAAATATTTTGATTCATTAGCAAATTGTAGTTTATATGAGAATCAAACCCAGTCTAAGTGTATAAATTCATCTTCATTTAATAGTTGAACCATGTGTGCACCAAAAAAATCTCGCTGAGCTTGGATTAGTGATGAAGGGTTAAAATTATTAGAGGAATTGATATACCAATTATATGAGGAAAAAATTACCGGTAGGGGAACCTGACTTTTAACAGATTCATTAATTGTTGTTTTAATGTCATCCAATTTCTCCTCTAATTGATTTTGTATTTCCTCAATTTCAACAATGGATGTATTTGTTGAAAATTCATCATAAATTTCTCTGATTTCTTTAAGTAAGTCAGATCGTATTATGCAACCAGATAGCCAATTTTGTAATACTTCTGAAATTTGAATTTCAAGGCTTTCCTTGTTGCTGAAATGCTCAATAAATAAAATCCCTTGAATCAAAGTTGAAAGACGTGCAAAATATATTGTATTTTCTAATTTATTCAAATCGATATTTAAATTTTTTGAATGTGTAACTTTGGGCCAAATTTTTTGAAAATGACTTTCTACTCTAGCGTTAAAAGCATCATAGATACTAGGTAAAGGAAAGTTGTATTCTAGAGACGTTTCTACAGTTAATTTACCAGTGCCTTTGTTATTGGCAACAGGCTTAATATTATCAATCAGATATTCGTTATTTGCTTTCTTTTTTATTATTTCAGAAGATATTTCAATTAAGTAAGAAGATTGATTTTTTTCTTTAAGACTTTTAAAAAAATTACTTATTTCAACATTACTAAGGTTAGAACTCTTTAAAACACTATAGCTTTCTGCAAGTATTTGCATTTCAGCATACTCAATTCCGTTATGTAGCATTTTTATAAAGTGTCCTGTACCGTAACCTTTGTAAATGCCAACGCAATCCCCGTAATTACTTTTTGCTGATATGGATTTGATCATTGATAATAAATTTTCTGGAATGTTGTCATCAGTACCAAGCATTAATGCTGGTCCATTTCTTGCTCCTGTTTCTCCACCTGAAACACCCATTCCTACAAAGCGTATTTTTTTCTTTTTACATTTATTTCCAAGTTCAAGGCTATCTTTATAAAAGGAATTTCCACCATCAATTAAAATATCGTCATGATCGAGCAAACCTAATAATTCTTCTGCAATACTATTTGTAGCTTCACCAGATGGAACCATTAAAAGAATGTTTCTCGGACTTTCAATATTTTTTACAAATTCATCGAGGTTAGTAAATCCAGATATATTTTTTTTAGAACCTTCATGAATAAGGTCACTGATCTTATTTTTAGACTTGTTAAATACAACTACATTTATATCATTATCAGAAAAATTTAAGGCAATATTTTTTCCCATTACTCCTATGCCAACAATACCTATTGTTTCACTCATGAGAGAATTTTAACAACTTCCTTTTCAACTAAATTATTTAGATAATAATTTCTTATTGATACTTCAACTTCTAATTGATCTTCTTTATTGACTACATTTTTTATTGTTGAAAACTTGTGTAATGCATCTAGATGCTTAGGACTTGTTAAAAGTTTAACTTCAATTAAATTTCCAAAAATTTTATAAGTAATTGTTGAAATCAAATTATCAAGATTTGTTTGCTTTATTGAAGAAACAAAAATTGCATTTTCATATTTCTCCTGTAAAAAATTTAACGATGCTTTGTCTATTTTATCTATTTTGTTGAAGACTAAAAGCTCTTCCACATTTGATTCAATTTGTTTTAGAATTTCATGCACTGTAGAAATATGCATTTCTGGAATTGCAGAAGCAGCATCAACAACATGTATAAGCAGATTGGCTTCTTTTACAACTGTAAGGGTTGATTTGAATGAATCGATTAATGTTGTAGGAAGGTTTTGTATAAAACCAACTGTATCAGAAATAATAATTGGTTCGCTTAAATCATCTACTTTTAATTCTCGTTGAAGGGAATCTACAGTCGCAAACAACTCATTAGCGACATAGGTTTTAGACTCTGTTATTTTTTCAAGCAAAGTAGATTTACCAGCATTTGTATATCCAACTATTGAAACCAGAGGAGTATTATTTTTTTTCCTAAAACTTGATTGAACTTCTCTTTGTTTACCAACTTTTTTTATTTCTTTTTTTAATTTGTTAATTCTGTTATCAATCAATCGATTATCAGTTTCTAGCTTGGTCTCACCAGGACCTCTAGTTCCTATGCCACCACCTTGCTGATTTAAAGTTTTTCCTAAGCCTGCCAATCTTGGTTTTAAATAAATTGATAATGCAAGCTCAACTTGTAAAGTTGCTTCCTTAGATTGAGCATGTAATGCGAATATATCTAAAATCAAACCAGTTCTATCAACAACGTCACATTTAAATAATGCTCGAAGTTCTTTTTGTTGATTTGGAGTAAGTTCACAATCAAATATGACAACATCTATGTCATTTGCATCGGAAATGTCTACTAATTCTGCAATAGAACCTTTTCCTATGTAAGTTTTAGGGTCTACTCTTTCAACTCTTTTTGTTTGTATAATTGTAGGATTTGAGCCAGCTGTTTTTACTAGGTTAATTAACTCTTTGAGAGATTCTTCTTTATCTGCTCTGATTTCATTTTTTAGTATTATTCCTACTAGTAAAGCTTTTTGAGTAGTTACAAATATATCTCTGTCTGATACAGTTAGTAATTTTCTATCGGATTGGTTGGGGTTATTTCTTTGATTCAATTATTTCATTATAGGTAGTTGTCCACTATCAGATTTATTAGAGATTTCTTCTTCAGCAATAATTTGAGATTCTCTTACTGCCAAAACAACTTTACCTGTTGGTGGCCATATAAATTTCCATGCACCACTTGCAACTGCCCAAAACTGATTTCCAGAATCAACATCAATTAAAGGAAGCGCTTCAGAGGTTTTTTCGCTACCTGCTGGAACTAATAATCCAGATTTAGTAAAAGTTTCTTCTCTTAAATGACCCACTCTCCAACCTGGCGAGACCTTAAATCCAGGAGGTGCAAAATCAATATTGTCTAAGGTATTTTCTTCTGTCATTTTCTTATATTAAACACAAAAAAAGTATAAATTAGCGGAGGTGGACAGGAATCGAACCTGCCAAAGACTTTTACACCTTTCAACAGTTTTGAAGACTGTGGAGCCCACCAGGCGCTCATTCACCTCCATTATTAAGACTAGTTATATAAAAAATTATTATTTGAATAGAATTAAATGTAATGAAAAGTTTTCACCAAATATTTAATGAACTTAAGAAAGATAGAGGATTAAGCAATAAACAGATTGCTTCATTTACTGGTGTAAAACTAAAAGAAGTTAAACAATGGGAATCAGGAACCAGTTTTCCAATTGAAACCAAGGTAGTTGATGCACTAGAAGGATTACTAGGAACTGAAATTAGTGAATCATTAGAAGGGTACAGTTCGCAAAGTAAAATAAATAGCCAAGTCAAAACTGCTGAGGATGATATTTTCAAAGTAAAAAATGAAAAAATAGATGTTACAAATACAAAAATTGATAAGTTACGAAACTTTTTTCAAAAACAACCTCAGAATACTACGGAGTATGAATTTGATAATGAAATTGAACACATAGCAGATGATTACTATTTTGAAGAGGACACAGCTGCACCTGAACAGAATGTTTTAGAAAAACCATATATATATGATGAAAATCAAATAGGTTTTTATTTTTCGAGAAATTTAAAAACTATTGGTCTACTTTCTATTTTAGGTTTAATTATTTTTAGTTTTTTTCAACTATTTTGGGACTCTTTTAACTTATTTTTAGATAACTTACTGTGAGATTACTTTTTTACACAAAACTAGGTTTAGTCCTTTCAGTACTCTCTATCCTTGCTGGTGCATTTGTAAGGGCAACAGGATCTGGGGATGGATGTGGTGCAACTTGGCCAACTTGCAAAGGAAAAATAATTCCAACACTTTCAGATACATCAGAAATTATTGAGTTTTCACATCGAAGCGTTAGCGGAGTCTTGTTAATTGTTACTTTGTATATTTTTATTAATTCAAGAAAATTAGAAAAAAACAGTATTGCACGAACCGCAGTAAACTATCTCACATTTTTTGTACTATTTGAGGCATTAATAGGCGCTGTAATCGTGGTATTTGAATGGGTAGGATTAAATAGTTCATTACCTAGAATCATTGCTGTACCAATCCACCTAGTAAATACTTTCGGCCTTTTAGCTAGCTACGTAATTCTCTATAAAATACTAGAAAATAAATTAGACAGCATAAAAAATCTTTGGAATCGAAACTTTATTATTATATCTATTTTCTTTCTTCTTACTGGAGCTACAGGATCAATAACTGCCCTTGCTGATGTACTATATCCAAGCGCATCTTTTTACGAAGGTTTTATGGATGATTTTGATAAAACTTCTGAGTTATTGACCAGATTGAGAATTTTTCATCCTATAGTTTCAACAATTCTATCAATAGGTTTATACATTGAATCCAAGCAACTTCAGGAAAGATTCAATATAAACACAAATTTTCTTAAATTTCTGATTTTTGCAGCAATTTTCCTTGGTGTGACCAATGTTTTATCAAACATTGTTCTATTTCTTAGTATTTTTCACCTAGCAATGGCTGATTTACTATGGATTACCTATATATATGTAAGTCTGGATAAGGTAAAAAATAATCTACCTACAAATTAGCTTTAAATTAAACATTGTTATAGACTTCATCTTTGTAACTAGATGAGAAAAGGAAAAGTCAAAATATACGATGGTAACTAAAACAATTCCTTCAAAACCAAAACCTGAGGCTAAAGAGGTCGATTTTTCAAACGAAGACACGACTTTAACACCTGAACAGGAAAAAGCTGCTCGTGAAAAAGCTAAATCTCTTACAAAAAAATTAGCTGACGACAAAGGAAAACTTACTACTGATCTCGTAAGTCAATACCTTACAGCTATTGGTAACTTTGACTTATTGACTGCTGAGCAAGAAGTAGAATTAGCCCAAAAAATTGAATCAGGTGAAAAAGCTGCTGTCAAACTTCATAAAAAACAATTTAAAGATAAAAAAGGTGAGATAAGACTCAAAAGAGATAGAAAGAAAGGCGCAGAAGCAAAAGATGCGTTTTTGACAGCTAACTTAAGGCTTGTTGTTGCAAATGCTAGGAGATATGCAAACACATCTGGAATTGACTTTTTAGACTTGATTCAAGAAGGTAACTTAGGCTTAATTAGAGCAGTTGAAAAATTTGATTGGAGAAAAGGTTTTAAATTCTCAACCTACGCTACTTGGTGGATTAGACAGGCAATTACAAGAGCAATAGCAGATAAATCTCGTACTGTGAGAATTCCTGTTCACTTACATGACACAATGGCAGCTGTTAGAGCAGCACAAGCACAATTAAAAGCTGAGTTAGGTAGAGATCCAAAACCTCAAGAAATTGCAAAAGAAGCTGGTGTAGGCGTAGATAAGGTTGAACTTGCTTTAAGTGTTGCTGATACGGTCTCTCTAGAACAGCCAGTTGGTGAAGATGGTGCTCAACTTGGAGATTTTATTCAAGATGAAGATGCAAGCGATCCTTCATTGATTGTTCAAGATCTTGATGTTGCTGAAAGTTTACGAGACAGCATAAGCAGATTACCCGAGAGAGAGGGAAGAATTCTTGCACTAAGATATGGCTTTTATGATGGCGTTCCCAGAACCCTTGAAGAAATTGGTGAAGAATTTGATTTAACACGAGAAAGAATTAGACAATTAGAAAAACTTGCTCTTTGTAGATTAAGACATCCATCGTTTGGGATTAGAGAACAAGATTTAGTCTAATTTTTTCATAAGAAATTCGCTTTACTCCATTCATCATTGTTAAGCTAAATACATGTTTGAATACCTTGAATTAGCTATCGATTCTGCAGTAAACAGTGGTGCAAAATACTCTGATGCAAGAATTTTAATTTCAAAATCAAGAAATATAGCAGCTAAAAATGGTGAAGTAGAAAACTACAATGAATCGGAAAAAATAGGTATAGGAATTAGGGCTTTAGTGGGGTCATCTTGGGGTTTTTACTCAACTTATGATCTGTCGAAACCTTCATTAACTAATGCCGGTATTAGAGCTTTTCAAATTGCAAAAGCTTCATCTATGGTTTCTGGTGATGATTTACCATTTGCAGATGTACCAGTAGTTGAAGATAGTTATACAACTCCTCATGATGAAAATCCTTTTTCTATTTCAAGCACAGATCAAGTTGATTTACTTCTTAGATCTACCGAACAAATGAAAAAACTTGGGAGTTCTAGAGCTTCAGGAAGATTAGATTTTTGGGATACTGAAAAATGGTTTGCATCAAGCCAGGGCCATAAAATTTATCAAAATATTATTGAGTCCGGAGGAGGGATTTCATCATTAGCAGTTGGAGATGGAGAAACTCAAATTCGTTCATATCCACAATCTTTTGGTGAATACAGAACAGGTGGATGGGAAGTAATAAAAAGTTTTGAATTTGAAAATCACACTGAAAGATTAGCCGAAGAATCTCAGAGATTATTAGTAGCCCCACAATGCCCTGAAGGAACAATGGATTTGATTTTAGAAGGAAGTCAACTTGCTCTGCAAATTCATGAATCTGTTGGTCATGCAATAGAACTAGACAGAATCCTGGGGTGGGAAGCAGCATATGCAGGTACATCACATTTAGATTTAACAAAATTAAACCAACATAAATATGGTTCAGAATTAATGAATATTGTTGCTGATGCAACTTTGCCTGGTGCACTTGCAACTTTTAAGTACGATGACGAGGGCACTCCTGCACAAAGAGTAGACATCGTAAAAGAAGGGATCTGGACTGGAGTTCTTTCAGGGAGAGATAGTGCAGCAGTCGCAGGAGTCAAACCTGGGGGAATGGTTCGAGCAGATGGGTTCGGTAGACTTCCAATGGTAAGAATGACTAATGTTGGGCTGTTGCCTGGTACATCTTCATTAGAAGAAATAATTCAGTCAACTGAAGATGGTGTATATATGGAGACAAACAGGTCTTGGTCGATAGACGATCTTAGATTAAATTTTCAATTTGGATGTGAAGTTGGCTGGCTTGTTAAAAACGGAAAAATTATAGATATGGTAAAAAACCCAACTTATACAGGAATCACACCTCAATTTTGGGGGAATATGGATATGTTAGCTGGTGAAGAAGAGTGGGTTTTTTGGGGAACTCCAAACTGTGGAAAAGGTCAACCAAGCCAAGTAGGACATACTGGTCATCCAGCATCACCCGCAAGATTTAAAGACACAAGAATTGGAGTTAGAGGATGAAAATTTGGAATGACTTACTCGATGAGGTTAAAAAAAATCTTCCAGACGAAATAGAGTGTGAACTAAAACTAATGCATTCAAAAAGCGCACTTACAAGATTTGCTAATTCCCAAATTCATCAAAATGTAGATGAAGAATCAGCAGAAATTTATTTAACAATTCACAAAGATTCAAAAACCACAACAATCTCTAATAATCTGACAGCTATTAAGGATGTAGGAGAATTTGTTAACAAAGCCACAGTCTCTTTAGAGGACAGTCCTATAGACAAGGGATGGTCAGGACTTCCAGATAAATCTAATTCTTATGAAGGATTCAAAGATCTTGAAGAGTCAACTCCTGACGACAGAGCAAAAGTTGTTAAAGAGTTTATTGAAGAAGGTAAAAGTATGAATGCAGCTGGATATTGTTCAACTTATATTAACAATTATTTTGTTTGGAACTCTAATGGGCTAAATTCTTGTGACTCATCAAGTAGTGCATTTATAGATGGCATCTTTAGAACGGATACATCTGCTGGATCTTCACACAGAGGTGGTCAAACTCTTGCCTCTCTTGAAGGCACAGCTGCTGGATTTGAAGCAGCCAAACTTGCTACTGACTCACAAAATCCAGTCGATATTGATCCAGGAAGTTATGAAGTTGTTTTAGGACACGAAGCAGTAAGTACAATATTGGTCTTTTTAGGTGTCTACGGTTTTAACGCAAAAAGTAAAATCGACGGCATGAGTCCAATAATTATTGGAGAACAACAATTTGATGAAAAAATTAGCTTGGTTGATACTCCTGAAGATCAAGATTCAATTGGTTTTAAAATTGATGCATCAGGTTCCAAAAAGTTAAATTTAGATGTTGTTAATAATGGTGTTCCCCAATCCTATTTCCATACAAGAAGAACTGCTAACGAGCTTGGAATGAAAAATACATTCCATGAACTTTTTGGTTGGGGTGAAAACTTTGGGGGAATTGGAACAAACGTAAAGCTATTGAATGGTGATAAAAGTTTTGAGGATATGATATCTGATGTAAAAAAAGGAATTTATATTAATGAATTTTGGTATTGCAGAGTATTAGATCCAATAACGCAAGTAGTCACAGGTTTGAATAGAAATGGCTCATTTTTAGTAGAAAATGGAAAAATAACCAAACCAGTTGGAAGGCTACGCTTTACTCAAAGCTTTATCTCAGCATTAGCAAATGGAAATGTCGAATCAGTAGGAAATCATTCAAGGTATGCAGATTCAGAATTTGGAGAAGGCATTCTTTCAGTTCCTAAACTCCATTTAAAAGAATTTAATTTCACCGGCGGTGTTTCTGGATAACCTAAGCTATTTTGATGGTCAAAAGCCATTAATTATTCCTCACAGAGGTGGTTCAAATATAGTTCCTGAAAATACACTTCACGGTCTTCAAATGGTAATATCTGAAGGCTTTACCCATTTTGAAACTGATTTGAGAATGTCAAAGGATGGAGAAATATTTTTGCATCATGACGATTCATTTAATAGGACCACTGACGTTGAAGGAAAAGTAAAAGATTTCAATTGGTCTGAAATAAAAACTATTAATGCTGGGTACAAATTTTACAATAGTAACAATTTACAAGGCAATACAACAAGTTTTGTAAGATTAGAGGATGCTTTATTGATGAGCCAAGTTTTAAAATTTAATCTTGATTTGAAAGAGACAGGTCTCGCAAAAAAAGTTGTAGAAATTGTCTTGTCATTAAACGCACAAAACAGAGTTCTAGTTTCTTCATTTAGCCCATCAAGGCTTGATGAATTTTTACTTGAAAGTAAAGGCCAGATTGCTACATCAGGTACTTTTAGAGAGAACGCAATTGCTAGATTCCTGCCGGTAAAAAAAAGAAATTTACAAGTACAGGCTTTGCAAGCTCCATTCAAGTGGAGAGGTATGCAGATTTATTCTAAAAAATTAGTTGATTTTTGTAAATTAAACGATTTACAACTTCACATTTGGACGGTGAATTCTTTGGATAATTTAAAAATATGTTTGGATTTAGGATGTGATGGAATTATTACTGATGAACCGGTATTGTTTAGAAAATATATAAATTCACAAACTTAATTTGTATTTTTTTCTATAAACATTTCTGCTTGACTAAAAATATGCTGTTTTCTTTCCGGATTCATTTTGTCAAGTGAACGAGTTAATAGTGCAAGTCTTGGGTTATTTTCATAAAAAGTTCTATTTTCTTCCGTAAATTTCCAATAAAGTCCATCTAGAACATCACACCAATCACCCTTTTTATAATTGGACATTTTTAAAATATAATTCGATCCACACGTGTAAGGCTTTGTTGACATAAGACCACCATCGGCATATGTTGCCATTCCGAATACATTTGGTACCATCACCCAGTCTGAAGAGTCTATATACATTTCCATAAACCATTTATAAATTTCTTTAGGAGCGATTCCAGCAAGATTCATGATATTGCTGATTACCATCAACCTAGGTATGTGATGAATGTATCCATCATTTAAAGTAGTTTTGATACAATCATCAAGAGGGTCTATGCCAGTTGTTCCCTCGTACCAAGACTTCGTCAACTTTTTTTCGTGGTTCCAATAATTTTGTTTAATTTGAAACTTGCCTTCTTCATGATAAATACCTCTTATAAATTCACGCCAGCCAATTATCTGCCTAATAAAACCTTCAAGTGAATTAACGGGAATATCATTATCTGATGCGAACTTCATGGTTTTCTTAATGACAGTTTCTGGATCAAGTAAACCAATATTCAACAATGCACTTATACAACTATGAAATAGGAAATTTTTTCCCTCCAACATCGCATCTTCATAAATACCAAAATTTGTAAATTTGTTTTTTAAAAAATCTTCGAGTTGTTTTTCAGCTCCCTTCCTGTTAACTGGAAACCAAATATTTTTTAAGTTACCGGGGTGTTTATTAAAGTATTTGTTAATCAAATTAATTATGTCATTGTGATGTTCAGACGATTTAAATTTCAAGTTTATTGGTGGTTCTACTCCTTTAGGAATTTTTTTTCTGTTCTCTTCATCAAAAGACCACTTACCTCCAATTGGTTTCTGATCTTCATCAACCAATATATTTAAACTTTTTCTAGCCTTTTGATAAAAAGAAGACATTCTATAAACTTTTTTACCTTTAGCCATAGGTACAAAATCTTCTCTTTTAAATAAAAACATTGGCGATTTAACAAATGTTATTTCAATATCTTCTTTTTTTAAGTGTGAAACTAATTCAAGTTCAAATTCTTTATCTTCTATTTCAAACATATGAATATGGTTTATTTTTTTTGATTTTAAGAATTTAGCCAAAAATATGGAATATTTATCGTTGTCATCTCTTTCATCTAATTTAAAGTAATTGACTTTAATTGAATTTTTCGTTAGTTCATCTCTGTACTCTCTCATTGCTGTTAAAAATAAATATAGCTTCGCTTTATGGTGTTTGAAATAAGTACACAATCCAAGGTCCTCGGCCATGAAAACTTCATTACAATAATTTTTTTTTAGTATTTTTGGATTAAAGAGCTGATTGCCAAGTATTATAAAAAAATTGCTTTCCATGTTAATCGAACATAGTTTACCATTGTAATGTAGAAGTAATAAATCTATAGCCATGGGGGAAATATGAATCAAGATATCTTAAACAGTGGATTTATTCCAGAAGTTATTTGTGAACAACTACCTGGGGGTTTCGAAGATATAGAATTGCTCGCAGAAGAGTTACCAAAAGTTTTGGCTAACGAACAAATAACAGATAGGGTATCAAAGCTTGAAATAGAAAAAGATATCTCAAAACTATCTTTAAGCGAGCTTGAGAGAGCAATGCTTCTTTATTCATATATTGGCCATGCTTACATGTGGGGAAAAAGTAAAGTCGAAAACGTAATACCTATTCAAATCTCAAAAACCTGGTA
>Ga0181553_10003860_pt1 | contig 12883 bp, 32 predicted proteins | sample 011ome_17_FD_133753 | JGI IMG/M metagenome (GOLD analysis project Ga0181553, IMG submission 133753) | Coastal salt marsh microbial communities from the Groves Creek Marsh, Skidaway Island, Georgia - 011502XT metaG (megahit assembly) | ecosystem: Environmental > Aquatic > Marine > Intertidal...
GGGCAATGCGATCACCGAATTCTTAGAACCCTTCAATTTGGTATAGATTTCCCCCAAATCCTCCATGGTGTATTCGCGATCACCTCCCCCGTAATAATCATAATTACCTCCGATATTTTTAGTTGTGTATACCACCTTAGAACGAAATTCGCGGAAGAATTCGATTGTATCTTCCAATGTGTTGCGATAGGCAGCACTCCATCCGAGAGAATATAGAAGGGTTATAAGATCTTTATTTTCCTGATCGTCCTTTGTCGTAATATGCAAAGTATCAGAAAGCCCCCCTTCATCAATTTTATCAAGGTATCATAAACCACTTGCACGGTTTCGTGTGAAAGTTTGGTTTTGAAAATTTCAACATCTTCGGGAGTTACGATTGCATGGTATTCTCCGACGTTATTGATTCTGATTTTCTTGGAAACAATTTTATAATTCTTCAGATTGGCGAGAATTGTATTCATATCATCTGTCCACGAATAAACATCACCTACCCTATAACTCATTTGGATGGCACCTTTTTTGCGGTTAGAGTAATCTACCGAAATGGAGGTATATCCCGAATTTCCCCATTCTTCCATGATTTGATCACTGGTGATCAAATCCGTTTGTCCGTGCCACTTATACCCCAACCCCAACAAAATGTCGAGGATTTGTTTTTGTTCTTCTCTATTGTCAAATGCAATTTTCATATCGTTATGTTATTCTAGTGTTTTATTAATCAAAATCAAATCCTGTTAGGAAATACCATTCCCCGATCTTCGTCTCACGCAAACCCCCTCTCGAAAACCCAGCATAAATAGAATCATACACATAATTCCATTCATCCGGTCTAAATCCTTTATTGCAGGCAAATACTGGGTAGGATTCGTAAAAATCTTCCCTTGCTCCCAAATAATTATCAATTTCACCCTGAGTATACGGCGATGGGTTGATCCACGATTCGGGCAATTTAATCCTCTCGGCTATTTCATCAGCCTTTTTATAAATCTCGTTGGCAATTGGTTGGTATTCCTTCGGCCAACCATTGCGGGTGCCATAATAGTTATAATCATGCACCCATTGGGGGAAATCGAAAGTTGTCTTAAAATTCATAAAGTAATGTTTGTCCCGTATAGTAATTTTTTCATTTCACCCACACCGTATTGCTTATCGGTATAATACTTCATGCGTTTCAACCAACTCTCAATACCTGTTCTCAATCTAGTTGCTTCATTATACTGAGCATCTAATTGCAATCTAGCAATTTCCCAATGTTTTTTATAATCTATTTGAAGATCGCTCATTAGAGAATTTGTTTAATCACGTCCATCACTTTAGCCTGCAATCTCACATCCCATCCCGGAACCCGATTGATTCTTTTAGATTTGATAATACCCTTGTTGGTCACTGTATTGACCGCGCATACACGAATAGCATCACTTCCACAACCTCTCGAAATACCGTTAGGGGAAATTGACGAATAAACATATACAGTGATGTTGGGATTCTTTTTGGTTTTATATCCATATACATATTCGTTTCCCTTGACGGATTTCACCCAACCCTTATCATGTTTCAGAAGGGCGTCCATCTCAAGTTCAGTGATGATGCAATATCTTTTGTTAAATCCCGAATCCTGCATCGATTCAATAATATAACATTCTTCCTCCGCTTTAAGATCATTGATTGAATGTTTGTAACCTGCCATATGAGAATTGTGGTTTAGTGTTTAACCATCCTTCACATCCTTCAATCCAAGAATAAACCAAAATGCACATGAAATTCTCATAGCGCATTTGGCGAATCCCTCCACATAAAAGATATCAAATACAGATAGACTGCCTGATCGAATCGCCCAAGAGTATCCAATAAGACCACCAATCAGAGCAATGACATATCCAATCCCAGCCTTTGTTTGTCCTAGAATAAAATATGCACCTAAGAGACCAGATACAAATCTAATCCCTGTACCAAAGCCTCCCAGACTAAAATCCAGAAAACACCCAAAAGAAAGAAGTAGTAATCCAATAAGGACTCGAAATCCACCGAGAAAATTAATTATAGAATTCATAAATATGATACCACGAAAATCCTATGAAGGTTAGAACTTCATAGGATTTTCCACCCTCCCTAATACCCATTACACTCCGACTTCGACAAGTGTTTCGGGTTCATCTTGGGGAACTTCCCCAGCAACTTCCGCCTTGAGTTTGGCGGTAAGTTCATCCAACTTCTTGCGAAGTCGTTCTTGCTTCTTAGCCTCCTTAGCAGCAGCCTTTTCTTCATCAGAAAGGACAGGCTTGGGAACCTTAGTTTTCTTTGCCAATTTAAGTGCGTCAACCACAATGGCGAAAGTATCAACTTCTTGAGCTTCACCATCATCATCGGGCATCAGACCCACTTGATTGTTGAGGGCAACTTCCAGTAGAAGCGCGATCACACCCTTATCAGTAAGGTTATAATCCTTCTTCAACCCTTGGAGAGTCGCCTTTTGTTCTTCTGTAACATTAATGACAACTTGCGGAGTCTTTGTTACAACCGTTTCTTGTGTTTGTTCAGTTTCCATACTCGTCTATTTTGTTCTAGTGTTTATTGCATGAAAAAGGAAAACGCTTCCTTGATAATGCTAATGTTTACCTCCTGACAGATCATCCATTTAACCCATGCAAAGGGCCAAAACATCCAATCGACAATTGCCCAAAAAATACTATCATTGATATGGTATCCCACAATCGCTGTAAAGATTCCAATAATAGTATAAATGGGGTTAACTACACTTACGTTTACGCTTTTATCACTCATATGTTTGTTTTTTGTTATTCTTCAATTTCAGACATTCTCTTTTGACTATACCAATTGTTTATATACAATCCGATGGCATCTCCAAAAGCACCCAAGATGTTCTTCCTTTTACTATATTCTGCGTAGTCCACACTCGGAGGTTCCCAATAAGATCCACCATCGTAAATCTCATATCCCACCTCAAAATCCCTAAGATCCTCAGAACTTATCAATATTCCATCAAGACTCAGTTCATAAATTTGATTTTGATTGAGAACTTCGAATTGACCAAATTGCGGATTGAGGCTTTTCAGAAAATCATTATAATCCTTTCTCACACTTTCACAATACTTCATATTGCGGACAAGTGATCGTATAGCGAGTTCATCTTCTGTTCCATATGTCAAATCAGCAGAGTGCCAATCCCTATCGGATGTTTTCACCAATAATTGGGACCAACGACAATCATCTTCTTCAATTGTTTCTACTTTAAATTCGACCATGGTGCGATTGTAGTCTAGTGTTTTATAGAATACTCTTATGCGCTTCAGAAAGTTCCTTTAGGATAGAAATTGGAAATGTCTGACACCCAACCTCAATCCTATCATTATACACAGTAGCCGAATAATCATCATTGAGTTTAATGGTTACAGTTTCCGGAACAAGCTCAACAACATCCAGTGGAACGGCGATATATCCTCCAACGAGAACCACTACATTACCATTTGTTTCTAAATACTCCTCCACAATTAAACTAAGAATATCCAACTTTCTCGCAGTATCTTTATCAGTAACCACATACACCTTTTCAACAGTGAAGGGGTTATTGATACACTCCCCAATCACCTTCTTCCCAATATAAGACTTTGCCAAGGCAATCTTTTCTTCGAGGGTTTCGACGCATACTGGTTCAAAATGATGCATATAATATGGGGAGGGCAGTCCGACAACTCGAATAAGAATAACTTCACTATCCCATCCATCATCCTCACCTTCGATATCTGAGATTGTATAGGTTTTCCCAACCTCTAGTTTTACATCACGTTTAATACATTTTACTTTATCACCGATTTTCATAATTTTTCTCTCCGACATAGCATTTTTGAAAGATACAATCTGCGCATCCGCATCTGGTTCTCCGGATGTCCAATACCCACCACTTCCATTGTGATAAAGATATCCCTTACAATCGTCTTTGAGATTTGGAACATAATCGAAATACTCTTCCCCAAAAGTTTCTCGGAGTTTCTCGCATTCTTCCAACGAATCAAATCTATATGCCTTTTTCATATTTTTTAATTAATTACGTATTCAAATGTTTCAATTTTCTTCTTAGTGATAAGACCCTGTTCAATCCATATGGGCAACCAAGTCTCATTAGGACCATACCCACGATCTCTATAATCCAGATACCAAGACCAAGCGGTATAAGAAATATCTTCAATGGGATTGTCTAGGTGGATATAGCTGATTTGCCCATATCGGGTTTCTAAAACAACATTGGATGTGATTTCATCCCAATGCAATTTACCAGTTCCGGTTTTGGAACCAATTTCAATTTCACCATATACAATACCATCCCGTTTAGATAGAATAACAGGTATTCCCTTATCCAAAAGAGCATTGATCACCACTAAAAGATTATCATTCATATTATTTTAAAATCCAATATGTAATTGGCCAAACTAGAAGGGCAATCCATATAAAGAACCATTTCCCCACAGTCAACTTATCATTACATCCGGTGAAAATCCACAACGATATCATAAGTAAATTTACCAGATTTGGCAAAAAAGCGACCACAAAACTGACAACCGCCAATACATCAAAAAATAGATTCATTGTGACTCCTTCCATTTGTAAACGACTTTATCCTCTTTGTTAACTTCTTTTGTCATGAATCCGTGTTCATAGGCATCTTGTCTAGTCGCTCTCACACCATCTTGGTAAAGAACAAAACCAGTAGGCCAAATGGTCTGTGCCAATGCCAATACCCCCAAACCAATCACAATTCCACCTAGAAATGAGACAAATGGATTTTCGTTTTTCATATTATTCTACGTCTTGGGGGATATCAAGAATGTTATCAGCCTTGATGGTGAAACATAGAGGACGATCTTCTTCTGTAGGATCGAGTAGTTTCTTGGCCTCAGACGGAGTGAGATACTTGGCGAATTCTTCCTTATCAACAAGTTCACCATTCACATAGAAGGTGGAGTTGGGAATGTGATTACCCGCTGTGCTTGGATAAAGACGAATATAAAGTTGGTCCTTGTGTTCGATAACATATGGAAACCATGATTTCTTCGTCAACCTGTCCACATACCACTCACCCCATGGAAGTTCCTGAACTTCCCCACGTTCACCATTAGCAATACCCTCTTTAACAGCGGAAAGATTTGCATAATTCACACCAGCTTGCACAACAGCGACAGTATGCTTTTCAAGCAACATATTCTTATGAGCAGCAGCAGGCTTAGGATTGGATTTCCAAGAAGCTTTTACGAATTGGCCCTTGCTATTCAGAATCTTATCACGAATGGCGTCAGCACTTAGCGGATTAGTATTTATAGTAGTCATGTTGTTAATTTACTTTAGTGTTTTATTGTATGATGTTGATCAGATCCTCATCCACCGTTTCTCCAATAGTGCAGATGAACCCTTCGAAAATGTAGACAATCGCATCCCCATAATCGGATTTCATAACATCTTTCACAGAATTGGCGCGGATGAATGATTTTTTTGTTATTGAATGTCTATGTGAACCCGACATCCAACTATCGATCCAAATTATTGTGTAGTCTTTCATAATCACCAATCATATTCCCAAGAACCGAGATATTGAAGCATGTAGTGATTTTTAAATTTATCAATAACATCAGGAGAATAAGATCCATCAACCTCCCAACCACTGATCCTCTCCACAACATCAAATGTTTGGTGACGATCAAGATACCAATCATCATAAGGAGAAATTTCATTATCCAATCCAACGTCTTTCGCATTGGGTGGTCCCCCATAACACAAATGTTTCTTATAGGGAGCTTTTTCAAATACTTCCCAACGATCTTTTACTGGAATGGATTCGTCCGCACAAAATTGCCTACAATTGGGTTCCAGTGTTTTCTTGATTTCTTCAAGATCCTTGATTTGTTGTAATAGTTTTTCTTTCATATTATTTTCGACGATTTTTGACAAAATTCACCAATTCATCAAGTTTCTTAAAGGAGATTGTTTGACAACCAACGACGATACCATCTTCCGTAACAGTCGCATTGTAATCATCTGTGAGTTTCATGGTATAAGGATTCACAATTTTATCGATAATCTTTTGATAGTCTTTCGTCCATGTGTATTCTGCGTCAGAAACATGGTCATTGTTACAAAAATTGACTCCAAACTCATCGTTCGAATCAAACAACACATGGGGGTAATCCGTGTAATATCTGGTTAGATCAGTGTCTTCCTCCAACATCTCCCCAATAGAGACACCACCGTAAGAATAACCTAGGGAATATAGGAGAGTTGTTACTGCGATTTTCTCCAACTTGCTTTTTGTTTTAATTTTAATTTCCATACGTTTATTATTGTTTAGTGTTTTACGAATATTTCTTCACCAAAGGATGCATTTCATTATTGAACTTATATCTCTTACCTTCCCATCCACGAATCCTTTGCCCCTGAGCATTATAAAAATGTGAGACAGATCCATTGGTGGATGCAAGGATCATACTGGTGGTTTTACGTGCGGATTCGATCTTTTGATCAAAATCTTTAGTCGTTAGTTTATAAAATAAATTAATTAGAGTTTTCATTTGTCCCAATCTGGTAAATTAAAATCCAATTTGATTCTTTTCAATTCCAAAATAATAGATTCCACTATCTCTGTAAGAGACTCAAGTTTACTATCTGGGCGAAAGTTTAAATAGATTTCCTTAGCATTATGCCAATCTTGAATGATTTCTTCGGATTTACTCATCTTCTTCTAGATAAAAGATTTCTTCTGTTCCATTATCGTTATTAAAATCATCATCAATCCAATCATCGATAAAGTCTCGAAATCCTTCTTGCGTTGGTTCCTCATCATCCTCTTCACAAAGTTCTAGGTATGACTCCGGAGTATATACCATACTCCTTGTAACTTGAATTGGTTTGATCTTCATGTCAGTATTATTCATTAGTGTTTAAAAGATAATTTCCTTCCAAATCCATCAATCCATCCGCTATCATGATACTCACAGCAGCAGTGAAGGACATTTCATTGAATGGGTCAGTCGGTTTAATGAAAGGTGGTTGAATAATCCCATCCATTACAGGATATGTTCCAAGACCTTTCAAAGAAATTTTATCGTCCACAATTTCATATGAAATATCGTGAAGAAATCCCACAGTTTCATACATTTCAAAATATCTATGAATGTTCATTCCGATAACATTTTAATTCTGTCTAAGGAGGATGCGAATCCTGTCAAGGTCAATACCATATCCCACATCTCCTCTTTATCTGATTCATTCAATCCCTTTATATGACGAGAGAAATCCAATTCATGCGCTAAACGATGACATTTATCAGATAACTCATACAAATATTCTATGTCTCGTTCCATCAGTATTTTTCCTTTACGTATTTTTCACCATCATAATACCAAATTGCCTTTATGGAAATTTGTCGAAGCAGCCTTTCGCAATTTTTGCACGGTTTGCTGATAGCAGGTTGGTTATTATTATTGACCCTCACATTGATAAAGGTCAAATGAGAACAATCCTCTAATCCGAGTTTAATCAATGCTCTCGATTCAGCGTGGAGTCCCGAAACATATTTCGTTCCTTCTCTTGTAGGTTGATATACAGACCATTTATGATATGGATGAAGTTTGGTGTAGTCATTATGCGTCACAGCCAAAAGCCTGTTCCCATAATATACAAAGCATGTGTGAAAGGCTTTACCAGTCTGATACACGGGTTTCATCGCCCGAGTGATATCCTCCAGACGTTTGAAATTGATCGCCATTTTACAATTTCCTCAATTGATCAATTATCATATCAAATAGTCCATTCGGCCACTCTAATCGACCGTCTGTGTTGATCTGATAAGATGTTCCTCTAAACATAATGTAAAAATTAGGATCTTTATTTTCTTTAATTTGAATTCTAATATCATTGAATTCATATTCATTAGCCATACCAAAGAATCCATCAGCGTTCCAAACTTCAACAGTTTGCGGTTCAATCTTATTAAATTTTACGTTTGTCATATTCGAATTATGGTTTAGTGTTTCACCATCCAATTTTGGACTCGTCTTTATCAAACAAAATCCAAAATGACCAATACAAAGGTTTTGTAAAGAATCCGGATTTCAGTTCATCGTGCCAAGCTTTGATATTAACCATGTAATTATTGGAAGTGAAACTTTTATAAAGCCAAAATGGTCCTAGAATAAGACATCCAAATAGTAGAGTAAAAACTGCCACAAATTTAATACCAATCGTTTTCATCGTTATAATCATATTCGACAGGCTCATAATCATCATCATCATCATCATATTCAACCAATACACAAGCACCATATCCACCTTCATTAAGGGAGAATTTAAGTTTTCTATAATCAATGAATTCAATACCAGATGATCGCAATTTTTCCGCGATTTCTTTCATTGTCATTGTTTCTGTAATTGCAAATTCCATAATATTTCAAAGAACAAATCCAGTTTTATCGACTTTACCCTTCGGACCCTTCGCAACCAGTCCAACAACTACACCCTTCGGATCAAGAAAACGGAGATCATGATCATCACCAGAGATAACCTTTTTCTTGAGTCGGGTTTTCTTGAGTTTGTTGCGATATACAACAGAGATATTTCCACCCATACTCATGACCTTTCGGCAGTCCTCTTCATTGGATTCGGAACGTGAGAATGTGAGATGATAATTTGAAGGCATTTCTCCTTTCAAGAATTTCACCATTCGATTGAAGGATTTGCAATAATCGTAAAATTGAACATCAGGGAACATTTCCATAATGTTCTTGCCATCGACTTTGATATACTCCCATGCAATGTCAGAAGTGAGATTGAGACGAAAACATGGGATCAGCCCATTGTTTTTAGTTCTACGAATAGCGGTTTCAACTTCCCCAATAAGAGTTCTCATGAATGCTTGTTGGTCAGCATGGAAAAGTTTTGTTTTCCTGATACGAGCATCTCGAATCTTCTTATACATACCATATCCACTATGGAAAAGGCAGGCATTTGCGCATCCCTCGGAAGCATTAGGACAAACAGTTTTACCTCCTAATGTGTGGGGTGCAAGATGAATACCGAAAGTCTTATACCCAAACTCCAGAGATTTTTTGAGTTTTGTATTGGTGGTTAAAAGCATGTGGTGATTGTGTGTTAGTGTTTATCCGATCAAAATTGTAACATAACGATTTCTCACACTATTCCCAATATCCTGAGCAAATAAAAGAGAACATGCATATTTCCTCCCACGCTTATCCTTCAAAACATAGACGACTTCATCGAGACATTCAATGGTTTTATTTCTCGACCTAGGGATTTCGATCAATTCATCCTTTATATAAAATTCACAGAGGTTTTTGGATTCAGTTGGTAGTGTAACCTTTCCGTTTTTATTCCAAGACCATAAAGAGCAAGAGGATTTCCCATCATTCTTTCTCACGAAGATCACAGCAGCAGATTGAACCGCCCACAAATAAAAATCTTGAATCGTAACTTCCATAATCAAATGGTGTATTAGTGTTTAATCACGCTACCGAGATAATTTCCCCAATTCCACTTACCCCATTGGGACATATCCATAATTTCGCGAAGTTGCATAAGTCTCGTCCTTTCCTCATCTGTTAGTGGACCTTCCTTCATACCTATACGAATTTGTTCCAGATTGATTTTTAGGGGAAGTTTGTAAGGATTGTCACTATTTTCGTCAGAATTAAATCCCTCCATATATTCTGGAAAGATCTTGTATTCGTTGTGAAAGATTTTCCTATAATTTACAATCAAATTCTTCATGATTGGATGATGTGTTAGTGTTTAACCAAACCTCTTCTTGAAAGCTAAGAATTGTTTGTTGGATTTAAATTTAATATCCAGTTCATATGTTTGAACCGTTGGAATATGATAGATTCCCAAGTTATTGCACTTATATGGGATTTTGTTTCGGCCCAAATAATACACAACGTTGCATAATTTCACAACGTCTCCAATGGTTTGCCATTTCCCCAGTATCATGTGAAGCTACATGTTTGTCGGAAACAATCCGGTTTGTTGATCTTCTTGTATTGGTAATTCTCGTCGATCTTATACCAAATTTCTCCGTCATCCTCTCCCCAACAAACCCCATCAATGCAGTTCAGGTGATGTTTTTCAATCAATAGATATGTGTAATAACACTCACAAATACCATAGGGATCATCTTGAGATTCCACGATCTCAATCAACTTGTTCAGATCCGTGAAACTTCCCCTATAAGCCTTTCCGGTGGAGAGATCGATTTCTTCGCGTGGATTGTTCTTCGTCCAAGCAAATCTTTCTTCTCTTGACATATCTTTCAGGATTTCCCATGTCTTATCATTCCTTTCACGATGTTTATTCCAGTTATCGATATGTCCTTGTGAGAAAGCGATCAGATTATAAACGAATTGTGGTGTTTCCATAAGTTTGTCAGGTTTGTGAAGTTATTATACCCTAGTGTTTATCATAGACATGCCTTTATAATGTCTTTATCTTTCCAATAAAGGTCAGGGAGTTTGCTGTATTTGATAATTGCATCCCTCGCTACACCAGAAGAACAACCGCATAACGTTCCAACAATACTATCAACCCATTCCTCTCTTTCCTTTTCGAGATCGATTTCTCCATTCTCCCTTTTAATACAATAATCATCCATATCATTAAGGTGAGTATCGATTTCATCATACTCCTCATCGGACATAAAACCAGCCTTATACAATCCCTGAGCGATCTTTTGGGATGATTGATAAAATTCAACTTCATCCACCAAATTCGTCGCATCTCTGAGATTCCAAATAGCATTCAACAGATACATTCTTCGATCTTCATCCATATCAAATATTGTTCAAAAAGAATTTTAGTGTGGTGATTTGAAACTGTCCACCAACCCTCATGGAAGCATCTTGACAGAATTCGTAGAAATCAGCAGAGTGTGTATGATGGAAGTAAACGTCTTCGGGATATATGAATGCGTATATGGCGGGGTTGAACACATTGATAAAATCCGGTTCATAATCACATATACCGAATTCCTTGATCTGTTTATAAATCTTCTCACAACTTTCTTCTGAAGATGGTTGCGCTCCCATGAAGACAAAACCACATCTTTCGGAATATAGGGATTTGACTTGTTCTGGAGATAGATTTTTGTATGTCATAATTTATATTCAACCAGCATTAAAAGATGCCAATATGACACCCTCTTTAGTCCCTTCAAGGGCTTTCCCAATAAGCTCAACATCTACATATTCTGGCGACTTACACCAACTATATCCCCAACTTCCCGGAGTTATTAATTTCGCAGATTCCTCATCCGCAGCGGCAACGATGCACGAGTCATATGTATCATAATCGTCGTTTTGGTCTTGTGATAATAGATAGAGGTTCATGATCTGATATAATAAGTCTCTCCATCCACTTCAATAGTGGAATAATCAATCTTCGCCTCTTCGGCAGCACTTTCCCAATCCATTTGAAGATGATTATAGGGCCATTTCCCAGAATCCATTTCCTTCGGCATTTCGTAACAATCTTTGATAAGATCCGTGATATAATCGGTGAAATAAGATCCCCTTATAAGCGTTTCCCCATAAGACCAATCGGGAGAATCCTCCCCTTGTTCAATGACTTCCCTAAGAGTATCAAGTTCATCCTTATCAAAAGATTGATTGAATTCATCGAGAGCATCTTGAGCTTCCGTAACAGCCATGACTAGTGGTTCGTCTTCATTTTCCACAAAATCAAGATTATCCATACGATGCGCCATCAGTTCATCCTTCGCATCTTCCAAGGCATTAACCAATTCATCATACTCATCCTCCAGTTCCTCGAATCTGGTGATGATGTCTCTAGAGTCGATAATATCGTCTCCCCAATTAAAATTCGTTTTCATAGATTCATGTTGGTCTAGTGTTTAATTGGTAGAATTCGGGGATGTCCAGATGGACACAACCTTCCCATTTTTTACACATACAAATATGGAACGATCCAACCCTCTGGGAAATTCGTAGTTTTGCATTTCTTCTGTCGCATTCTGTAATTGGTAGTGTGTTGGATGCGGGGGATTCCAAACATCTCCAACTTTCAAATTACCCATATAAATATTGGAGTCTCTTTCATCACATGAAACATATAACATGGATAGGAATACAATTGATAAAAGGAATGTGATTCTCATGGTAGGAAAATATATTCGTTGATTTCTTGATAATTTATTAGATTGAAATGTTCACCGTTAGGACTCCACCATGAACCATTCTTTTGTTGATCGGTGCATTCAGTAGCCCAATTATGCCCAATCTTATGAAGCATTTCATGACGATCAGCACGACCTTGACCTTGTAGTTCTTTATGACTAAAGAATTGTTCACAGAACATATTGAGACTATTACGTTCCCAATCCTTCACTCTCCATAGAAAGACATTAGCAACATCTTCTTTGGGACATTGGAATGCTCTGGCATCAAAGATAGCAGGCGTATAATTACGAATATCGAATTTACCGTTGTTCCAATTCCATCCAATCCAACTCTTATTGAAATACGCTGTCATCATTGCAGCAGTAACACTTTCAATCTTGTTTTGCCTACCACCAAACCATTGTTGGGTTTCAAGTGTAGCATCATCAGTCAATACAAATGTTACTTCATCGCTTTGAGCATACAACCCTTTACACCCTTGCATGTTTTTAGCTACTTCTTTAGCAGAGTCAAACATACAAGTGATCAACTTTTGGTCAAATGGTCTATCACAACCTCTGGTCCAAGTGTGGAAAGCTTTACCGTCACATCGAACGATTATAGGAGTCTTTGGGAGAAAATAGTGTTCATAAATGGATTCATATCCTTTACAACGATCCCCTAATGTATTTTTA